>Ga0075015_100000438_pt1 | contig 14499 bp, 15 predicted proteins | sample AleBraG_ABR_2013_FD_71476 | JGI IMG/M metagenome (GOLD analysis project Ga0075015, IMG submission 71476) | Freshwater sediment microbial communities in response to fracking from Pennsylvania, USA - Alex Branch Run_MetaG_ABR_2013 | ecosystem: Environmental > Aquatic > Freshwater > Creek >...
TCCCAACCACAGTCCGGCACGATTCACATCAAGCTGCGGCAGGCACAGGTTCGGATCGAGGGTGGCGCCGATCCGGTTTTGGTGCGTGTGTTGCTGGAGTGCCTGCGAGCATGATGGCATGGCCGGCGAAGACGCGGATATGGATTGCAGCGGGCGTGACCGACTTGCGCCGGGGCTTCACGGGACTGAGCGCGCAGGTGCAGACGAAGCTGGAGCAGAGTCCGTTCTCCGGGCACGTGTTCGTGTTTCGCGGACGACGCGGCGATCTGATCAAAGTGCTCTGGTTCGATGGCGACGGGTTGTGTTTGTTCGCGAAGCGGCTGGAACGCGGGCGTTTCGTGTGGCCGCAAGCCACGAGTGGCACGGTTTCGCTGACGCGAGCGCAGTTATCGATGCTCCTGGAAGGCATTGATTGGCGACGACCGGAGCGAACCTGGGAACCGCAGCTGTCGGTGTAACCTGCGAGATTCTTTGCACAACTTTTTTTACGCGCACCGGATGAAAACGCGTGAGTTCATGCGATACTCCGCGCATGTCAGTGGTGGCGCTCCCCGATCTGAACACTCTTTCTGCGGATGCGTTGCGAGCACTGATCCAGGCACAACACGAGCAGTTACTTTCTACCGAAGACAAGCTGACCGCCACGCAGGAGGAGTTACAGTCGCGGGAGCGCGAGATCGAACATCTGAAGCTGCTGCTGGCCAAGCTGCATCGTATGCAGTTTGGGCGGAAGTCGGAGAAGCTCGAACGGCAAATCGAGCAGTTGGAGCTGCGGCTGGAGGAACTAGAATCGAATCGCAGCGAGCAAGAGCCCAACGTGCCAACCCCGGCTCCCGTTACCGCCGCTTCGACTCTTGCGGAAGCGAAGCCCGCGCGCCGCGCTCTCCCCGATCATCTGCCGCGGCAAACGCGCCGGCACGAGCCGAAAGAAACCGTGTGCCCGCAATGCCAAGGCGCGTTCCGCAAGTTGGGCGAAGATGTTTCGGAGATGCTGGAGTACGTGCCCGCCAGTTTTGTGGTGGTCCGGCACGTACGCACGAAGCTGAGCTGTACGAAATGCGATTGCATTGTGCAGGCGGAAGCGCCAAGTCGCCCGATCGAGCGCGGCCTGCCGGGACCGGGACTGTTGGCGCATGTGTTGGTCTCGAAATACTGTGATCATCAGCCGCTGTATCGGCAGTCGGAGATCTACGCGCGTCAAGGTGTGGAACTGGAGCGCTCGACGATGGCCGACTGGGTGGGCGGAAGCGCACAGTTGCTGGAACCGCTGGTGGAAGTGCTGAGCCGTTACGTGACGGCCGCGAGTAAGTTGCACGCCGACGACACGCCGGTGCCGGTGTTGGCGCCGGGCAATGGCAAGACTAAGACGGGACGGTTGTGGACGTATGTTCGCGATGATCGTCCCGCGGGTAACACCGGAGCGCCCGCCGTATGGTTCGCCTACTCACCGGATCGCAAGGGCGAACATCCCGTGCGGCATCTGGAAAAGTTTCGCGGCACGCTGCAGGCGGATGCCTATGCGGGATTCAATCAGCTCTATGAAGATGGTCGCATCGAACCAGCGGCGTGCTGGGCGCACGTGCGGCGTCACTTCTACGATCTGGAACAGGCGCACGGTTCGCCGGTGGCACGGGAGGCGTTGCAGCGGATCGGCGAGTTGTATGGAGTGGAAGAACCGATTCGCGGTCGACCGCCGGAGGAACGCCGAGCCGTCCGCCAGGCACAGGCCAAGCCACTGCTGGAGTCTATGCGACAGTGGCTGGAGGCTACCTTGTCGAAGCTCTCGCGTAAGTCAGAGACGACGGTGGCCATCCGCTATGCGCTTTCGCGCTGGGACGCGCTGGTGCGCTATATAGAAGATGGCCACATCGAGATCGACAACAACGCCGCCGAACGCTCTTTGCGCGGCGTAGCTTTGGGCCGGAAGAACTACCTGTTTGCCGGATCGGATGCAGGCGGGGAACGCGCCGCGGCGATCTACAGCCTGATCGGTTCGGCGAAACTCAACGGCCTCGATCCCGAAGCCTATCTGCACGAAGTGCTGACGCGCATCGCCGACCATCCCATCAACCGCATTGAAGAGCTGCTCCCGTGGAACATCAGACCCACCCCTGACGAAGTGTCCACTTAACCCATTCGTGGACACTTAACAAGACGGCCTACCTCGGACGCTTACTGATATTCGACTCCGTTAGTAACACATCCGACGTGCGCGTTGAAGTGCTTCTCGTTTAAGTAGTCGAATGCTTTGGTCAGGTTAAGGCGTGGCTCATCGGTAAGAGCCATAAGGACACCGAAGTAGTCGCTCGGCTCCCACGAGGTACCCTTTGTCTTCCCAACGTGACGTGTGGGGGGCAGGTCGCCGGTGAGAGCCGACCGAGCGCGGAGAATTGTATCGCGGACGTATACAGCTTGGTCCTCCGGCAGAGATTTCTTGTCCAACGTCGCGGAGAGGACGTTAAGGATGCTTTCAGCGTGGCCAACCCGGGTTGGTCTGCCCCGGAGAAAATTCGAGACTGTGCCCTGCGCGAGGCCCGCATCTCTCGCGAGCTCAAATTGGACAATGATCTTCCTCCGGGCTCGATTCAAAGCTTGTGCTGTCAAGAAGTCGAGTTGGACGAACCGCCGGGATCGATCTTGTGATTCACAAGGCGATTGCGGAGGTCCCGTTGAAACCCGACGGTCGTGCGTCGCCGCTCCCACTAAGACCGGCCGGGCCGGCCGTTTGCCATCGCAGGAAAGTATGAAGCTTTCTTCAAAAACCTCTGGCGAACAGCTCGTACACGAGGTACTTGGGGACTCGACCCTTACGGAGTGGCCGAATCCTCAATTTAATACGAGGTGCCAGCGTATCAAAAACGCCGTCGACGATGCGGTCAACAATTTGCTCACGCCGCTGGTTATGCTGGTGTCGATAATAGTGCTCTGGTGGGGCTACGAGCCGTTACGGACGTTGAACTTTTCACCATCTAGCACTATGCCACTCTCGCCGTGTGGCCCCAGCAGTTGCAGGGAGCATTGCCGAGTTGTGGGAGTGCTGTCCGTCCTTGAGGTCGCAAAAGAACCGATTCCAATTGCGCGAGGTTGCGTATCCACAACGTTGATGACCGTACTGCTGACGTGCAGCGTTAAGGTGGAACCCGATATATCGTACTTACCCTGCTCAGAATTCCGCACATACGCCCCCCTGCGGGCCGCGATCCAAGCTCGGGAGGCGTTTATCGTTTCGTGGCTAAAATGACCACTACTAGAGAAGTCCCATTTTTCACTCTTCTCATCCGTATCTGCGTAAAAGTTTCCGGAGAGCGTTCGCGGCAGCGGCTCAGTTGCTTGGCTCTCTTGCTTCGCTTTTGGCTGAGGACTCGGCTGCTGCTTTAACTCTGCCGCGGCTGCTGCCAAAATTGCTGCCGGAGTTGCTGCCTGGGTTGTTGGCGGAGGAGTCGTCGGCGGAGGCGGAGGAGTTGCTGGCGAAGGAGTTGCCGTCGTGCTTGGCGGAGAGGCTTCAAACGGCCAGTTGGTTATTATCGTCAACTGCACAGCGCCGCTGGAGTCGGTGTAGGTGGCCTGAGGCCAGACAGGCATCTCGTTGATCACTTCTCTAACTCCGGCGACTTTCTTGGCTGTCTCGCCGGCGATCAGGCGGTCCGCCTCGGATACAACGCTGCCAACCAGAGTGACCCTGCCGTCTTTTACAATGACGTGCCCTCCGCACCCGACTCCAAAACAAATAATCGTCGACCGATTAAGCCCGATCAACGCGTCCGTTACCGCTTCCTGTACTTGCGTGTCTGTGGGCTGGACCGGCAGCCGTCGCGAGCAAGCGACCAGCCCGAACACACTGAGCAAGAGCACTAAGATTCCAGCAACTGCCGGCTTCCTCCACCGCATGAGGGACGGCCGGCCCTTTTTCCGCAGGAAGTCCGGCTGCGCAACGAGAGCGGACGACCGAGGCATTCCGAGAGAATGAATTTTCGATTTCATGATTGCCTCCTGGACAGAAGTTGTTGTTTGTCACGGGCATGAATTAATGAGGGACCATAATCCAATACGGACCCGTAGTCGCCCTCGCCGCCTGCAAGCCGCGAGGCACCATCTCACTTCTAAACACCCGAATCATGTCCTCTACCACCAACTTGCAATCGCCGTAGTAGGTATGACCAAGGAATTCGGTGCTCACCCGCGATGCGTCAACTGTGTCCAGACCCGCGACGACGAGAGGATCAGGTTCAGCGTCGCCCGCGCGCGTCAGACCGCTGTGAAAACGACGCGAGAGTAGTAACGCCTGGTCGTGGGCTGAGACGTACAGCGTCAAGTGAGGGCTCCGTTTCACGATGTTGCCCGCCAATTGCTTGAAATCACCCCTGGCGACATCCGGGGCTGCGAAAACGGCTTGTTTGAAGGCTCCAAGTCCTTTTCCCTGAGTCTCGATTGCAAGCTGGTTTAGGGCGGCCAGCAGAGCGCGATTTCCCATGCTGTGGCCGATCAGATAAATGGCCTTCGCCGCTGATTGTGCCTGTAGATCCTTCAAGAAGCCTTTCAGGTTTTCCTTGGTTCCCTCAATCTGCTTTTCGTCATCGCTGTACCCTAAAAGGCTGCCTTTCGACGGCCAACTATAGGTGATCGGGACACCGCCGAATTGCATGTCGTAGGCAAGTTGAGCCGTCCGCTTCACTGCGTCCTCAAACGTGACGTTGTAACCGTGAACAAAAACGAATGCCGCCTGCTCCTTGCCGCCGCTGATGGACTGAGCCAGGTCGCGAAAGAAGTCCGGCTTGGCAACCGGAATAATTCGGCGCACCACGATGTGCTCGTCCGGATTGGGAGAAAACTCCAATCGCCACAGCGAAGGCGCTTCAATATTGCCCGCCCGATGGTTGGGTGGAATCGATACGTCGCACGAACCGAATGCCAATCCCGCCCCTGAGGGCGCGCCAGAATAAGTCGTCAGGCCGTTGGCGGTTGCCGGCTTTCGGTCGGTGGCAAAAAAAACCTTTACCTGCGCGAGAGGAACGCCTTTCTTGCCCGCAGGAGGCCACGCGCCCATCCGCGGCGGCGGCGAAGGAAGTAACTCTACGTCTAACTGGATTGTTTCAGTGGTCGACTCCGGCTTGATGTCGATTTCCCGCACAAGCAGCAAATATCCACTCTTGAAAAAGCGAAGCGTGTAATGCGGGGCACTCAGGGGCACGTCGAGCAGCATGTAGCGTCCGTCCACGTCCGACTGAGTTGCGGACACCGATTCCTCGCTGTCCGACAGAAGCTCGATGCTAACGGAGGCAATCGGCGGGCCTTGCTTTTCGGTGACGCGGCCCTCGAACGAAAACGACCGTTCCCGCATCCGTGCTTTCTGTGCTGAAGAGGGAATGACCCAGACCATCAGTGCGAGGAAAAGTACAAAAAGATACCGCGCTGCGTGTTTCATGTTGATTCTTCCTGGCTCCGGGTGCCGTTCACCCGTCCACGCGCCCTCTTCGCTTTAGGGAATGCGAACAATAGTTCCAACTGTCACAAGAAGTCAGTGATGAATGTCACGAGTATTCGTGACAAGGTGGGCAGATCTCAGTGGCGGTCGGCGGTTTGTTCCTACATGCAAGCGATGCTGCCAGCGAATTTGTCACCAGTGCGGAATTCATCGCGGAGCATCCCTCTGATCTCGCGGACGCACGTCGATCAAGAGGAAGACGAACAACACCCGCAGGCGGATCGCTCGGCACAGTGAAAAAGTCAACGGCAACGATTTGTCCAAGATGGTTCTGCAGAAAGGTCCTCCACGTTTGCGACGGCATTCGCTTCACGGTCCGCAGGACACGCGAGACAGTCCGCTCGGGAACCGCGATTCCGAGCTTCCGCAGCGCACCATACAGCCATCTCACCCATCACATTGCGGAGTAACATTTATCACCACCGGCGCGAAATGATTGTGATTTCTGTCACTGACCGAAAAATCAAACCCACGCTAAACTCGGCCCCGTTCCCCCCGATCTGTAGTTAGCCCACAGACCTCGAATGACGGGAACGGGCAAATAGAGCCGGCGCCCAAATCCGAGGAAGGCCCGTGCGCTAGTGGGCCTTCCTGCCGGCGCAAGTCGACTCTGTGGAATTGGAGGTGATTTGCATGAATAATCGTGTTCTGCAAGTCCTTGTTCTTCTCGTGTGCCTCACAGTAACTGCGTACTCGCAGTCGGGCCAGACCTTCAACGGAAACTACCAGTTCCAGGAAGGCGTCAACCTGGAGAAGTGGGATTTCTTTTCTAATGGTGAGTTCATCCACCAAGGCAGCATGAATTTCGGTGATTTCGGGCGTACGCAGCGAGGCACCTATCGGGTTCTTGGACCCAAACTGGTTCTTCACATCTATAGCAGTTCGTGGTCGTCTGCTGTCCATGTCCCTGCAGGCGGTCGTGGCGCAGCGGCGGGACAATCCAATTGCCGCATCACTCATCAGAGCGCGATCGGCTTCATAGGTCCCAGCGGGAGCAAGGGCATCGTCATCGACGGCAGGAGATTCGTCACTCGTTCCTGGGACCGCGGCGATAAGACGAGTGCGCCGCCACCCCCACTGCCGCCCTGCGAAAATTCGGCCTCCGGCCCGGGTGCAGGGTTGAGGGCACCGTCTGTCAGTCCGAGATATACGCCGCCGCAAGCTGGTGGGATCTACAGGCCACCACAAAGTGGTCCGATTTATACGCCACGCCAAACTGGAACTGTCTACGTGCCTCCCCAGGCTGGTCCGGGTTATACGCCGCCAAGCACAGGTCCAACCTACGTGCCACCACAAACCGGACCGGCGTACAAGCCGCCGAGTACTGGTCCGGGCTATGTGCCGCCGCAGGCCAGTTCTACGTATAAGGGTCCGACTACAGGGCCTGGTTACGCACCACCGCAAAACGGTGGTACATACAAAGCGCCAAGTACTGGTTCCGGTTCTAAGGCGCCCCAGACGGGCCCCAGTTACAAATCTCCAACGGCTGGCCAATCCAAAGGGACTACGACTAATCCATCGCAGTAGTTACGACCGACTACGACATGCGGGCGGACTGGACCAGACGCCGAGTGCCCTTGTGTGACTTGGATCATTGACTTCTTACTCCGGCGCTCTTAGCATGCGCTCCTGAGATTTTGCTCCACCGTGTCTGACCGGACCATTTCGCACTACCGCATTCTCGAAAAGCTCGGGGGTGGCGGTATGGGTGTCGTCTATAAGGCCGAAGACTTAACTCTGCACCGTTTCGTTGCCCTCAAGTTCCTTCCCGACGAAGTCGCGAATGACCCGCAGGCCTTAGCCCGCTTCCGGCGCGAGGCACAGACCGCTTCCGCGCTGAATCACCCAAATGTCTGCACCATCCACGAAATCGGGCAGGAGGACGGTCAGTCGTTCATCGTCATGGAGTACCTAGTAGGCATGACCCTGAAGGACAGGATTGCTGGGAGGGCATTAGCGACCGACACTGCTCTGGATTTGGGAATCCAGTTGGCTGACGCGCTGGACGCTGCACATTCGAAAGGAGTCATTCACCGCGACATCAAGCCTGCGAACATTTTTGTAACTTCACGCGGACAGGCTAAGATTCTCGATTTCGGCTTGGCGAAAATGACACCCCTCGTGAGCAGGGTAGGGGAGGCCGAGGCGGCGGCACAATCGACGATCACTCTGGAAGAGGATCTGACCGGTCCGGGCGCGATGGTGGGAACGGTAGCTTATATGTCCCCGGAACAGGTCCGAGCGAAAGAACTGGATGCGCGCACGGACTTGTTCTCCTTCGGCGCAGTTCTCTACGAGATGTCGACAGGCAAGTTGGCGTTTCGAGGAGAAACTTCAGGAGTAGTTTTCGATTCGATTCTTAACCGGCCTTCCATGCCTCCGCTGCAACTGAATCCCGATCTACCTCCCAAGCTGGAAGAGATCATCAACAAAGCTTTGGAGAAGGATCGCGCCCTGCGCTACCAAGGCGCGGCGGACATGCGAACCGATTTGCAGCGGCTGAAGCGGGACACAGAAAGTGGCCGCATCGCGGCACCCAGTCTGAGCGCGAAGATGCCGAGAACGAGTACGGTCTCGAAAAAGAAATTCTGGAAGATGGTCCTGCCCGCGGCAATTCTGGTGATAGCCGCAGTGATCGCAGGAGGAGTTTACCGTCACTGGCATCAAGCCGCACCATTAACAGAGAAGGATACGATCGTTTTCGCGGACTTCGATAATAAGACCGGGGATACCGTTTTCGACGACACCCTGAAGCAGGCGCTGATCGTCCAGCTCGAACAATCGCCCTTCCTGAACATTGTTTCCGAACGCAAGGTTGCGCAGACCTTGCGACAAATGGGACGCTCTCCCGATCAGCCGCTTACAACACAGATCGTCCGCGAGGTTTGCCAGCGCGTAAACGGCCGCGCTGCGCTCTCGGGCACGATAGCCAATCTGGGAAATCAATACGTCCTCAGCCTGAAGGCCATGAACTGTGCCGACGAGGATTCACTGGCGGACGAGCAGATCCGGGCCGAAGGGAAGGAGCAGGTGCTGAAAGCGCTCGATGCCGCGGCTGCGAGTCTTCGCCGCAAGCTTGGCGAGTCCCTGGCCTCGCTGCAGAAATACGACGTGCCGCTCGAACAGGCAACCACGCCATCGCTCGCGGCGCTGCAGGCTTACAGCGCTGGAATCAAGGCATTGCAGAAGGGCGAAGGCGCAAAGATCCGCTTCCTGAAACACGCCGTCGAGTTGGATCCGCACTTTGCTGTGGCCTATGCAGATCTGGGGATGAGCTACTACAACCTTGGGCAGATCGGGTTGGCAGCCGAGAATACTCGCAAGGCATACGATCTGCGGCAACAAGTCAGTGAGCGCGAACGACTGTATATCGAGTCTTTCTATTACCACAATGTGACGGGGGAATTGGAGAAGGCGGCCGTAGCTTACGAGCTATTACAACGCACGTATCCACGTGATCAGTCGCCTTACAGTAACTTGGGATCCGTTTACGTAACGTTAGGCAGGCACGAGGATGTGCTGGCCGAGGTGAAAGAGGCGCTCCGCCTCAGCCCAGGCAACCCAGTCAACTATTTGAACCTCGGCAATGCGTACCTCAATTTGGACCAGTCCCAGGATGCCGAGGCTGTTTACCGGAAGAGCGAAGAGTTGAGGCTCGAAAATGACGCGCTCCTTGCGAGCCGATACCAGTTGGCCTTCCTGAAGGGCGACAACACGGCGATGCAAAACCTCGCGGCGGCGGCCACGGGAAAACCGGGGACAGAAGATCTGCTGCTCGCGCTGCAAGCCGACACGGAGGCTTGGCACGGACGCCTCAGGTCCGCCTGGCAGTTCACCGAACAAGCAGTGGAATCCGCTCAGCACGCGCAGAACGGAGAGTCGGCGGCTGCTTACATGATCGAGGCAGCACTACGCGAAGCGGAGTTTGGCTATGCGGAAAAGGCGCGCGTCGATGCGGGAGCGGCGCTAAAGATGGCCCCCAACAGAGATGTTAAGTCGATCGCAGCGATGGTTCTGGCGCGGGCAGGTGACACCGCACAAGCGGAGAAACTATGTGCAGGGCTGAGCAACGAATTTCCGCTCGACACAGTGGTCCAAAACTACTGGCTGCCGAGCGTTCGGGCTGCGGTTGAGCTACAGCGCAATAAGCCGGACAACGCTGTGGCGTTGCTGAAAACTACACTGCCGTACGATCTTAGCGTGCCCACGCAGACGACGACCGTGGTCCTGTATCCAGCTTACGTCCGTGGCCAAATTTACCTGAAGCTCCAGGATGGCAGTTCCGCAGTAATCGAATTCCGCAAGCTGATTGACCACCGCGGTATCGTGGCGAATTTTCCCCTAGGTGCGTTGGCACGACTCGGCTTGGCACGAGCCTATGCGCTCCAGCAAGACAAGGCCAAAGCCCACGCCGGCTACGTCGATTTCCTCGCGCTTTGGAAGGATGCGGACCCCGCTATTCCTCTGCTCAAACAAGCCAAGCAGGAACTGACGGAGTAGCAATAGCAGACGACGGTGTTGACACGGGACCGCGCGCCCCTGGTGCGCAAATGGGATTAGGTTGTCGTAAAGGATAATGTCGATCGGTATCACGGCACAGTTACGATGAGGCCGGTGCTGGGGTGCCCACCGGCCCGGCGATAACCGTGCCGAACGCTCGAATCGAAGTAGATCGCGTCGTCGGTATCGAGCGTGTGGGTGACACGATCACCCGACTTCGGCCGGGCGTGGCGCCTGACGATGGTGAAGAAACTGCGAGCACTCGGATCTCCGAAGATCAGGCCAGCGGCGAAGCCTAATCAACCGAGGGGCGGGGCCCATCGAGGCATCGAGGCCCACTCTTCAGCTCTTCAGAGCACGTGGTTCGGGAACGGAACCGCAAGTGCAAACCTTAGTCCCAACCACTCGGTCGGTGGACCCGGGTGACCTTGGGCCCGTCACATAACCTAATAGTAGAATCAAGGTGGTGGCAGTCGGGGAGTGGCTCAGCCTGGTAGAGCTGTGGTGCGCAAGAATTCTGTCCGCGGGGACTAAGCCTCAGAAATAATGCGCCACAATCTCATAATCCCTCTTTTCTAGAGATCATTGTCGGCTAGAAACCGCCCGTAGCCATTGGTTTCCAGCCAGTGATAGAGGTGGACCTGGTAGAGGTACGAGGCGACTATCTCTTCTCCCAGTTCATGAGACTCCGTGCACAGGAACGGAATCCGCAAACCGGCGAGGGCGGCGATCAAAGACTGCGTCAGCCGATTCGGGCTGCCGCCACCGTGGGGCTGGAGAGACTTTACCTGGCTCAGCGCTGTGGTGATCACGAGCAGGCGGTGGGGATACTGGGAAAGCGAGTTCGAGACCTTCGCCAAGGGTTGGATTGGGAAGGCGATACATGTTTCGCAGAAGACCTCAGGGATAGTCAGGTACCTGCAACGACTTGTTGAGGGCCACTGCCGGATATCGTGGGTGCGTTTATGTCACTGTAGGTATCGTGGTCGATGTCTGCAAACGAGTCACCTCAAGAAATCCGTCAGCAGTAAGAGGACCGTCTACCAGGCACAATCCATTCATCCAGACGAACCGAACGCGGGAGAGCACATCGAGGACGCTATAATTTCGGGCAATGGCGTTGCGCTCTATTGCGAAGAAACTGTTCCGAACGCTGGCAAGAATCATTCCACAATGCGGCATGGTTTCGCAGGCCGTGGCCTTCAATATGTTTCTCGCATTTTTTTCGATCCTGTTGGTTGCACTGGGGCTTATGAGCAGTTCCCTGAGCGGGAAGACCGGCCCTGACCTTGTGGTGCGGTTGTCGGCGATTCTGCCTCCGGGCAGCTGGCAGCTCGTGTCCGAATTCTTGGTGCGCCGAGGAGTGAGCCCTTGGAAAATGGGTACTTCTCGGCTGGGTCGGGACGTTGCTCGTCGGCTCGCAGGTAATGAAGCTTATTATGGAAGGCATCCACTTGATTTACGGTGATCGTGAGAGACATTCTTTTCTCGGCCGACAACTTCGAGGCTTGCTCTTGTTCTGTGTGTCGATTGTGGCGTGGCTCCTGGCCGTCGCGTTAAGTGTCTTTGGACGGCCATTGCGCCAATGGATGACTGGCGGATTTGGCCAGTCTCCCTTGGCTCGCGGCTTCTGGACGGTCATGCTTGCGGTCTTGGGGATGGCCCTGGCGATGCTCGTCCTGGCCTTGATTTATCGTCTTGCGCGACCAAGCGCAACAACGTGGAGTTCCGTTCTGCCGGGAGCGGCGGCGGCGACGATTCTGTGGTGGGGCGTTAATTTGCTGTTTGGAATTTACGTCCGGCATATGCAGTATGGCCCCGTTTACGGAGGGCTGGCCGCGGCGATCGGCTTGATGGTATGGATGGAGTTCTCTGCGATGATCGTCTTTCTTGGTGCAGCCTGGAACGCAGAACGCGCTGCACTCCATGATTCGGGCAAGCGCCTCGCGTAGATTTGCTTCCAGCCCTGCGCGCCGATCATCATCAACTCGCGTAATCGGGGACGAGCCGTGGCGGGCGGCGGATCGTCGGAAAGCCGGCGGCTCGAAGCAGGATTGGTGCGACCGGATCAGCCAAAACCACACTCGCCGAAGTCACCAGGGTGAGGGCGAAGACAGTGGCGAGGTCTACACAAGGCCGTAGCCACATTTTTCGGAATGAAGTTCCTAGTCGTGGAGAACGATTTGGAGAAGCGAACCGTGGACTTGCAATGCATCGCCCGCCTGATAATCAATGAACCCCAATTTCCTGAACCTGTTCATGAAAAAGCTCACCCGCGAGCGAGTTGTGCCCACCATCTCTGCTTGAGTTTCTTGACTGATTCTGGGAATAGCAATTTCGTGCTTACCTTCCTTGCCGAAATGAGCCAGCAATAGCAACATCCGAGCCAGTCTTTTTTCACTGGAATTGAAAAGCTGGTCGACTAAATCCTCTTCATATCGGATGTTTCGTGTCAGCAAATATGCCACGAACATATCGGAAAACGCGTGCTCCCGGTGAAGCACTTCCATCATGTACGTCTTATCGATTCGCATCACGGCGCAATCGGTCATTGCCGTTGCGGAGCACATGCGGAGAGGCTGCCCTGTAAGGCAACCTTCTCCGAAGAAATCGCCCTCGTTCAGAATGCCTATTGTGGCTTCCTTCCCGCTCTGCGACACAACGGTGAGTTTTACCTTTCCTTTCTGCATATAGAAAACAGCATCGGACGAGTCGCCCTGAACAAAGATCGCCTGCTTTTTGGGAAAAGCTGCGATCTTCCTACCGCCGTCCATGGTCGACAAGAATGTCTTCGGATTGAATTTGTGTTTCTTGCCCGCTACCACGGGTGTCATGATTAGCCCACCTTCTCAAGAGTTCCGAATGTGCAGAACGCAACTTCCTATGACGAATGATGAATAAATGCGTTAGAGGGCGGGAACAACGTCAACTTTGCGGGCAACGCTGCTCCGCATTCGACAAAATAATGATTTCACCGTGGGTGTCGAAAAGTCAATCCGTCCCACTGTGCTGACTTCGCGGAAAGGGGCACACTATGCCAGATGACTGGGACGAGCACGATGAAGTTGCGGCAGGGTCGATTTGTCCGATGGCTGACTGCGGTGAGTTGGCGTTTGCATACAGGTCAACGGACGGCGTGGAACGTGACCATTCCGAGCCTTGGGAGTTCACATGCCCGCGCTGCGGAATCGACTTTACCGCGCCAGAAGATGATCTAGTTTTTCAGTCAGTGCCCAAGGAATGGCTATTGGCGGAAATTCATGCCGCATAGCTGGGCGTAGCGAAGCAAAGTCAACAGACCGTCAACCATTACCCACAAAGGAGTGACACCACTATGAAGCCTACGACCGCAATGCCTCCTCCACTAAGGACAACCCACCAAACAACCGAATCTACCAGTGATATTCACGAGTAAATCCGTCGTCGTGCTCACGAACTGTATGAGCAACGCGGGAGAGAAGATGGACACGAACTAGACGATTGGCTGCAAGCAGAGTCGGAGGTAACTCTACAGAAAGCGAAGACAGTCGCCGCATAGAACCAGTATTCGCGCAGGGCTCAGTCTTCAAAAAAGCTTCCTCCAGCCAAGTGCAGCTTGTAACTATCCAGGAGATGTGGCAATGGACAGACCGTCGTAGCGGATAATCGCTAATTGAGTGGAAGAAAGTGCTGCCGAATCGCGCACTCGTCAGTGTCACTCTCAAGCAGACCCCTTAGGTTCCTGGGGCTCCTCCATGATGCAAGCGCTTCACCGGGAACACACATTTTCCGATCTATTCGTGGCGTATCTGCTGGCCCGCAATATCCGTTACGAGGAGGATCTGGTTGACCACTCTTTAATTCCAGTGAAAAAAGACTAGCCCGCGTACTTCTTATGGTCGCTCATTTTGGCAAGGAAGGCGTTCGTGAGACCGTAGTTCCAAAGATCAGTCAGGAGACGCTGGCAGAGATGATCGGCACTACCCGCTCGCGAGTGAGCTTCTTCATGAACCGGTTCAGAAAATTGGGATTCATCCACTACAACGGGGCATACGATTTCCCAGTACGATAGAGGGAGCTGAACTCACAACGAGGTTGGAATGGCCAGAATCGGACGCCGCGAAGCGTTGTCTGTGAGAGCTTTCGCCCTCATCATGGCGCTTGTCCTATGTTTGGGCTGGCCAAGCGAGTCCCCGGCCTATGCCGTCCTTGCGCATGAAGCGATCATTGACAGCGCGTGGGACACCAACATACGCCCCTTACTGTTGAAGCGTTTTCCCGGTGCCACGCCGGAAGAACTCAAAGAAGCACACGGCTATGCGTACGGCGGGGCCATTATCCAGGACATGGGCTATTACCCGCACGGAAGTTTTTTCTTCAGCGACTTGACGCACTATGTGCGGAGCGGAGACTTTATCCTGGCTCTCCTCCGCGATTCGAAGGACCTCGACGGCTATGCCTTTGCGCTTGGGGCTCTCGCTCACTACGCCTCGGACAACGAAGGTCACCCCATCGGCACGAATCGCGCGGTCCCGCTC
>Ga0075015_100000439_pt1 | contig 14480 bp, 17 predicted proteins | sample AleBraG_ABR_2013_FD_71476 | JGI IMG/M metagenome (GOLD analysis project Ga0075015, IMG submission 71476) | Freshwater sediment microbial communities in response to fracking from Pennsylvania, USA - Alex Branch Run_MetaG_ABR_2013 | ecosystem: Environmental > Aquatic > Freshwater > Creek >...
CAGCCAGCGGATCGGGCGCAGGAAGCGCCACGGGCAGGGGAGGTATTCCCGGATTGACGATCCAATCTAGAAGTTACGGCGAGGCGGGCATCAGTGTGAATAAAGGGGGCGGCGGCGCCGGGAGCGGAATCGGTGTGAATGTGGAGCGTAGCCCGGTCAAGCTGCCTCCGCAAACTGCGTATGGCATGACCATCTCGTCCACCGCAGATAGCGGCGGCGGCCTGCCCGATCTGGGAGTGTTCGCCCACGAAAAGGTTTACACGGTGTTTCTGGATATGAGGAGCACGTCTAGCGACCGCAATCCTTCATGGACTCTGCAGTATGCCCGTCTGCGGTCGGCGGCGGAAAATGATGCAGGCTCATCCTCGGAAGGAATCACGCCGCCATTTCCCCTGGCCAAGGAATTGCCCCGATTGAACTCGGAGTTGATTCGAACGTATCTCCGCAATGTAATCGTCGTCTTTGCTGTCATGGACACCGAAGGCAAGCTCCAGCGTCTCTCGGTACTGCAGACTCCGGACGGCCGGTTCAGTCCTCCCATCCTGGCGGCCCTGACTCGCTGGAGATTTCAGCCGGCCCAACGCGATGGTCAGCCGGTTGCTTTGAAGGTCCTGATTGGAATTCCTCTCTTGCCGTATGACTAGGTATGTGGCTGCCAATTCTGCTCGAATGGAAGCGGCTCTGCCCAGAGACGATTGGAGATTGGGTCTTTCCGAGCCCACGGACAAACAAACCATACGATTCCGGGTCGCTACGGAAGAAGATACTCAAAACTGCGGCGTTACGAGCCAAGATTCCAGGACAGATCGGTTGGCACACGCTGCGTCACAGATACCGCGCAATGGCTCGACGAGACGGGTGCTCCTCTCGGCGAGCAACAGAAACTCATGGGTCACGCCAATATCTCCACCACGATGAACGTCTATGGCGGAGCCTTCATGAAAGCGAAGCGAAAAAAATGGCTCATCGCATGGATCAGGAACGAAGTTCCGTATTCTACATTCTCAGTTTCTTGATCGCAGAAGTCTGACTCTCGCGATCATTTTTGTCATGCGCAATCCGCAATCTTCCCGGACTGCCAGCAGGGCTATCGTCGTTCTCCCGTTTCGCCTGCGGATGCCTGGCTCCGCCCACAAAGCCGATACTTCCTACGGACGATTCCTTGACCCTTGTCCCGTGCTGCTCCGCCAGCTTCACAAGCTCGGCTATTTTCCTCGAGCATTCATCGCCCTTCTTCATGCCACCCCTTCGCGCTCCGCATTCAGTCCTACCAGACCCGAGTCTGTTACTCAATCCTGATGACGGAAGAAAGTCCTAGCGGGAGCTACAATGTCGATGGGCAACCCGCGTCCCACCCGGACAGTACTCCCGTTCGCGATCAAACTGACCTGATGAGCAACTCCCTCACAGTAACGCCGGGGAACCCCTTTCCAGCAGGCACTTTATCGTTCACCGGATGTAGCTAGTTCCAGTCCCGCGCGGCGCGGTTCTTCGGGAGTCTCAAACCCTTAGCTTTGGCTGCAGCTGGCTTGCCGTTCGAGAGCCTCCGGTCCTAATACCTCCGTAATCGTGCCGACCTGACTATTGAGGCGTAAGCTCGCAACCAACGGTGCTACGGGCAAATCTTCATAAGAGGCAAACCACAACATGAGCAAACGCCTATTGGCAATACTCGGGTTGGTTGCCGCGCTAGGACCGTGCACGCCAGCTCTGGCAGATCACGGGGACAAACACAAACACCAACACGGAAACAAGCACAATGATCGAGACGACGATCAGGGCTGGGATCGTCGTGACGGATACGAATATCGGGCATACGGTGATCGAGACGAGCGCCCTCCAGGATGGAATCGCGGCAAGAAAACCGGCTGGGGGAATTGCGGACTACCTCCTGGCCAAGCCAAGAAATACGGATGCCGCGAGAAATGGGGCAGCGTGGCGGGCTGTCGTCCTTTTAGTGATTCGTGAGCCGCAGCACTTGTCCTACCGGCACTTCGGCAGTTTGATTTGATACGAAGACAGTTCCGTCGGCGCCTACTGCTACTCCCGCAGGGAACAGCAGAGTATTACCGGTCAACGACGTGTGCACGTCCGGCGTAGCGAACGGAATCTTCACCACGTCGCCGCCGCTGAAGTCCTGAGCCGTAATCAGTTCCGACGCGTAGAATATTCCGTCTGGCCCGAAGGCGCAGCCATTAATCGGCCACAGGCCGGTTGCCCATGGGGTCGCAATGTTCAGGACCGTGCTGAAGTCATTCGGATCAGCCGCGCTGGGATCGACGCGGTACACGATAGCTGACGGGCCAAACACAAGGCTGTCCACCAATGCGAGTGTGCCGATATAGAGAGCGCCGTCCGGACCTTTGGCGACGCAGGTAGGCGTCGAATCCGCGATGACGTTGTTTGGGAAGAAAGCGAGAATTTCGTCCGATCCGTTCGGGCCCAGTAGGTTCAGCGTGTTGGCGCCCGCATCTGTAAGGTAGAGCTTGTCGGGGAGAGCCAGCAGTCCGTAAGGATTCGAATCCGGAAAATCACGCGGAGCCAGGTCAAAATGCAAGTTCGTCCACGCAAAGTCAAAATCGCCAACATTGGCGATGTCGCGCATCTGCCCACCCTGAGAAAATTTCACCAGATGGCCGAAAGGTGCCGGCAGCCCCGTTTCCTGTGACGAGTTGCCGAAGATGGCATAAATACCGCCATTACCCAGAACTGAAATTCCGTCCACCGATTCGAATTCGCCCGAGCCGCCTGCGGACGGCAGACCGCTCGCGACATTTTTTGCTGAAGGATTCGCGGCGTAGGGATTTCTGATCTCAGTGACCGCGCCTGTATTCCCGCCAGAGCCGGCTTGCGCAACGTAAAGTATTCCGCCCGGACCGAACGCCAAGCCGCGTGGACTTTGCAATCCGTCGAGCACGACTGTGTAGGGGCCAGAGGCGAAGGCTGGATTTATGCTGAGAAGTGAGAGCACAAGACACACGCCCAACAAAGTGACGAATTTTTTCATGGAAATTCTCCCGTTATAGGCAGGCTCCGCCGGATCTGAAGCGAACAACGGGCTGGACGCTCGAGAAACCTGGGGGAGCAATCTTCGAGCGTAAACCTTGTACTCCCCGGAAAGCCGCGCGTCAAGCGGCATTTGAAGGAGGGGTGCACGACTTCGATGGGGGAGTGGCCGAAAGCGGTTATTTTTGAGCTGGTCTTGCGGCATATATAGCCGTAAGATAACTTCATGACCGCTCCTGCTGATGTTCCATCTCGCATTCGCGAACTCGCCACCGGTCTTTCCCAACCCAAACCCATGCGCCGAGGTTCCCAGTGTTTCAACTAGCGTCCCGCCTCCTGATTGGTACTTGCAGCATTTTGAATTGATGACGATTCTTCCCGCTCTGTTGACAGGCTACGTCAACGTGGCGCGGTTTCTGCCGAATGCTCATCGCACTCTCCTGCATGAAGGCCGCCATTCGATTGCGACTTGGGCATGGGTTTTGCCCACGTTGGTGCTGTTGTACAGGATGCTGGAATACCGCGCCCCTGCGTCTGTGCTCTACGGCAGTTCGATGACAGCGCTGAAGTATTTCTTCGACATTCAGACGGTCTCGCCAACTTTTCAGAATCCACTTGCCAGCGACCCTGTTCGGGTGTGGGCACAATTCTCAGTTACCGCACCGTTTTACGCCGGGGTTGCGTACAGCTTGGGTGCTCTGGCCTCGAAGCATCAGTTGCTGACCAAACTTCTCACGTTTGAAAAGCGAGGGGAAACGACGACCCCGCTGGGGCCATAGCCCTTACTCCGTGCGGTCAGACGCAACGACTGACCTTGGTGGTCGCAACCAAGGCGTTTACACTCAACGGGCCTTCAGGTTTCTAGATTCCGCTTCGCTCACCCAAGCCACGTGGACGTAGACATCGCCTTGCTCGATGAACTTGGGGGTGAGCGCTCTGAGATACGCCGAAGTTTCCGCCGCTGCTCGGGCCACAAACGAGTCCCATGCCGCATCGCCTTGGCGGTCTACGTTCTGGAAGTAAGGCAAGCTCTGTATTGAGCCATCTTTCGGAAGCTCGGTTCCGAGAACCCCATAACCGTGCGTGCCGAGCCATTCGACAGAGCGTGCCGCGAGTGCAGGGCGCCATGCCGCTTCGTTAGAGGCGACGAAGGCGGCTGACGCCAGTTCAGATGGGAATCCCGAAGGAAACAGGTCGGGCGATAATGGCTGATCCCTGCCAAGCACTCTACGCGAAGAGGGCAGGGCTTTCCATCAACTGACGCTATCAGGCGATAGCGCTCAGGATGCAGGTTAGTCCGCGTCCTCCGCTAGGAATTTGGCGAAAGAATGAATCAACTTCAGCTTATCCTCTCTTAAGCCGCGCAGATCTTCTTCACTGAGTCGGCTTTCGTGCAAGAGTTTCCCAAACACGTGCGTGAGTCGCGAATACCGATAGTCGTACTTGCGGTCGATCTCCTTACGACGTTGGGTCAGGTAAAGTTCCAAGTCCCACAGATCTGACGACTGCTGGATCTGGCTGGCCATCTTCTTTGCTTCCCGAATCACCTCGTGAAGCTCTCGCCCCCAGGGCAGCGTCGAAGGCTGTGCGGGCGATGACCTTTTCTGACCTCGACTAAGCCGGGTCGTTCGGGTAGGGATAGCTGTGTTGAGTCGCAGACGGGCTGGTCATGTTCCGGTCCTCCGTGGCGGCATTCTACCCCTTGCCCAGATGCCTTTTCTACAGGGTCGGAGGCTTTCACGGTGGCGGATTCATCATCGTTTTCCTGCGGCTGTCCGTCCGTTCTGAGGTCAAAAAGGTCGTTCACCGGATGTCCGAGATTCTGTTTGCAGCCCAGATAGCGTAAATGTGCTGCAGCACATTTGCGTTACTATGTGCGGAAAGTGGATATGTGCAGTGGGTGTCCTAAGTCGCCTGTTGTCAACGGGTGCGCTTGGCTGGACTCAGCATAATATCCTCGGTTGACTGGTGGAGGTCGGGTCGCGGTTGCCATACACGCGTGTCCTGAGGAAGGGTTACAAGGAATGGAGCCAGTCAAGAAGGTCCTTGTTCTGCTGCCAGCAGGGGATCGTCTGGACTAACGAAGGCTCACTGATTTTTTCCAGTGCGTTTCGCTTCATCTCCAGATTTGCCCTCGCGTAAATCTGAGTGGTTTTAGCATCCACGTGGCCGAGAAAGTCGCGGATCATGTCGAGCGAGACTCCGCTCTGCAAAAGGTGCATACCCTTTGTATGTCTCAGCGTGTGCGGGCTTACGGTTCGGTTTAAACTCGGACACTTGCTTCGTGCCAGAACGACGTATTTGTGAAGGATGTAGCGAATTCCCGAGCGGGTCAGTCGCTCGTGGCGCGCGTTGTGGAAAAGAGGCTTGTCGAACTGTTCGGGATGATCGAGGTGGTTTTCCTGCATGTGACTGCGTAGAAGCTGAACCGTGTTTGCCATCAAAGGCACAGCGCGCATTTTGCGCCCCTTTCCCAGAACGCGAATCTGCGCGGGTGGATCCAAACGCACGTCTCCGACGGAGAGATCGACCAACTCCTGAACCCTCGCTCCCGTGTCGTAAAGTACACTCAGCAAGACCGCATCTCTTCGACCCTCTGGCGTGCGGAGATCTGGCTGCGCCAGGATCTCCGCCAACTCTTCTTTGGAAAGGTAGCTGACGGCTGGGCGAGTGTGTCTCCGCAGCGGGATCGCGAGGATTTTTTGACACTGATGCATACGGGTCGGCTCTTCCACCTGAACATATCGGAAGAATGCATGCAGGGCCGCAAGCCGTTGATTTCGTGTGCGGGGTGAAGACTTTCTTTCTCGCTCCAGGTAGTCCAGGAATGCTTCGACAAACGAAACGTCGATCTGTTCGAGACGTAACTTTTCCGGAGCGATTCCCTGCACATCACGGCAGAATCGGAGAAGGAGAGTGAACACGTCGCGGTATGCCTTGATAGTGTTCGGACTGACATTCCGCTGGGCGGCCAGATAGTGCGTCAAAAAGCTCGTGACGTGAACGGAGAAATCGGTCGGTTTCATCGCTCGACCCTCCGCGGAATGACGTCACCAAAGGCTGCGTCCGCTCGTGCCGTAATCTCGGGAAAAAGTTCGGCGGTAAGATGAAGGTAATGCTGAGTCCCGGAAAGATTCACATGCCCGAGGTAGGTCGCCAGAAGAGGAAGTTTGGCATCCAGATCCTCACCGTCTTGGTACCACCGTCGTAAGGCCTGAACAGCAAATTGGTGACGTGCGTCGTGGATCCTGGGCCCCTTGCCTCGGCCGCCGTGAGAAATTCCACACTGCAACAACAGTTGACGAAACAGCGTGTAAACGGTGCGTAAGCTGAAGGGCCTTCCATTTGGTCTCGGGAAGAAGATTGCATCGGGCGGGCGTTTTTCAAAATGGGCAGCGTACTTTCGCAAGCGGTTTACGAGGGGCAAGGCGGGAGGAACCAAGCGATCTTTGCGGAATTTCCCTTGGCGAACCGTGATGATGCCTTGATTCAGATCGACGTCTCGAACCCGTAGTTTCAGCACTTCTCCGACACGGAACCCGCAGCCATACAGCAGCCGAAAAACTTCCGGCATAATAAGATGCCGCAAAGGCGAACGCGCCGTAGGCTCGAGGGAGTCCACGGCCCGGAAGAACTTTCGAAGCTCTCCGTCAGTCAGCATCCTGGGCACGAAAGTTGATCGGTTTCGAGTTGCTAATGTGAAATCGGGCACATACGCGGAATGGCCGAGCCGCAACAAAAAGCGGGAGAATTGCCGAGTGACAGTGATCCTTTGCTGGTGGGTTCCCGCACTTTCGTGGGCTTTCTTTGCTAACCATTTCCGGGCGACAGAGCCAGGTAACTCTTGGATCGTCAGTTCCTCCTGCACCAAAAAGTCGTCGAGGCGCCGCAAGATTCGAGTCGCTTCATGATAGGCGTACCCACAGGCGTGCTTTTCCTGAAGAAATTTCTCCATGCAAGCAGATAGAACGCTTTGGAACCCGCTGGATGGATTAGTCGGCATGATTCACCTCCTCGGGATCCAACGCCACACCCCGCAAGGCTTCTACATCCACCTTCGCGTAGATCCGTGTTGATTCCAAACTGGTATGACCTAAGATCTCCGCGATGGTCGGAAGCGGCGTCCCCTTTTCTAGAAGCCGAGTCGCTAAAGTGTGGCGAAGCGAATGGAGACCGCGCTTTTGTGGGCTCCGAAAGGTGATCCTCGCTAGCCGGCGCCAATACTTAACAATGTCGTGCAGATGGTTGTTTTCCCTGAAAGGCTCAAACGGCGGGTTCACCTTGAGGAATACCTCTCGGTGTGTCGTTTGGGCATGGCCCGACTTCAAGTAGTCAATCAGAGCCTCACCGACCTCGCTGGTCAAAGGCAGAGTCAATGGCGTGCTTGTCTTCGCTTGCGTGATTTCTATGGTCGACTCCGCCCAACGCAGGTTATCCAGTTTCAGTGTGCGAATATCCCCAGCACGCAATCCCAAGCGGCATGCCAGTAAGAGGATGGCGTAATCTCGCTTCCCTTTTACAGAACTGCGATCGACCGCACCCAGAAGCCGGACGATGAGTTCCTGATCCCACACCGAAGGGATCGTTGCATCTCTGGGAGCACGGATTTTCGGCAGCTCCGCACTGAGATCTTTTTGCAGAATCCCACGCATGGCGAGAAACCGGAGAAAAGAACGCACATACGATACAAGTCCCCTAACCGTCACTGGCCTCAAGTGATCTCTACAGGACACGAACTCGGACAGATCCGCCGCCTGAATTTGGTCCAGTGTCCGCGCTTTCCTGGAATGGAGAAAATCTAAGAAGATTGTCAGTTCGGTGGTACACCGGTGAAGGGTCGATGGTCGAAGATGGAGCCGATCCTTACAATACTGCTCGTAATCACGAAGTGTATGCTGCATGGTGGGGACAAGATGGATTGCCTGCACCTCCGTCACTGCTCGTTGAATGCGCCCGGTCTTAGCGAACTCGGCAAGCACCTTTACGCTGAACGACACATGCCGATGCCTGCCATCGCCCGGCCCATCCACCTGCTTATCCCTGACGCGATACTCCTCCAAAAAGCGTGCCGCCAAATCCGCTGAAAATTCGTTTCCCAGGTTCTTCTGGTGGGAAAATTCGATGAGGTGTTCCCAGATTGCTCGATACCGATTCCGTGATCTCCTGCTGTAGCCCAGCCGTTCGATTTCGACCACAGCGTCAGCGACGAGTCGCCCCAGTTGCAAGTTTTCCGAATGCGTTTGTTCCATGATGAACCTCCTCTGTAATGTGCGGCTCCATGGCCACCGAGGAGTGCATCATGAAATCTTATGTGCTGTAATTCAACAGGAATGAATTGACCGGCAAGCACTTACAGCAGCAACTCTACATAACGTCCCAATGCACATAGTAGCGTTCCGTGGTCTGGACGGAGGCATGGCCCAGCAAGAACTGAATCTGCTCCAGTTCGCCTCCGCTGCTGTGGCACAGCTTCGCACAGGTTCTCCGCAAGTCGTGCGGGGAGATATGCTCCAAGCCCGCTCGCTCACAGCAACTCTTGACTACGTACCACACTACATTCTGCGAGATGCCTTTCCCCCATACCTTTCCCGCTCTGGCGACGGCGCGAAAGATCCTTCCCTCCGTGACCCTAGCCGTTAGTGTCCACTGATCGAGCGCTGCTTTGACCCATTCTGGAATGGGCACGGTGCGGATGTGACCGCCCTTACCGACGAGGTCTACGACCGCCCAGTGCCCCTGGCGCATCTGGATTTCATCCAGCTCCAGGCCCACAAGTTCCGATCTGCGAAAACCGCAACCAAACAGCAAGGCCAGCATTGCGTAGTCGCGCTTCGCTCGCATGCTATCCCCACAAGCACGCTTGAGTACTTCCGAACTCGCCTCTGCGCTCAACCAATTGCACGAGCGAAACCCCAGTTGCTTGACTCCTTTAACTCGGCTGATGCCTGCAGCCAACTCGGGACTGAGCAAGCCTGAGTCGGCGGCCTCATGGGCGAGGCGGCGCACGGCAGCTAGTTGCTGGTTGATGGTGTTCGCGGCCAGACCGCGTGATTCCAGGTACATACGGTAGCGCACGACTACGATACGGTTGAAGGACAGTCTGGGCTCGGAGCAGTACCAGGCGACGAATTGGTCGATGGCGTATTCGTAAACGCGGCGCGAGGCGGGCGAGCCGAGGCTGTTGAGCACCGCCAGTTTGCAATGATCCAAATCTGGAAGCCGAAGCACTCGGCGACGGTAATTCGGCTTGATTCTGTGTTTGCCCATGGCGACGGCCTCCCATGCCGCAGGATTGGAACTACGGCAAACTGTCTGGGTGATGCAAGCATTAGGAGAGTACGGATTGGGAGGGTTTTGAGTGCCTAACTGTTAGCGACAGTTCACTCCATGAGCGGTGGTCTGGACATAGGCTAAGCCTCGGCGCTATCGTTCCAGCATGTTCAAGAGCTCCAGCCAAGCACAGATAAACGAGGCACAGACGAAGTATTGGCTCGAAGTGGGAATTCTTCCGAATGCGATCAGTGTTCTTCTGTGAGGGCGATCAGCAGTTTTGCGATTCCGATCAGGAGTCGGAGCGCAGCGACACTGGTGGGAGGATTGTGTCGGAAGGTGATCCGCTCCGGCATTTGTCGTTTTCTCATCGGCTCTGAAGTCCTAATCACGAGAGGTGCAAGCTCGTCTGGGGTTTTCAATCAGGGTCCATTAACAGTTCCCGAGCCTTCCTTGCAACGCCAAAGGTGGCTGCCAGTGCCGTTGAATGTCAATCAGTTAACACGAAATGTGACCTTAACACGATAGAGGTCAGGGTCTGGTCCAAGTTCGTCTCAGCAGAAGGGTTCAACCTTTGCAGGTGTGCCGTAAGTGTGCCGTGCGAGTCGATCCGATCTGCGCCAAATCAAGCTTTTTCGCGACTCCTCAAGAGTGCGTCCGTGCGGGCATACGTGATGGTAAATGATTGATTTCAAATGGTGAAGGGATAGGGGCATGCCGCTTGGATCAATCTACTCATAATCCATTGGTCCCAGGTTCAAATCCTGGAGGGCCCACCAAAGCCCACGCGATCCGGCGACCCACACGAGGGATAAGGCTCCCCATTTTCCGGCGTTCGGATGTACACTCTGCGGTCTATGGATAAACTATCGCGGCGCACGATGCTGAAGGGTGCTCTCTCAGGAGCTGCCGTGGCTTCGGTCCCGTCCCTTTCGGGGTCGGAGCAGACCGCTCCGGTGCAGCGCAAAGGACGGATCAAGCAGTCGGTTTCCCGCTGGTGTTACAAGGAGACGCCGCTCGACCCGCTTTGTGCCTACGCGGCCCAGATTGGCTTGAAGGCGGTTGACTTGCTCAATCCAGATGAATACGAAGTGCCGCGGCGCTATGGTCTGGTGTGCAGCATGGCTTATGCCGGCGGCGGCGAATTGGTCAGCGCCCTGAACCGGGTCGAGAACCACGCCAGGATTGAGGAAGGCTTTCGCAAGTACATTCCGCTGGCGGCCAAGGCGGGAGTGCCGAATGTGATCACTTTTTCCGGCAACCGCGCTGGCATGTCGGACGAAGAGGGCGCCAAAAACACGATCGCGGGGCTCAACCGCGTGAAGAAGATTGCCGAGGACAACGGCGTCGTCATCTGCATGGAACTGCTCAACAGCAAAGTGAACCACAAAGACTACATGTGCGACCACACCGTCTGGGGAGTGCAGGTGGTGCAGGCGGTGAATTCACCCCACGTCAAGCTGCTCTACGATATTTATCATATGCAAATTATGGAAGGAGATTTGGTCGCGACCATCCAGGAGAATATCCGGTGGCTCGCTCATTTCCATACCGGCGGCGTTCCCGGCCGGCACGAGCTCGACGGGACCCAGGAAGTGCAGTGGGATGGCGTGATGCGCGGCATCGCAGCCACCAACTTCCAGGGCTATGTGGCGCATGAGTTCGTGCCCACGCGCGATCCGCTGACCTCGCTGCGGCAGGCCGTAGATTTGTGCGATGTATGAGAGTCAGTCGTCAGTCGTCGGTCGTCAGCCGAGCAGAGTGGGCGCATTTCTGCAAGGGCACGACTTCAGTCGTGCCTCTCGAATCGTTGAGCGACGCGGTTTCAGCCACCGTTCTCCACCTTGTGAGATAATTTTGTTTCCCGATTGCGAGGAATTTCATGGCTCAGCACAAGGTCTTCTGCGTCAAGCTGAAAAAAGAACTGCCCGGTCTGGATGAGCTCCCGTTCGACACGGAGCTGGGCCAGAAGGTCTATGATAACGTCTCGCTTGAGGCATGGAAGGGCTGGACGGAATTCTGCAAGATGCTGCTCAATGAATATCGCCTCAACCCCGCCCGTCGCGAGGACCAGGCCGCGATCGTGAAGCAGATGGAGCAATACTTTTTCGGCGAAGGCGCGGCCCCGCCGAAAGAGTACGTGCCGCCCGCCTCGAAGTAAGAGTCCACACAGGTTAATGTAGGCGCGAGCGTACTCGCTTGTGCTGCGTCCGTGGCGCTGCCGCACGAGCGTGGACGCTCGCGCCTACATCGGTTACCCCATGGGTTACTGCCCCATTTTTTGTGCAATTTTCATCACCTCGTAACATTCACTTGCTACAACTTAGGGTGATGAGTTCCGCCGTCTATGACACGCTCATCCTCTCGGACCTGCACCTGGGGTCGGAGATCAGCCGCGCGGAGCAGGCCACGCGGATGCTGCGGGAGAACCGTTTCCACCGCCTGATCCTGCTGGGCGACATTTTTTCCGACCTCAACTTTGGCCGTCTGACCAAGCCTCATTGGAGGTTCCTCGGTTATATCCGGAAGCTCTCGAACCCCAAGCGCGGGATTGAGGTGGTCTGGGTGGAGGGAAATCATGATCGCGGGCTGAGCAACGTCATGTCGCACCTGGTCGGCGTGAAGGTTTACGAGGAATACGAATGGGAGTTTGCGGGCCGCCGTCACCTCGCCATCCATGGTCACCAGTTTGACCGGTTTGCCATCAACAATCTGCTGCTCAGTAACGTGGGAACACTTCTGCATCTGCAACTGCAAAAGCTCGATTTCAAGGGTAAGGCCTTCTCGCGTTCTCTGGATCGCTTGAATGCCCGTTGGTTGCGGCTGTCCGCGAAGGTGGCTTCGGGCGCCATCCTGCATGCCCGGATGCGCCAGGCGGACCGGGTTTTCTGCGGCCACACCCACCAAGCACAGAGCTGCGAACGCGACGGCGTCGCCTATTACAACTCCGGCAACTGGACGGATTTTCCGCCGACCTACTTGACGGTTGATTCCGAGGGAGTTCGCATGCACGAGTATCGTGAGCAGACTGAGGCTCGTGAAAGCGCTGAGGCTGGTTCCAAGCTGCCTGAGCTCGCCGACGAATCAGCTGTCCTCGAAGAAGCCGAATATGAGAGTGTCGGCTGACGCAGCCTGCTCCAGGCCATGACTCCATCCCCCCTTTCAAAAATGCAGGACAATTCCGGTGGAGAGACGAAAATTATTCTGCGTGCCGCTGAAAAAGCGCGTTTGTAACATGTCGGCTTGCACCCGCCAGCCGATTCCGTGAATCAGGCGATAGTCGATCCCTCCGCCCAGAGCGCTGGCAAACGAAGTATCGGACTCGGAAAAGCCGGAAGCGGTGTCGTGTCTGTGCGAAGCCCCGAACAGGGCGTGCGCAAAGGGAGTGAATTTTCCCACCGACACCGACACCCGCGGGCCGAGGACCACGGAACTTACGCTCGTGTCGGCCTTGAAGGCCGAAAGAGCGTGGACATTTTGCGAGCCATAAAGGCCGCTGAGATCAGCTACGAACCCAACCCAGGGAAGGACTTTGCCCTCCAGGGATCCGTTCCAACCGTTCAAGTTGGTCCGGCCGTTGGAGGAAAAGTCGGCGCTACCGTAGGAATATCCGAAGAAGACGTTTCCCCGAGGGATTTGAGCCAAGGCTGCGGTCGGCAGCAGCAAGAGAACGAACGCGATCGTAGTGAGTTTGGGCACGGTAGTCCTCGTACTTTTTAGATGTGACGTCAGGGACTGCGGTTGGTGAGAGACTTTACGAATTTCTGAAGGGCATGACGAGTCTTGTGGGCGCGAGCGTCCCGCTTGTGCTGCGGCGTTCGTAGCGCTGCCGCACGAGCGCGGGCGCTCGCGCCCACATTGCACTGTCAATGTTCGCGCTGAAAGCGGTAGGGGCCGCGGCGTTCGAGCGAGAAGGCCTCCGCCACCTTCAGGAAGGCGCGGGTGGCATGGGACAGGCTTGCAGCCTGGCGGTATACCAGCCGTAGTTTCCGGTGCAAGCGTAGTTCGCGCACTGGAATGTGGACCAGTTCACCGCGGGCCAGTTCATTTTCCACACTGATTGCGGGCAGAAGTGCGACCCCGTTGCCCATGGCCACGAAGCGCTTGATCGCCTGCAGGGTAGGCAGTTCGATGTCCATATGCAGTGGTGTCTTGTGGCGCTTGAACGCCTGGATCACTTTTTCGCGGTAGGGCGAGGAGACGATGTGGGCGACGAACGACTCCGCGCCCAATTGCCGGATACTGACCTGGGCTTCTCCGGCCAGCGGGTGCGTGGGAGGCACCACGAATAGCAATTCGTCCAGATAGGCGACAATGGAATGCAGTTGCGGCTCCTGGGGATCATAGGTGAGGACGCCCAGCTCCGAGTTGTGGCGCAGCACGTCCCCGGGAATGTGGCTGCCCAGTGAGCGCTGCACAGCGATGCGAATCATCGGATGTAACCGGCGGAATTCGGCCAGCACCGGCAGCAGGTAGAGGGCCGTGAATTCGTTGGCGGCGATGGTCAACTTGCCGCGGTTCAGCTGGCGCAGCTCTCCGAGCGCGCCAGTGGCATCGTCACGCAGGTTGAGCAGCCGCTCGGCGTACTCCTGCAAGACGCGCCCGGCATCGGTGAGCAGGCCGTCGCGCGATGAGCGGTCGAAGAGGGGCTCACCGATATCCTCTTCCAGCTTGTGAATCGACTGGCTTACCGCCGATTGGGTGCGGTGCAGCTTTTCTGCTGCCCGGGAAAACTTCCCCTCCCGCACCACCGCCAGAAACACTTCCAGCTGTCCCAGGTCCATATTCGCTACCTTAAGCTAACTGTAATTAGTATTAATATATCTTATTAAGTAAAAATATCTAATAGTAATTAAAGAATTATAAGATTTGCTACGACTGCGAGACCACGTAGCATGAGGCCCGTACCTGTAAGGAGGGCCTGGCATGGAACGAGCACGGATCAGGGTATTCGACACGACCCTTCGCGATGGCGAGCAATCGCCCGGATGCAGCATGAACGTGGAGGAGAAGCTGCGTCTGGCGCATCAACTCGACCGACTGGGCGTGGATGTCATCGAAGCCGGCTTCCCGATCGCTTCAGAAGGGGACTTTTCCGCCGTGCAGGCAATTGCGGCGACCGTTCGGCGCCCCAGCATCGCCGGCCTGGCCCGCGCCTGCGCGCCGGACATTGAGTGTGCCTGGCAGGCGCTTAAAGGAGCTGC
>Ga0075015_100000440_pt1 | contig 14457 bp, 12 predicted proteins | sample AleBraG_ABR_2013_FD_71476 | JGI IMG/M metagenome (GOLD analysis project Ga0075015, IMG submission 71476) | Freshwater sediment microbial communities in response to fracking from Pennsylvania, USA - Alex Branch Run_MetaG_ABR_2013 | ecosystem: Environmental > Aquatic > Freshwater > Creek >...
GAAGTGACGGGCATGCAGTTTGCCTGGTACTTCCGCTATCCGGGTGCGGACGGCAAGTTCGGCGCCACCAGTCCTAAGTTGATGGATCCCTCTGCCGGCAACGAAGCTGCGGTCGGACTCGACACCTCCGATCCGGCCGCGAAAGACGACGTGGTTACCGGCACCATGTACTTGCCGGTCAATCGTCAGGTGGACCTCAGGCTACGCGCGGTGGATGTGATCCATAGCTTCTTTGTTCCCAACATGCGCTTCAAGCAGGACGCGGTTCCCGGCCTCGAGATCCACATGCACTTCACTCCTACTGAAGTCGGGGACTACGAAATTGCCTGCGCCGAGCTTTGCGGTCTCGGCCATTACAAAATGCACGGCATGCTGAAGGTCGTCAGCCAGGATGACTTCGACAAATGGCTGGCAGCTCGAGAAGCGGAGAAACAATAATGGTTGCCCAGGACGCTCACGACGATTCCCAGGGCCACGGTCCTCAAGGACACGCGGTTCACGCTCACGCGGCCCCGACCAGCTTCATTCGCAAGTACATCTTCAGCCTGGATCACAAAGTCATCGGGCTTCAATACTACTTTCTGGCGCTCACGGCAGTGTTTGTCGGCATGTTCCTGTCGCTGCTGATGCGTATCCACATGGTTTGGCCGAGCGCGGTCCTGCCGTTGATTGGCGAAATCAGGCCGGAAACCTATCTCAGCCTGCTGACGATGCACGGCACCATCATGGTGTTCTTCGTGCTGACCACGGCGCCCCAGGGCGGATTCGGTAATTACTTTCTGCCCATCCAGATCGGCGCGCCGGATATGGCGTTTCCCGTCCTGAACATGCTTTCGTTCTGGACCACCTTCATCGCGTTCGTAGTAATTCTCGCCGCGTTCTTCGTCACTGGTGGCGCTCCTCTGCATGGCTGGACGGGCTACGCGCCTCTCAGTGCGCTGCCCAGCGCCGGACCGGGCGAGCAACTAGGCGCAGACCTGTGGATCGCCAGCATCGCAATTTTCTGTGTCGCGGCGCTGATGGGCGCCCTTAACTTCATCACCACTACCCTCGACCTGCGCGCCAAAGGCATGACCATGATGCGCATGCCGCTGACGGTTTGGGCCTGGTTCATCACCGCCATCCTCGGCCTGCTGGCCTTTGGCGTTCTGCTTTCGGCGGGAATCCTGCTGCTGCTGGATCGCAATCTTGGCACCAGCTTCTACGTTCCGCTGGTTGTGGTGAACGGCCAGATCATGGGACACAAGGGCGGCTCGCCGCTGCTCTGGCAACATCTGTTCTGGTTCTTCGGACACCCTGAGGTGTACATCGCCATCCTGCCGGGCATGGGCGTAGCTTCGCAGTTGCTTTCCACTTTCTCCCGCAAGCCGATCTTCGGATACAAGGCGATGGTCTACGCCATCATGGGCATCGGCTTCCTCGGCTTCATGGTCTGGGGCCATCACATGTTCATGAGCGGTATGAGTCCGTACTCAGCCTTTGCGTTTTCCATCATGACCATGGCCATCGGCGTGCCCTCGGCCATCAAGACCTTTAACTGGCTGGGGACGATTCGCGGCGGGCGGGTACGTTTTCAAACTCCGATGCTCTACGCCATCGGCTTCGTTTCCCTGTTCGTCTCCGGCGGGCTGAGCGGCCCGTTCCTGGCGCAGCCGGTGTTAGACATTCCTCTGCATGACACCGCTTTTGTGGTCGCCCACTTCCACTTGATCATGGGTGTGGCGGCGATCTTCGGCATGTTCGCCGGAACCTACTACTGGTTCCCCAAGATGTTTGGCCGCATGATGAACGAGAAGTGGGGCAAGGTGCACTTCTTCCTTACGCTGGCGGGAACCTATACCATTTTCATGCCCATGCACTATCTGGGTATGGCGGGACAGCCTCGGCGCTATTCCCAGTTCACTGAGCTGGCCTACCTGCAACATCTCGTTCCGTTGAACAAATTCATAACCTATGCGGCGTTCGTGACCATTGCCGCCCAGGTCATATTCGTGATCAATCTCTTCTGGAGCATGTTCAAGGGGCCAAAGGCGAGCGACAATCCGTGGGAAGCGACCACGCTGGAATGGACGACAGCCACGCCGCCCCCGCATGACAACTTTGGCGGGCACACTCCGGTCGTTTATCACGGACCGTATGAGTACAGCGTTCCGGGAGCGCCGAAGGATTACGTAATGCAGACGGACCCGGCAACGGTTCCGTCACACTAGAAAAGCCGCGGGCGAGTCGCCCGCGACCACACATTCCAGATATGGCGACGTTCAGTTCAACAGTCACGATTACGGATCCGGTCGTCAAGGATCCCAAGACCGGCCGCAGGAGCGGTGGGACGCGTCCTCCTTTCCCAGGCGGCGGTGGTAGTGATCGCGGCGGCAATGGCTCATCCGATCATGGCGAGCGCCTGCGTCGAACCCGGCTGGGACTGATTGTCGGGCTGGTGGCCAGCACCATGCTGTTCGTTTCGTTCACCAGCGTCTACGTCATGCGCCGGGGGCTGCCCACGCTGGATGACCGTACCGGCGGCTATGTCCGCGACTGGTTGCAGGTCAATCTGCCGACCACGTTGCTATTGGTGAACACTTTCCTGCTGCTACTCAGCAGCATCACGGTGGAGTTGGCGCGCCGGCAGATCACTCGTCAGGCAGCTTTGGCTCCGATTCGATCTATCCCAGGTGTTTCTATCGGGAAGGAACGGAACTTTCCCTGGCTCGGCGCAACCGTCGTCCTTGGGCTGGCCTTCCTGACTGGACAATGGATGGCTTGGCGCGAGCTGGGGAATCGCGGATTCTACCTCGCCACCAGCCCCAGCAGTTCCATGGTTTATGTACTTACCGCGGCCCACGCCCTTCACCTGGCAGGAGGTCTGCTGGTGTTGCTTTACGCGGGCGCCACGGCGCTGCGACACAAGCCGGTGGAAGATCGGCGCATCGTTGTCGACGTAACCGCCTGGTACTGGCACTTCATGGCTCTGGTTTGGCTTTACATCTTTGCCCTGTTGGAGTTTGTGCGGTAGGGGTAACAGAGTGCCGACTACGATGTTGGGTGGAGCAGCGCTTCAGCGTTGCGTAAAGTTCGTTTTGGACGGCGGCTTTAGCCACTGAGGTACGTGCAACGAAGTTTGACAAGACTAAGCCCGGGAGATCAATAAATGTCTGATGTGGCGCTCCAGCAGGTCCCAGGTGTTTACGAGCCTTCCCTGTTTGGCACCTATTCCAAGAAGATCGGGATGTGGCTGTTCCTGCTCTCCGACTCGCTGACGTTCGGAGCCCTGTTGTACGCCTACACCTACGGCCGCATCTCCACGCCGAACTGGCCCACGCCTTTTCATTCCGAGAGCATCCGGAACGCGACCATGATGACTGCATTTCTGCTCACCAGTTCCCTGACCATGGTGCTTGCCGTGCGGTCCGCGGTCATGGGAAATGCGAAAGCGCAGCGCCTCTGGCTGTTCGCCACCATGGCGTGCGGTCTGGGATTCGTCGTGCTTCACGGTCGCGAGTGGACCAGTCTCATCGCGGAAGGTTTGTCCTTGCCAGTCTTTCCCACGCCCCCCGGCGAAGCAGGCAATGCGGAGTTTATGAACGTCACCAAGAGCGTGCCGCAATTTGCCGCCACCTTCTTCGGTTTGACCGGAATGCACATGTTGCACGTTACGCTCGGCGTGGTGTACCTGGGTGTGATTGCTCTGCGCAAATGGTTCATCCCGATACTGCTGGGGTTGTGGCTGGTGGCCTGGCTGGGTACGCCCGCTTATAGTCCGTTCCATTATGGCGCCCACGTATTGCTGGTGGCGGCGGTAGTAATCTCGATTATTCTCTGGCTGAAGCCCAAGGTATACGACGCCTCGGATGTCGAGGTCGCGGGTCTCTACTGGCACTTCGTAGACCTGGTCTGGATGTTCATTTTCCCGCTGGTGTACCTAATGTCGACAAGGATTGTGTAGCCCACAAACTCTTGAGGAGCTCTACTTCAAATGATGGACGCAACCCAGTTAGCTCTGGAACAGCAAGTGGCCGAAAGCCACCGGCATCACTCCAAAGGGCAATTCCTGTGGGTCTGGGCCGCTTTGCTGGTGATGACCGGCATTGAGGTCTACCTGGCCTATCAGAATATGGAACCGCTTCGGATGCTGTCGATCCTGATGGGACTGTCACTGATAAAAGCTGGGCTCATCATCGGCTACTTCATGCACTTGAAATTTGAGATCTCGGCGATGAAGTGGGTTACTATGAGTTCGTTGGTATTTTGTCTTGCCATGATGCTGGTCTTTCTGCCCGACGCGTTCCGGATTCTGCACCTGGGAGTTGGAATAACCACGGTGCCGAAATGAAGCTGCGCCTTGGCACACTCGCGGTTGTTCTGTTGCTCTGGGCAGCGCCCGCCTTCAGCCAGGGTTGCGCCATGTGCTACAGCAACGCCAAGGGCACCAGCAAGGAAGGCCAGAACGCCATCAACCGAGCCGTCTTGGTGCTGCTGCTCCCGCCAGTCGCCTTCATGACGCTGGGAGCAGGGATGGCGGTCCGCTACAGCAAGAAGCGGGACGAGGAACAAGGCAAGACCAACTAACCACCACAAGCCATGTCTGGACGGGTCTCCGACCCGTGCAGGCCGAGCAAGGCTTGGCAAGGTCCCCCCCGGCAGCTCTCCGCAGCATCCCACCCTGCCTTATAATAGAAAGATTCGCCAGTCGCTCCTGAAGCCTTCTGATCTGAGTACCCTCGGACGGGCCAAAGCGGCTGCGACGGGTCCCTCTTAACTGATGTCCACGGAAACGATAGTGGTTCGCGGTGCCCGGGTTCACAACCTCAAGAACCTGGACTTCGAAATTCCGCATAATTCATTGACCGTAGTGACCGGCGTGTCCGGCTCCGGCAAGTCGTCCCTCGCCTTCGATACCGTCTACGCCGAAGGCCAGCGACGCTATGTCGAGTCGCTCTCGGCCTATGCCCGCCAGTTCCTGGAGCGCATCGAGAAGCCGGATGCCGACTCCATAGACGGCATCGCCCCGGCAGTAGCCATCCGCCAGAAAAATACCACCCGCAACCCCCGATCGACGGTAGGCACAGCCACCGAGATCTACGACTATCTCAGGCTGCTCTTCGCACGCGTCGGCCGGACGTATTGTTTGCAGTGCGGCCAGGAAGTCAAGAAAGACACGGTCGACGAAGTAACCGACGCCGTACTGGTGCTAGGAGAAGGCACCCGCCTGAATGCGCTGTTTCCGCTACAAAGCGGAATTCCCATAAGGCGCTTCAAGGACAAAGAACCCCGCGCCAAGAAACGGACCACTGACAGCAGCGCCGGCGTTCCTTCGACTTCGCTCAGGACAGGCTCGCCGGCTGCCGCGGGGGCGTCCCGCCCGCGCCGTAAAGGCAATCCCGACCCGGTCCTCACCGATCAACTGCGAACGCGCCTGTTCGAACTCCGCCAGCGCGGTTTTAACCGCCTCTACCAGAATGGCCAGATCTTCGAATTCTCCACTCCCGAGTCCCTGCTCGACGTCGATTTCAACCAGCCAGTATTCCTATTGGTCGACCGCCTGGTCGTGTCTCCGGACGCCCGCGCCCGCATCGTAGACGCCATCGAGATCAGCTATCGCGAGGCCGGAGAGGTCGTATTCGAAACCGCCCCGCGCGACGACCAGCCCGCGCAGCGACTCCGTTTTTCCCAACGTTTTGAATGCAAGCGCTGCAACCTGCGCTACGAGGAACCCGAGCCGCGCTTGTTTTCTTTTAACAATCCTTACGGCGCCTGCCCGCGTTGCCAGGGTTTCGGCAACACCATCGATTTCGATCTCGACCGGGTAATTCCGGACAAGTCGAAGTCGTTGAATGAAGGCGCAATCGATCCCTGGACCAAGCCCAAATATCGGACGCTCTTCGCCGAGCTCAAACGCTTCGCCAAGCAGGCCGGCATCCCGCTGGATGTGCCCTGGGCCGAGCTGGAACCCGAGCTGCGCCGGATGGTCGTTGAAGGCGAAGGCAAGTTCCTCGGCATACGCGGATTTTTCAATCATCTCGAGCGCAAGAAATACAAACTGCACGTGCGTGTGTTTCTCAGCCGTTATCGTGGCTACTCGACCTGTTCGGCCTGTGGCGGCGCTCGGCTGCGCGTCGAAGCGCAACAGGTCAAGATCAACGGCAAGAACATCTGCCAGATCACCAGCATGACGGTCGAGGAAGCGTCAAAGTTTTTCTCCGAGGTCAACCTGACAGATCAGGAATCCGCTATTGCGGACAAGCTGCTGGAGGAAATCCACGAGCGTTTACAGTTCCTGATTGACGTAGGTCTGGAATACTTGACCCTGGACCGGCTGGCTTCGACTCTTTCAGGCGGCGAGGCCCAGCGCATTCAGCTCGCGACCTCGTTGGGCTCGCGTCTGGTGGGGACGCTGTACGTGCTGGACGAACCGTCCATTGGATTGCACAGCCGCGACACTCACCGCCTGATCAAGATCCTGCACGACCTGCGTGACCTGGGAAATACCATCCTGGTAGTCGAGCACGATCCCGATGTCATGCGCGCCTCGGATCGTATTCTTGACCTCGGCCCCGGCGCGGGGGAAAGCGGCGGCCAGGTGATCGCGGTCGGAAGCTACGACGAAATACTCAAGGCGCCCGGTTCCCTGACCGGGCGTTATCTCTCCGGCGAACTACGGATCCAGCTTCCCCCGGTGCGGCGCAAACCGGGCTCGCGGCAGATCAAGATCTCCGGCGCGCGGGCGCACAATCTGAAGAATATTGATTTCGCGGTGCCCCTGGGAATACTGGTCGCCATCACGGGTGTGTCCGGGTCGGGGAAATCCACGCTGTTACACGATGTTTTGTTCCAGGCACTGTCCGCCGCGAAGCGGCGGACCAATGGGGAGCCGCTGCCTTCTGCCGACTGGAGCGAGCTCGAAGGCGACGATCTTATCGACGACGTCATATTGGTGGACCAGTCCCCGATCGGTCGAACTCCGCGCTCGAATCCGGTCACGTACATCAAGGCCTTCGATGGAATCCGTGATCTTTTTGCCTCCCTGCCCGAGGCCAAGAAGCGAGGCTTCACCGCCGGGCATTTCTCCTTCAACATTCCCGGAGGCCGCTGCGAGACCTGCCAGGGCGACGGCACCGTCACCGTGGAAATGCAATTTCTCGCCGACGTCGAACTGATCTGCGAAGAGTGCAAGGGCGCGCGCTACAAGCCGCAAGTTCTCGATGTAGGCTATCGCGGCAAGAACATCCACGAAGTCCTGAACCTTACCGTAAGAGAGGCTTTGCATTTCTTCTCCGGCGTGCCCAAAGTCGTAGAAAAGCTGCGTGTGCTGGAGGAGGTGGGGCTCGGCTATCTGCGCCTGGGGCAATCTGCGACCACGCTTTCCGGCGGCGAAGCGCAGCGCATGAAGCTGGCGGCACACCTGCAGCCGGCGTCGCGGGACATTGGCCGTCCTTCAAGTTCAGCTGACCGGACCCGGCGCCGCAATCGCATGCTTTATATTTTTGACGAGCCCACGACCGGGCTGCATTTCGACGATGTCAGCAAACTACTCTCTGCTTTCCGCCGTCTAATTGAAGCAGGAGGCTCCATCCTGGTGATTGAGCACAATCTGGAAGTAATCAAGACGGCAGACTGGGTCATTGACTTGGGTCCTGAAGGCGGCGAACGGGGCGGGTATGTGGTGGGCGCCGGTCCGCCGGAGGCCATTGCCAAGCTGCCAAATTCGTACACGGGAAAGTTCCTGGCGCGCGTGTTGAATGGAAATGGACTACCAACCAACGGCCGAAAGTAGCAAGACCCACGTAGGGGCGGGTGCCCGCACCCGCCCAGCCGAGCGCAGCTCGGCAAACGTGGCGAGCGCCGCAGAGTTCGAGGCGATCCCAAACTCTCCGAGCTGCGCTCGCCCGCCCGGACAAGGGCGTCCGGGCCTACGTGTGATCGTATGGTTCACAATGTTTGCCCTCACCGGCTCCGCACTGCCCCAGACGACAGGAAAGACCGTCCGTCATCACAAAGTCGCCGTCGATGATCCCTCTTCCCCGCCAGAACTCATACAGGCCGAGAGCGCGATCGAAAAGCAGGACTACTCCACCGCGGAGCCCTTGCTGAGAAAAGTTGTCGCACAAGATCCCGACAACTACGCCGCCTGGTTTGACCTGGGATTTCTGTACAACGCACTGGGCAAGACGGAGGACTCGATTGCTGCCTACCGCAAGTCCATCGCTGCCAAGCCTGGTGTGTTCGAATCCAATCTAAATCTCGGCCTTATGCTGGCAAAAGCGCACCAGCCCGACGCCGAGAAATTTCTACGCGCTGCCACCAAACTGAAGCCCACGGCGCAGGTTGCGGAGGGGCAAGCCCGGGCCTGGCTCTCCCTGGGCCACCTGCTCGAGGCCAGCGATCCCGATGGGGCAATTGAAGCCTACAAGCAAGCTGCTGTGCTGGATCCGAAGGACCCTGAACCGCACCTTACTGCCGGCCCGATCCTGGAAGGTCAAAACCGCTTTGCCGACGCCGAGCAGGAGTATAAGCAAGCCTTCGCGCTTGACCCCTCGTCCGCCGACGCACTTATCGGCTTGGCCAATATCTACATGCGCGGCCATCGCTACACTGAAGCTGAGGAGATTCTGCGAAAACTGGTCGCGCTCCATCCCAACGACGCGGGAGCGCACATGCAACTGGGTCGAATGTTGGCCGCGGACGGCCAGAACGAGCCCGCCATCGCCGAGTTGCAGGTAGCGTTGAAGATGGCTCCGTCCGATCCATCCCTACAACTTGATCTGGCGGACCTGTATGCCAATGCGAAGAAATACGATTTGGCGGAAGCCCAGTACCGATCTCTGCTCGCGGCCAAGCCCAAGGATCCCGACTTGCTTTACGGGCTGGGCCGGGTTTTGCTGAATCAGCGCAAGTTTCCCGAAGCCCAGCAGGAGCTGCTGGCTGCGATCGAGCTCAAGCCCGGCATGGGTCCTGCGTACGGCGATCTGGCCGCGGCTGCCAACGAAAACAAGAACTACGAACTGGTAATCAAGGCCCTGGATGCCCGCGCCAAACTCCTGCCTGAGCTTCCGATTGGCTACTTTTTGCGGGCCACGGCCTATGACCACTTGCGTGAATACAAGCCGGCAGCGGAGAATTACCATCGCTTTCTCGAGACAGCGACGGGGAACTTTCCCGACCAGGAATGGCAGGCCCGCCATCGTCTGATCACGATCGAGCCCAGAAGATAACCCATGATGCACGGTCGGGTGTCGATTCTCGTGCTCCTGATTGCGGCTTCTCTGGCCGCTTTCGCCCTCGCCACGGTTGCGTTCCCCGCAGCCACAGGGAAAGACGAGAGCCTGGATCAGCTCATCGCTCGGGCCGAGTCCGCCCGCCCGGAGGATCGCCCGGCTCTCTACCTCGAAATCGCCCGCCAGAAGGCAGACGCCGCCGACAAGCTCTACAACGCCGGCAACACAGAGGCGGGCAATGCCGCTCTGCGGGATGTGGTGACCTTTTCCAAAAAGGCCACCGATGCATCCATCGATACCGGGAAGAAATTGAAAAACACCGAAATTGCGCTGCGTAAGATGGTGGAGAAGTTTCGCGATATCAAACGTACCGTTGCCTTCGAAGATCAGGCGCCGATTCAACAAACGATGGATGAACTGGAGAAGATGCGGACCGACCTGCTCTCCGCCATGTTCGGCAAGAAAAAGAGCAAATGACTTACCTTCGCGTTGGCTTCGCGTGGTGCGCGTTGTTTCTCCTGCTTTCCGCTGTGCTGGCCGAGCAAAAACGTGATCCGCTGACCGCTCCGGAAATCGATCAGTTGCGCGATACCGCGATGGATCCGGACCTCCGCCTCAAACTGTATGTCACGTTTGCCCGGGCCCGGCTGGTGGCACTCGAGCAGGCGCGCTCCGATCCCAAGACGACCGACCGCAGCTTGGCCACCCACGATGGCCTGCAGGATTTCCTCGATGTCTACGACGAATTGAACGACAACATCGACACCTACGTAGGTCGTAAATCAGACCTGAGGAAGGTATTGAAAATCATCATTGACGGCGACACCGAATTCCAGGCCAAGCTGCGGGCCCTGCGAGACGACGCCACTGCCAAAAAAGAAGAAATGGAGCAATACGAATTCCTGCTCTCGAACGCGCTTGAGACCTTGGACAGCAGTGTGCAGGACCATCGCCAGCTCTTGAGCGAGCAGGAAGAAGCCACCAAGCAGAAAAAGAAACCGGCAAAACCTTGAACTTGTTGTTCTTCGCGTCCTTAGCGGTGCAAGAAGTTTGTCGTGCTAATCTACTTTCAACGTGAGGCATAGCCTTCTCCACATCTTCCAGGAAGCCTACGGCGAGATCCGCCCGGGCGCGGACATCCCCGAACTGAGCGTTGAATTCTTCGCTTTCACCAGCATCAAAAACACCATCCGGATGCGCCAGGGCAAGCTGCTGGTGCGGCTTTCAGATCTCCTGGAAGGCGCGCCTGAGCCGGTGTTGCAAGCCATCGCCCACATCCTCTTGGCCAAGATGTACCGCAGACCGGTTGACCGCGAAGCTGCGGCCCATTATCGCCGTTACGTTTCCAGCCACCATGTCCGCCGGAAGGCCCACTTGGTACGCCAAATGCGCGGCCGGAAGCGTCTCGACTCGGCCCAGGGCCGTAGTTATGACCTGGAAGCTGTATTTGAAGACCTCAATACGCGGTTTTTCCACGGCCTGCTGGCTCGTCCGCAGATGACGTGGAGCCGCGACCGTGCCCGCAACAGCCTCGGCCACTACGATCCCGCGCACAATGCCATCGTCGTTAGCCGCATCTTCGACCATCCCGGCGTTCCCCGTTCCGCTGTCGAGTACATCGTGTATCACGAGATGCTCCACCTCAAGCATCCCGTAAGATTGCGGGGCAGCCGCCGTTGCGTGCACTCGGCAGAGTTTCAGGCGGAAGAAAAACTGTTCCCTCAACTGGAAGAAGTAAAGCAATTCCTGAAGCGGCTCTAGCGCCAGTCTTGATAACGATAGTCCCCGAATTTATGCGTGCGGGTTTTCTTTGCGACCTTTGCGACGTCTTTGCGCTCTGTGCGGTGAATGGTTTGATCTTGCTGCAAATCGGGCAAATCTTGAACCGCAAAGTTCGCAAAGGACTGCTGAGTTGGCCCACCAACTCCTAAAGCTCCGTTGACGCCCGCACTAGGGGGAGACTATTCTTAGCGGAGTGGCAATCGTCTTGTTAGTTGCAACTTAGTTGCAATAATGAGGTTTTCCCCCAAGATGCTGCAAGCCTTCATCATAACTTTGCGTGAAGGGGTCGAAGCCGCGCTCATCGTTGGCATCACCCTGGCCTATCTGACCAAGATTGGCCGGCCCGAACTGCGGAAGTCCGTTTTCGCCGCTCTGATCGCTGCATTTCTCGGCAGCATCGGGATCGCCATCCTGTTGTCGCGCACCCAGTGGAATCAGGACATTTTCGAAGGCTGGATCATGCTGATCGCCGCCTTTTTCGTCGTCACCATGATCATTTTCATGATGAAGACAGGACGGGCGCTCAAGGGACAGATTGAAGGCAAAGTCAGCCTCCTGGCCGGGCGCAATGCCAGGTTTGGCCTGTTTCTTTTTGTCTTTTTGATGGTCTTGCGCGAAGGGGTCGAAACCGTACTCATCCTGGGAGCGGTGTCGCTGAACTCTACCGCACTGCTCGGTTTCCTGGGCACGTTGTCGGGTGTGATCGTGGCCATCGTGTTTGGGGTGATGTTCGTCAAGGGCAGCGTACGCATCGATCTGCAGAAGTTCTTCCGGGTCACGACTGCCATTCTGTTCTTCGTGGCGGCGCAGTTGATCATCTCCGGCCTACACGAGCTTTCCGAGAACGGCGTGCTTCCCTCCTCCCGCGAGGAGATGGCCCTGATGGGCCCAATCGTCCGCAATGATTTGTTCTTTTTCGTCACCATCGTGGCTCTGGCTGCATTGATGGTGCTGTTCGAGGTCAAGCGCCGCCAGCCCGTTGCCCTTCCCGACTCTCCGGCCGAGCGCCGCAAGGCCCTGTGGAGCGCCCGCCGCGAACGTCTGTGGATGGTTTCGGTCTATGCCAGTTCATTCTTATTCATTCTGATGGTCACAGCTGAATTCATCTATGCCAAGAGCGTGAGCGCGCTTTCCCCCGCAACCGAGGTAACCTTCCAGGGCGGACAGGTGAGCATTCCCCTGGCCCAGGTCGCTGATGGCGATCTTCATCGCTTCGAGGCCAAAGAAAACGGGACTGCGGTTCGCTTCTGGCTCTACAAGAAGCCCGACGGCAAGGTGGCCACAGTATTCGACGCCTGCCAGATTTGCGGCCCGGTAGGTTTTTATAAGGGACCGAACGGCGTAGTGTGCAAGAACTGCGCCGCGCCAATCAATGGACAATCCGTCGGCATGACGGGCGGTTGCAATCCGATTCCGCTGCGCGCTGAACAGACCGCCGAGGCCGTCGTCATTCGGGAGACCGACATCGCGGCCGGCGCCCACATCTTCCAGCCATAACTCATGTTCTTGCGCCTACTCTACGAATCCTTCCGGCGGCAGAAGCGCCGCAAACTCCTCGCTGGGGTCGCGATCATGCTTGGCGTAGGCGTAGCCACCGCGATGATCGCCGTTGCTACCGATATCGGCGACAAGATCAGCCGGGAGTTGCGCACCTACGGCGCCAACCTGATCGTCACCCCCCAGGAAGACACGCTGGACGTGGAGATTGGCGGCGTGAATCTGAAGCCGCCCAGCGACGGCGCCTACCTCAATGACGCGGACCTGCCCAAAATCAAAGGCATGTTCTGGCGCAATAACATTGTGGGTTTCGCTCCCATGTTGCCGGTGAAGGTCGCCGTGGCCGATGAAAAGAAACTTACTCTGCTGGGAACATACTTCTCCCGTCACGTTGTATTCGGACAACAAGATTTTGTCACCGGCGTTCGCACCACGCATCCCTGGTGGAAAGTACAGGGCGCCTGGCCAGACGACAACTCGCAGGACGTTCTCCTCGGCGATCACCTCGCAGCTAGACTTGGTCGAAGGCCGGGCGAGGAAATTGAAATCGCAGGCCAGCCGCGACGGATTGCCGGCATCCTCTCAACCGGCGGAGCCGAAGACGATCAGATCGTCGCGCCGCTTGCACTGGCGCAGCAGATTCTCGGCAAGCCCGGTGCGGTGCGCCGCATTTATGTCAGCGCCGTGACCAAGCCCGAAGATGCGTTTGCCCGCCGCGATCCGCGAAGCATGTCGCCCGCGATGTACGACCGCTGGTACTGCTCTCCCTATGCTCAGTCCATTGCGTTCCAGTTGCAGGAGGCTATCCCGCATTCGCACGCCGAGCAGATTCGCCAAGTGGCACAGAACGAAGGCACCGTGCTCACCCGCATCCAGGGACTCATGCTTCTCATTACACTGGCGGCATTGCTGGCCTCGGCACTGGCGGTCTCCGCTTCTATGGCAACTGCAGTGATTGAGCGCCGCAGCGAAGTTGGCTTAATGAAGGCGCTGGGCGCCGGCAACCTTGCGGTGGCCGTATTGTTTTTTGCCGAGGCCACGCTGCTGGCCTTGCTGGCAGGAGCGGTAGGCTTCGCCGGAGGCGCGCTCCTGGCTCGCCAGATCGGGCGTTCCATCTTCGACTCGCAGATTGCCGTCCAGCCAGTGCTGTTGCCCGTGATTTTGACGATCGCCGTGCTCGTGACGTTTGTCGGTAGTGCGGCTGCGATCCGGCGGGCGGTAAAGTTTGATCCGGTGTACGCGCTGCGAGGTGACGTGTGAACACGCCCGACACTGGTCAGGTCGCCCGGCGTCGCGCCGCTGCGCCCCACACTTCGATGTTCCTGCGCATGCTGGTGCGTGCCGCAGTCCTGCGGCGTGGTCGCGCTGGGTCTGCCTTGTTGGCGATGATTGTGGCTGCCGCCGTTGCTACGGCGATGCTCAACCTCTATGTAGATGTCCAGGCCAAGCTGCGCCGCGAATTTCGTAAGTATGGCGCCAACGTTGTAGTGGTGGCTAAGGGCGGGCAGGACCTGCCTAGCGATACTCTGTCGACCGTCGGATCTGTTCTAGATGGTGGTGGACTCGCAGTTCCCTTTGCGTATGCTGTGGCCCGCACCTCCGATGGCCATTCGGTGGTCGTCGCCGGAACAGATCTCGAACAAGTGCAGAAGCTGGATAGCACCTGGTGGTCAGTGACCGACTGGCCGAAAGCTTCTCACGACGCACTGGTTGGCACTCGCGCCGTCAGCGTTGTCGGCCCGCCCGGCAAGCCGTTCGACCTCAGCTTTCAGGGTCACAGCATTCGGCTGAATCCGGTCGGCACCTTGCGGACTGGCGCAGCCGAAGATAGTCGTGTCTATCTATGGCTCGCTGATTTCGACGAGTGGACCCATGTGCCGTATTCGACGGTTGAAATATCAGCCTCGGGTTCGCCGCAACAGATCAGCGCCATCATCCAACGCCTCGGCCAAGCCATTCCCGCTGC
>Ga0075015_100000441_pt1 | contig 14434 bp, 9 predicted proteins | sample AleBraG_ABR_2013_FD_71476 | JGI IMG/M metagenome (GOLD analysis project Ga0075015, IMG submission 71476) | Freshwater sediment microbial communities in response to fracking from Pennsylvania, USA - Alex Branch Run_MetaG_ABR_2013 | ecosystem: Environmental > Aquatic > Freshwater > Creek >...
CGTGCTGGCCGACCCCGTGGGCGAGCTGGTCGAGCCCGACGGCGCCGGAGTGCTCTCGGTGATCGTGCCGATCGTGCCGCTGGAGCACGCAGCCACCACGACGGTGGTCAGTGCCGCCATCGCACCCGTCAGCATGCGACGGGACGGGATGGGGCGACTCACACAGGGCTCCGATGGCTGGTCGTGCACGGTCCTACGACGCCGGCGCAGGCGGACGCGGGCAGGTCCAGCCTGCCAGTCACCCAGTCAGACGCCCGGGGCGCCCGTCCAGTTCCATCCCGGTGGCCCCGGCCGCTCGGGCCCCGGTCACCCGCGGCTGTCGTACGCCGCACGCGCGGAGCACACCGACGCCCGATCGCAGACGCTGCGCTTTCCCCCGGCGTCGAGCCGGACCACGACCTGGTCGCGCGGCACGTCGTGGGCCACCACCCGGCCGTCCCCCTCAGGGGTCTCCACCCGCTCGCCGACGGCCGGGGTGGAGGAGGCGAACTCGTCGTAGATCGGGTGCTCGTACTTCAGGCAGCACATCAGCCTGCCGCAGGCGCCGCTGATCTTCATCGGGTTCGCCGGGAGGTCCTGGTCGCGGGCCATCCGCACGGTGACGGCGTCGAAGTCCACGAGGAACGTCGAGCAGCAGGTGTCGCGCCCGCAGCTGCCGATGCCGCCCTTCACCCGGGCGTCGTCGCGCGGCGAGAGCTGGGTCAGCTGCACCTTGCAGTCGAGCGTGGTCGCGAGGTCGCGCACCAGCTGCCGGAAGTCGATCCGGGTGCCGGCGGTGAAGTACACGGTCGCGGTGGCGCGGCCCGACTCGTGGCCGACGTCGGACCAGTCGACGGCGCTCACCTTCATCGGCAGCCGGTGCTCGCGGATGAGCCGCTGCGCGGCCACCTGGATCTCGGCGCGGCGTCTCTTGTTCGCCTCGTCGCGCGCGACGTCGGCGTCGGTCGCCATCCCGGCGCACACCGCGAGCCCGCCGATCTCGTCCTCGACCCACTCCGGCCCCCACACGACCTGGCACACCTCGGGTGTCGTCGAGGTGGGGAACAGGACGAGGTCGCCGACGCGCGGCGCGTGCTCGCCGGCGTCGAGGTAGTAGAGCCGCCCCGCCTTCACGAAGGTCACGGCCATCATCTGCTGCACGGTCAGCCGGCTCTCGCGAGGATCGCGTCGACGACGGCGTCCGGGTCCTCGTCCGGCAGCCAGTGGCTGCGACCGGCCAGCGGACGGAACTCGAACTCGCCCGTGCAGTACGACGCGCAGGCCAGCGCAGCGGTCTCCCCGATGGCGACGTCGTCGCTGCCCCAGACGAACGTGGTCGGCACGGTGCAGACGGGAGTGGTCGCGTCGGAGCCGAGCCCCATCGCTGCGTACCAGCGCAGCGACGCCTCCATCGCATCGTCGGCGGCGAAGCGCTCGACGTAGGCGTCGACGTCGCGGACGTGGACGTGCTCGCCGTAGACCTTGCGGAGCCCTGCGGCATCCTCGCGCAGCAGGACCTTCGCCGCGGTGTCGGGCGCGGCGCGGAAGAACGTCATGTACGCCGACATCTCGCGTTGTCCGTCGTTCGCGCGGAACGCGTCCTGCAGCGCCTTCGGGTGCGGCACCGACAGCGCGGTGAGGCTGCGGACCAGCTCGGGGCGACGACCCGCGAGGTTCCAGCCGACCGCCGCACCCCAGTCGTGCCCGACGACGTGCGCGCTGGCCCAGCCGAGCGCGTCGAGCACCCCGACGGCGTCCGCGACGAGCCGGTCGATCGTGTACGCGGCCACCTCCGCAGGACGAGCGCCGGGCGAGTAGCCGCGCTGATCGACCGCCGCTACGCGCAGCCCGGACGACGCAAGCGGCGGGATCACCCGCGACCACGACAGCGACGTCTGCGGCCACCCGTGCAGCAGGAGCACCGGTTCGCCGTCGGCGGCCCCGGCGACGACGGCGTCGAGCACGAGGTCGCCGTACTCGGGGTCGTCGAGGTGCAGCTCGGCGCTCTCGGTGGGCACCCCTCGAGCGTACGGCCCCCGTCCAGGTCCGGGTCACTGCCCGACCGGTCGTCGACTGCGGCGTGTTTGCGACCCCTCGGGCAGTGACTCCGGAAGCGGATTACCGTGGGGGTGTGAGCCCGTCGAGCGACCTCGCGCGACTCGGTGAGCGCGTCGCCGCGCTCGTCGAGCAGGGACTCGACGTCGCCGAGGCGTACTCGGCCGCCAAGGGCACCGGCACGAAGGCCACCCGCGAGTACGGCAAGGCGATGGACAAGCACGCCAAGGCCGTCCGCAAGCACCAGCAGCGGGTGCAGGAGCAGCGCCGCGACTCCGTCACGATGACGGCGGTGTCCGGCGCCACCGCGGTGCTCGGCATCATCGACGCCGCGTCAGCGGGGCAGAACGCCCTCCCGGGGCCGCCGTGGATGTGGCTGCTCGGGTCGGCGTTCGCCGCCGTGAGCGCCGTCCGCAAGCGCTACGCCGCCGCGCACTCGGTGGCTCCCGAACCGCCGGCCCTCGCCTCGAGCTATGCCGCGAGCGACATCCGGCGCGACGCCATCGGCTGGGCGGAGGCCCAGGGCCTCGATGCCGTACGACGCCAGCTCGTGGCGATGGTGCCGGCCGTCGCCGCGCTGCACCCCGACGCCGGACGCGAGCTCCGGTCGGCAGACGAGGAGGCCGCGCCCGCTCTCGCGGCCCAGGTGACCCGGCTCGCCGTGCTCGACCAGGTGCGCCGCGACCTGCCCGGCTCGCAGGCCGCCGTCGCCGCCACCGACGCCGCGGAGCAGGTCCGGGCGCGCCTCGCCGAGGGTGTCGCCGTCTACGACCGGCTGCTCGCCGCGGCCTCGACGATGCTCGCGTCGCCGGACCTCGGCCGCTCCAGCATCGACGTCCTGGGCCCGGCGTCCGACGCCCTCACCGCCTACGCCGCAGGCCTGCGCACCGCGAGCGGGGAGTAGCCGCCGTCCCGTCCGACGACGACGCGCCCGGGCGGCGCGACCGTCGGCGCTCAGCACAGCCGCGCCAGCTCGCCGGGCGCCAGCACCCTCAGGCTCGACTCGGTGAGCACCTCCACCTCGGCGGGGCCGGCGTTGCGCGCGACGCCGTCGAGCACGGCGAGGCCGGCCGTCTCCGGGATGCCGAGCACGGTGAAGCCCTGCGCCGCCCAGGCCCAGCACTCCTCACGGTCGCCCGGCGTGTAGTGCGGGCGCACGATCGCGTCGCCGACCAGCCGCAGGCCGCGGGTGTCGGTGACGCCGGCGTCGTTCGGGTCGGCGAACCCGGCGACCGCGATGTCGGCGCCGGCGAGAACGGCCCCCGCGCTGCCGCCGTAGTAGACGCCGCCGCGGCGCACGTGCTCGCGCGCGAGGTCGGCGGCGCCGCGCGTCTGCACGTGGTGCAGCAGGTCGAAGGTGTTGCCGCCGAGCACCATCACGACGTCGTCGTTCTCGAGCTCGTCGACGTCGTGCTCGCCCAGGTCGGCCCACGCCTCGACCTTGGGGATGTCGTAGGGCGCGAGGGCCCGGCGCAGCCAGAGCTCGGCGACCTCGTGCTGGGCCGGCGGCAGCGCCTGCAGCCAGCAGACGACGCGACGGCTCGGGCGCAGGAACATCCGCCACAGTTCGGCCTCGTCCTGCGCCGAGCCACCGCCGCCGAGGTAGACGCGCGTGGTCATCGGCGGACCACGCGACGGTCGCAATCGCTCATCCGAGCGACGGGTCCTTGAGCGCGACCGTCAGCGACTCGAACGCGAGGAGCGGTGCGACGTTGGCCTCGAGCAGGTTGCGGGTGCGCTCGAGCGCGTCGACCCGGCGCAGCGTGTCCTCCGGGGACGACTCCGCCGCGACCCGCTCCAACTGTGGGCGCATCTCGTCGTTGACGAGGTCGGACGACGCACCGAGCTGCAGCACCAGCACGTCGCGGTAGAACGCGATGAGGTCGACGATCGCGCGGTCGAGCTGGTCGCGGACCACCCGACGACGACGCCTCTTCTGCCGGTCCTCGAGCGCCTTCACCGCACCCTTGGCGCGACGCTCCACCGTACCGATGCCGCGACCCTCGGCACCCTCGCCGTAGGCCGCCCGCAGCGCGGACATCTCGCGCTCCTCGAGCGGGTCGCAGATGGACGCGGCGTCGTCGTTGACCGTGGAGACGAGGTCGGCGGCGAGAGCCAGGCAGGAGCCGAGGTCGCTGATCTCGGTCGGGATCCGCAGGACGTCCTGGCGCCGCAGCCGCGCCGACTCGTCCGTGGCCAGCGCGCGGGCCCGACCGATGTGCCCCTGCGCCGCACGCGAGGCGAACGCCGCCATCGCGGGGTCCACGCCGAACGTGCGGGTCAGCGCGTCGGCGACCTCCGCGGTCGACGGCGTCGCGAGCATGAGGTGGCGGCAGCGGGAGCGGATCGTGGGCAGGACGTCCTCGGTGCTCGGCGCGCACAGCACCCACACCGTGCCGGGCGTGGGCTCCTCGATGCTCTTGAGCAGCGTGTTGGCGCTCTCGGCGTTGAGTCGGTCGGCGTCCTCGAGGACGAACACGTGCCAGGGCGCGCGCGACGGCGACATCGCTGAGCGGTGCACCAGCTCGCGGGTCTCGGCGACCGAGTAGGTGACCGACTCGGGCACGACGTGCTCGACGTCGACGTGGGCGGAATGGCGCACGGCGACGCACTCCGAGCACGTGCCGCAGCCGCCGTTCGGGCACACCAGCGCCGCAGCGAACGCGAGCGCCGCGGTGGAGCGACCGGACCCGGGCGGGCCGGTGACGAGCCACGCGTGCGTCATCGCGGTCGAGGGCAGGCCCGCCCGGGCCGCGGGCGCGTCGGCCGCCGCGTCGCGCAGCCGTGCGGCTGCATGGTCCTGACCGACGAGGTCGGTGAAGACGTCGGTCATCGGTCTGCCCGCTCCGCGAGCAGGGCGTCGACCCGGGCGCGGACGGCCGCGGCGATCTCGTGCAGGTCGGCCGACGCGGACAGCACGAGGTAGCGGTCGGGGTCGCCCTCGGCGAGCACGTGGAACGCCGCGACGACGCTGCGGTGGAACCCCTCCGGCTCGGACTCGAGCCGGTCGGGCTCGGAGTCGATCCGCGCGAGACCGGCACCTGCCTCGACGTCGAGCAGGACGGTCAGGTCCGGCAGCAGCGAGCGGGTGGCCCAGAGGTTGATCTCGCCGACGACGTCGGCGCCGAGGCCGCGGCCGACGCCCTGGTAGGCGACGGAGGAGTCGATGTAGCGGTCGGTGATCACAACGGCGCCGCGCTCGAGCGCCGGGCGCACCAGGCGTGCCACGTGCTCGGCGCGGGACGCGGCGTAGAGCAGCGCCTCGGCACGGGCGTCGAGGCCGGCGAACTCCGGGGTCAGGACGACGTGACGGATCGCCTCCGCTGCGGGCGTGCCGCCGGGCTCGCGGGTGAGGACGACCTCGTGGCCGACCTCGAGCAGCGCCTCGGCGAGCGCCCGTGCCTGGGTCGACTTGCCGGCGCCGTCGCCCCCCTCGAACGCGACGAAGAGCCCCGGCGGGTTCGTCGGCGAGGTGCTCACGCCCGAACCCTACGGCCCCGCACCGACCGGGCCCGCTCCCCCTCCGGCGCCGGGCCTGGGTGGCCCGGGAGCGGATCGGCGCACCGGAGGCGTCATCGTCCCGCTGCCTGCACCTGCACCTACGACGGTCGCAGTACCCCGACTCGCCGTCTCGCCCGCCCGAGTCACTGACCGAACGCTCGTAGACCCCGGCCCACGTGCGATCGTTCGGTCAGCGACTGGGGGTCGGTCCGGGTCGCCGGCGCGCACCAGACCGGTCTGGTAGGCGATCACCACGAGCTGGGCTCGATCCCCCGCGCCGAGCTTGGCCATCGCACCGTTCACGTGCGTCTTCGCCGTCAGCGGCGGGACGAACAGCGCGGTCGCGATGTCGTCGTTGGTCATGCCGCGCGCGACGAGCGCGCGCTCGCGCTCGGTGAGGGCGTCGAGGAACGCCTCGACGAGGTCGGACGCACCGTCGTGCGGTTGCGACGGGAAACCTGCCGATGAGCCCTTCGTGGTCTTCGGCGACAGCAGCGCCTCACCCGGGGCGACGACGCGGTCAGGGCGTCAGGTCGTTGCGGCAGCGGTCTTCGTCGCCGCGGTCTTCTGCGCCGGTGCCTTCTTCTTCGCCGCGGTCTTCTTCGCCGCGGTCTTCTTCGCCGGTGCCTTCTTCGCCGCCTTCTTCGGGGCGGGGTCCTTGGCACGACGCTCCGCGAGCAGGTCGGCCGCGCGCTCGATCGAGATCGTGGCGGGGTCGTCGGCACGGCGCAGCGACGCGTTGGTCTCGCCGTCGGTGACGTAGGGGCCGAAGCGGCCCTCCTTGAGCTGCACCTCGCGCTGCGTCGACGGGTCGACACCGACGACGATCCCGGGCTTCGGCGTGGCCTGGCCGCGGCGGCCCTTGGGCTGCGCGAGCAGGGCCAGCGCCTCCTCCAGCGTCACCGTGAAGATCGACTCCTCGCTCGGCAGCGAGCGCGAGTCCTTGTCCTTGGTGATGTACGGGCCGTAGCGACCGTTCTGCGCGGTGATCACGACGCCGTCGGCCGGGTCGGCGCCGACCTCGCGCGGGAGCGACAGCAGCGTCAACGCCGTCGCGAGGTCGATGGTGTCGACGGCCATGTGGGCGAACAGCGACGAGGTCTTCGGCTTCGCCGACTTCGGCGCGCCCTCCTCGAGGATCTCGGTGACGTAGGGGCCGTAGCGGCCGGTCTTCGCGACGATCTCCCGGCCGGTCGACGGGTCGACGCCCAGCGGATGGTCGCCCGACGGCAGCGCGAGGAGCTCGGCCGCCTTCTCCGCGGTGAGCTCGTCGGGCGCGAGCTCGACGGGCACGTTGGCCCGCTCCTCGCCGCGCTCGACGTAGGCGCCGTAGCGTCCCACGCGCAGCACGGCGTCGGAGTCGGCGATCGGGAACGTCGACAGCTCGCGCGCGTCGATCTCGCCCAGGTCGTTCACCAGCGGGTGCAGGCCGGCGAACTCGGCAGCGGCATCGCCGCGGTAGAACCGGTCCAGCACGCCGACCCGGTCCACCTCGCCGGAGGCGACGGTGTCGAGGATCTCCTCGAGCCGCGCGGTGAAGTCGTAGTCGACGAGCGTGCCGAAGTGCTCCTCCATGAGGCGGGTGACGGCGAACGCGAGGAACGAGGGCACGAGCGCGGACCCGCGCTTCACGACGTAGCCGCGGTCGACGATCGTCCCCATGATCGAGGCGTAGGTCGACGGCCGGCCGATGCCGCGCTCCTCGAGCGCCTTGACGAGCGAGGCCTCGGTGTAGCGCGCCGGCGGGTTGGTCGAGTGGCCCTCCGGGTCCAGGCGCAGCGCGGTGAGGACGTCGCCGACCGACAGCGGCGGCAGCCGGCGCTCGGCAGCGTCACCGTCGCCGTCCTTGGCGTCGTCGTCGAGCGACTCCTCGTAGGCGGCGAGGAACCCGCGGAAGGTGATGACGGTGCCGCTCACCGAGAACTCGGCGTCGCGGCCGTCGGTGGCGACGGCGCCGAGGCGGATCGTGGCCGTCATGCCGCGGGCGTCGGCCATCTGGGAGGCCACGGTGCGCTTCCAGATGAGGTCGTAGAGCAGGAAGTCGTCGCCGCGCAGCTCGCCCGCGACGTCGGCCGGCGTGCGGAAGACGTCGCCGGCCGGACGCACCGCCTCGTGCGCCTCCTGCGCGTTCTTCACCTTGCGGTCGTAGCGGCGCGGCACCTCCGCGACGTGGTCGCTGCCGTAGAGGTCGCCCGCCTGCGCGCGGGCGGCGTTGACCGCCGACTCCGACAGCGTGGTGGAGTCGGTACGCATGTAGGTGATGTAGCCGCGCTCGTAGAGGCCCTGGGCGACGCGCATCGTGCGCTGCGCGCCCCAGCGCAGCTTGCGGCTGGCCTCCTGCTGCAGCGTCGAGGTCATGAACGGTGCGGCCGGCGAGCGGCGGTAGGGCTTGTCCTCCACCGAGCGCACCGTGAACGGCACGTCCTGCAGGGCCGCGGCGAGGGAGGTCGCCGTCTGCTCGGTCAGGTGCGCGGCGTCGGCCCGGGTCAGGACGCCCAGGTCGCTGAAGTCCTTGCCGGTGGCCACCCGCTTGCCGTCCACGGCGACGAGCTTCGCGCTGAACGAGCCCGGGTCGAACAGGCCCTCGACGTCCCAGTAGGACGCCGAGCGGAAGGCGATGCGCTCGCGCTCGCGGTCGACCACGAGGCGGGTCGCGACCGACTGGACGCGGCCGGCGGACAGGCCGGTCATGACCTTCTTCCACAGGACCGGCGACACCTCGTAGCCGTAGAGGCGGTCGAGGATGCGCCGGGTCTCCTGCGCGTCGACGAGGTCCTGGTCGAGCTCGCGGGTCTCGGTGACCGCGCGCTGGATGGCGTCGCGGGTGATCTCGTGGAAGACCATCCGCTTGACCGGCACCTTCGGCGCGAGCACCTCGAGCAGGTGCCACGCGATGGCCTCGCCCTCGCGGTCCTCGTCGGTCGCGAGGAGCAGCAGATCGGCGTCGGCGAGCTTCTGCTTCAGCTCGGCGACCTTCGTGCGCTTGTCCGCGTCGACGACGTAGAGCGCGGCGTAGCCGTGGTCGACATCGACGCCGAGCCGCGACCAGGCCTCCCCCTTGTACTTGGCCGGGATGTCCGCGGCGCGCTTGGGCAGGTCGCGGATGTGACCGACGGAGGCCTCGACGTCGTAGCCCGGCCCGAGGTAGCCCTGGATCGTCTTCGCCTTCGCGGGCGACTCCACGATCACGAGCGTGCGACCGCCGCCGGTCGCCACCGTGTCGGGGGCGGACTCGGCCTTCGCCTTGGCCTTCGGGGGCACGCGTCTCCTCGTCCTCGATGGCGGGGTCGCCCCCGCTCGAACCGTCCGCTCACCATCATCGGACGGGCGGAGTCTCACCATCTGACCGGGCCCCCTGTCAAACCCACGCCGCCCGCACGGCGTGTCGCCGCTGCCCCGATCGACCGCATCACCGCAGGTCAGAGCCCCGTCGACCCCCGGAACGAGAGATCGGCGACTCCGCCCTCGCGGACGGCGCCGCGGAGCGTGCCCGGCGCGGAGTCCGGTCGGCGACGCACTCGGGCGGGCCAGGCGCGTCCGGGTCCCGCGCCGCCGCCTCGCACCCGGGAGGTGCGTCAGGCGATGACCTCGATCGTGCGCAGCGTGGCGTCGCTGGAGTACGCCACCCGCCCGACGCGACCGGCCTGCTCGATGTCCTCGACGATCTGGGCCGTCACCCGCTCACCCGGCGCGAGCAGCGGCACGCCCGGCGGGTAGGGGCAGAACTGCTCGGCGTTGACCTCGCCCACCGCGTTGCGCAACGGGATGCGGCGTCGTGTCGCGAAGAACGCGTCGCGCGGGCTCACGACGACCTCGGGCACGACCTGCCAGTGAGCCGACGGCGCGGCCGGTCGCGGCTCGCCACGGAGCCGCTCGATCAGCGACCCGAGCATGTCCGCGGTGCGCAGGCAGAACTCGTGCTCGTCGAGGATCGACATCGTCATCACGATCGAGTCGGCGTCGGCCGCCTCCACGCCGTTGCCCTGCTGCCAGAGCAGGTCCGCGAGGGCGACGCCGTCGACCCCCGTCCGCGGAAGCCAGAGCGTGAGCTTGAGCGGGTCGCACGCCGACCCGATCTCCGCCTCGTCGACCACCACGAGCCCATGGACGCGACGCAGGCGGTCGCGCATCCGCCCCACGCTCGCGATCCCCCGCTCCAGCTCCGCGACGCCCACCTCGTCCATCACCGCGCGCGTCGCGTCGATAGAGGCCATCAGGGTGGCCGAGGGCGAGGTCGTGGCCGTGAGGTCGACGGCGCGGTCGAGCCGGTCGGCACTCACGCGCCGCCCCGCGACGGCCACGACGGCGGTCTGCGTGTAGCCCATGAGCGCCTTGTGCACGCTCGTGGTCGCGACGTCGGCGCCCTGCTCGAAGGCGCCGCGTCCGTGGAGGAAGAACAGGTGCGCACCCCACGCCTGGTCGACGAGGAGCAGGCGGTCCTCGCCGTGCGCGGCCGCTGCCAGCGCCGCCACATCGGCGAGCGTCCCGACGTAGGTCGGCGTGGTGACGAAGACGGCCGCGACGTCGGGCGCCAGACCGCTGAGCGCGGCCGGCTCGACGCCGAGCGGCAGGCCGAGCTCGGGATGCAGCCGAGGCTGCACCCAGGTCGGCATCGAGCCGCTGACGACGAGGCCGGCGAGCGCGCTGCGGTGCGAGGTCCGGTCGAGCGCGATGCTCACGCCAGGACCGCCGACCGCCGTGAGCGCCGCGATGTTGCCCTGCGAGGAGCCGCCGACGAGGAAGCGCGCATGGTCGGCGTGCACGCTGGTGGCCCACAACGCCTCGGACCGTTCGAGCACCCGGCCCGTGTAGTGGTTGTCGTCGGCCCCGCCCTGCAACGACACGTCGTCGCGGATCAGCGGCGCGAGGCGCTCGGAGCCGAGCACGGGGTCGCCGCCGCCGTAGCGGTACTTGTGGCCGGGGATCTGCAGCGGGCGCATGCCCTTGTCGCGCGCGGCGAGCCACGCGTCGACGAGCGGGTGCTCAACCACGTCGGTACGTCCGTCCTGTCGTCACGAGCGAGCCGCAGGATCGAGCTCGAGCAGGCCGTCCTCGACCAGCCCGCGCACGGCGAGCAGCGCACCGGGCAGCACGTCGTCGGGATCGAGGCCGTGCGACGCGGCGACCGAGTCGACCGCCTCGGACAGCGTCGTCACACCGTCGAAGCCGCGGACCAGATCGACGCCGACCGAGTCGAGCACGACGTCGGGACGCCACCCGTCGACGAGCCCGGCGCGCGTCGGCATCGGCCCGAACCGGCCGGCGTCGTCCGCGCGTTCCTCCTCGACGAGCCGCAGGCCGCGCGCGCGCCGCGGCCGCGCATCGAGCAGCGCGAACGCGTCGGAGTCGGACCAGCCGGCGCGCGCGGCCACGAGCGCGGCCACCTCGTCGCCGCGCGGCTGGCGCGGCGCGTTCGCGACGTCCTCGACCCGCGGTCCCTGGTCGCCGTAGCTGCCGCCGCGATGCAGGACGATCCAGCCGAACCCGATGCCCTCGGCGTCCATCGCGCGCAGCTCGTCGAGCCACTCGGCGTAGCGGCGGTCGTACTCCGCGCGCCCCTCCGGGTCGTCGTGGTGCCCGCCGGCGTCGCGCAGCCAGAGCCCGACGTACTCGGCGGGGTCCTGCACCTCGCGCTGCGCCACCCACGCGTCGCAGCCGGTGGAACCCACCCACTCCGCGACCCGCTCGCGCCAGTCCTGACCGCGCACGTGCAGCCAGTTGGCGAGGATCACCGCGGTGCCGCCGTCGGTCAGGCGGGCCGGTGCCTGCTGGACGAGGATCCGGCCGAGGTCGTCGGCGGGCAGGCCGGCGTCGCGGTAGGTGTAGCGGTGCCCCGGCGAGATGACGAACGGCGGGTTGCTCACGACGAGGTCGAAGCTCTCCGCCCCCACCGGCTCGAACAGCGAGCCCTCGCGCAGGTCCCACCCCTGGCCGGACAGCGCGGCCGTCGCGGCGGCCAGGCGCAGCGCCCGCCGGTTGCGGTCGGTCGCCACGACGAGGCCTGCGTGCCGACCGAGGTGCAGCGCCTGGACGCCGCACCCGGTGCCGAGGTCGAGCGCGCGGTCGACCGGCGTGCGCGGCGCGAGACGAGCCAGCGTCAGCGACGCCCCGCCGACGCCGAGCACGTGGTCGACCGCGACCTCGTCGCCCTCGCGGCCGGCCGAGTCGGGTCCGTGGTCGCTCACGACGTACCAGTCGGTGTCGCTCTCGCCGTAGGGCCGCACGTCGACGACCGCGCGCAGCGTCGCGCCACCGCCCACCAGGCCGAGCCGGACCAGGTCGTCGAGGGGAAGGTGGCGAGCGGCGTCGGCCCGCTCCACGGGCTCGCCCAGCACGAAGAGCCGCACCAGCTCGGCGTCCGCGCCGTGCCGGTCCTGCAGCGCACGACGGGCCGGCACGCTCTCGCCGCGACCGAGCGCGGCGTAGGCCGACGCCCCGAGCATCGAGAGCAGGCCGTCGGCGGTGAACCCGGCGTCGAGGAAGGCCTCGCGCACGCGCGCGGCCGCTGCCTCGTCGATGGCGCCGCGATCGGTCACGCCCCGATCATGGCCCACCCGCAACCACGACGCGGGCCCGGAGGAAAGTCCCTCCAGGCCCGCGTCGTGACGTCGTGCAGGTGGGTCAGTGGTCGTGCTGCTCGCCCTCGGCGTGCTCGTGACCCTCGCCGCCGTGGTGCTCGGCGTAGTGGTGGTCCGTGCCGTAGCTCGGGTCGTGGTGCTCGCCCACGTGCTCGAGGATCTCCTCCACCTCGGGGTCCTCGCCGACCGCGATCGGCCGCGACTTCGCGACGATCACGGACGCTGCGATCACGAGGAAGGCGACGACCGCGAGGGCCCAGCCGAACCTCGCATTGCCCGCGAGGTAGAACGACACGACCGACGGCGCGATGAGCAGCGCGACCAGGTTCATCACCTTGAGCAGCGGGTTGATGGCCGGTCCGGCGGTGTCCTTGAACGGGTCGCCGACGGTGTCGCCGATGACGGTCGCCGCGTGGGCCTCGGAGTACTTGCCCCCGAAGTGGCCGTCCTCGACGAACTTCTTCGCGTTGTCCCAGGCACCGCCCGAGTTTGAGAGGAAGACCGCCATGAGCACGCCGGTCGCGATCGTGCCGGCGAGGTAGGAGCCCAGCGCGCCGATGCCGAGACCGAAGCCCACGACCATCGGCATGAGGACCGCCAGCAGGCCCGGTGTGATGAGCTCGCGGAGCGAGTCGCGCGTGACGATGTCCACGACCTTGCCGTACTCCGGCTTCTCGGTGCCCTCCATGATCCCGGGGTGGTCGCGGAACTGGCGTCGCACCTCGAAGATCACCGCGCCCGCCGCGCGCGAGACCGCGTTGATGAGCAGGCCGGAGAACAGGAACACCACGGCCGCACCGAGGATCAGACCCACGAGGTTGCGCGGGTTGGCGACGTCGAGGACCGCACCGTACTGCGCCTGGTCGCCCACGTCGGGCACGACGACATTGCCGCCCGCGATCGCCGCCTTCGTGGCCGCGACGACGGTGTCGCGGAACGCTCCGAACAGCGCCGTGGCCGCGAGGACCGCCGTCGCGATGGCGATGCCCTTGGTGATCGCCTTCGTCGTGTTCCCGACGGCGTCGAGGCTCGTGAGGACCTTGGCGCCCTCCTCCGAGATGTCGCCCGACATCTCGGCGATGCCCTGCGCGTTGTCCGACACCGGGCCGAAGGTGTCCATCGAGACGATGACGCCCACCGTGGTGAGCAGGCCGGTGCCGGCGAGGGCGATCGCGAACAGCGCCAGGAGCACGGAGCCCTGCCCGAGCAGGTACGCCGCGAAGACGGCCGCACCGATGAGCAGCGCGGAGTAGACCGCGGACTCGAGGCCCACCGAGATGCCCGCGAGGATCACCGTGGCGGGACCGGTCAGGGAGCTCTTGGCCACGTCGTCGACCGGCTTGCGGTTGGTCTCGGTGAAGTAGCCGGTGAGCTGCTGAATCGCCGCCGCGAGCACGATGCCGATGATCACCGAGCCGATGGCGAGGATCCGCGGGTTGAACGCCGCGACGTTGACCAGGCCGAGGTTGTCGCCGACCACGCCGTCGATCTTGACGATGCTGTCGGGCAGGTAGACCCAGGTCATGACCGAGACCAGCACGGCCGACACGACCGCGGAGATGAAGAAGCCGCGGTTGATCGCGCTCATGCCCGAGCGGTCGCCGGAGCGCGGCGAGACGGCGAAGATGCCGATGACGGCGGTGATGACGCCGATCGCGGGGACGAGCAGCGGGTAGACCAGACCGAGGTTGCCGAAGGCGGCCTTGCCCAGGATGAGGGCGGCCACGAGGGTCACGGCGTAGGACTCGAAGAGGTCGGCCGCCATCCCGGCGCAGTCTCCGACGTTGTCGCCGACGTTGTCCGCGATGGTCGCCGCGTTGCGCGGGTCGTCCTCGGGGATGCCCTGCTCGACCTTGCCGACCAGGTCGGCACCCACGTCGGCCGCCTTGGTGAAGATGCCGCCGCCGACACGCATGAACATCGCGAGCAGGGCGGCGCCGAAGCCGAAGCCCTCGAGGACGGTGGGGGCGTCACCCTTGTAGATGAGCACGACGAGCGAGGCGCCCAGCAGGCCGAGGCCCACGGTGAACATGCCGGCGACGCCGCCGGTGCGGAAGGCGATCTTCATCGCCTTCATCTCCCCGTCGTCCTCGTTGGCCGCGGCGGCGACACGCACGTTGCCGCGCACCGCGAGCCACATGCCGGTGTAGCCGGTGATCGCGGAGAAGACCGCGCCGACCACGAAGAAGATCGAGCGCCCGACCTTCTCCGACGTCGTGTCCGCCGGGAGGAGGAAGAGGAGGAAGAACACGAGGGCCGCGAAGACCGACAGGGTGCGGAACTGGCGGGACAGGTACGCCGCCGCGCCTTCCTGGACCGCC
>Ga0075015_100000442_pt1:5000-14426 | contig 14426 bp, 14 predicted proteins | sample AleBraG_ABR_2013_FD_71476 | JGI IMG/M metagenome (GOLD analysis project Ga0075015, IMG submission 71476) | Freshwater sediment microbial communities in response to fracking from Pennsylvania, USA - Alex Branch Run_MetaG_ABR_2013 | ecosystem: Environmental > Aquatic > Freshwater >...
TCAGAACCGAAACCAAGCAGAATGAGGTCTGATTGAGAATTTCTTCAACAGACAGTCCCCAAAGAATGGTCTCAAGGCTCCAGTCAGGCCCTATATATTTATCCAATATATAGCCCAGCCAGGGTCCTGAGCAGCACCAGCACCAGCCGCGCTTTTCATGCCATGAGGCTACCGATATACTCTCTCTCCAGTCAGACGAGATCGATCTTTCAATCGCCACGCTAAGGCTCCTTACAAAGAAGCCAGAGCGCCATGCACACCAGCAATCAGACCAAGCATAAACCAGCGAGCCCCATCATTAGCCAACCCGAGATGCCAGCAGCCAATGAGTCAACATCGGAAGCCTTACATCGGGTCAAAGCCAACTAGGGGCCCCTCCGGTTCGACAAGCAAGGCCGAAAGGGTTTCCAAGTATTTACGACCCTCAGATGGGCAAGACCCTAGCCCGAAAGCTAGAGTCACAATATGTGTTCAACAAGTAGCGGTTTCATGAAGCCCTGCAATTCGCCATGCTTCACGCAGTTGGCTGCGTTCTTCATCGATCTACGAGCCGAGTGATCCACTGTTCAGAGATATAAAAGTTTCCATATATAGTCAGCTGCCATTACAGCAGCCGGCCTTGCACTCGAGAATAGAGGATCCTCACCAACCCCATCCATCGAGGCTTATAGTCCCAACCATGACAAGGCAGTGACCAAGTGAGTCCGAGTGACTTTCAAAGTATCCCCGTTTCGGAGCGTTTTCAGCTCCATTCTCCCGTCTCAAATAGGCTTAGCCTCCTTCCCCTGCCAAGAAAGCTCGAGCCAGTATGAGACGAGACTGGGGTCCTCCGTATTTTTTACATGAGGAATAACAAGCAACTTGGCGAGTTATACCGTACCTTATCCACACAGGGGGGACCATCAATCGGAGAGGAACTGATGTAGCATTTCTTTTTCCCACCGAGTTTCAGAAGCTGCCAGTACTGACCAGATACCTGGTGTGATGATACTAACCTCTCTCTCTCTTCTCGGGACTTTTTCCTCATTCTCAGTCAGCCAGTTCTCCGTAGCCTTTCCCAGAGGCCCCGAACTGCTGCTTCCAACATCGTCCTCCTCTTAATGCATACATCAGCACTGATGGACTTGACGTTATCCCCGGATTGTCAGCCTTCAGAGTATTTTCCAATCATTCGAAAGGAAATGTCTCTTGAGCCACTTCTGACCGACGCTTCAACCTGTAGAAGCTTCAGCCCCGAGGTCCTCTCATTTATTTTTCCCTACATATACCACAACTTTAGCCAGTCATTGTCCCCGAGTGCTTAGCGAGACAGACTCCCACCAGATCAACCCTACCGTATGGGTATCTTTCCAGCCAGTCCTTTGGCTTCCAGCATCATAGCACAGGGACTCAGAGACCAGCAGTGATCCTTCCGCAGGTTCACCTACGGAAACCTTGTTACGACTTTTACTTCCTCTAAATGAGGCAGTTTGGGCATCTTCCCAGTAAACCAACGCAACCGTGAGGCCGCATTAGCACCAGTCCGAAGTCCTCACTAAATCATTCAATCGGTAGTAGCGACGGGCGGTGTGTACAAAGGGCAGGGACGTAGTCAGCACAAGCTTATGACTTGCACTTACTGGGAATTCCTCGTTCATGGGCGATAATTTCAAAGCCCAATCCCTAGCACAAAAGACATTGGTAGGGTTACCCAACTCTATCGAGTCAGGAGGACACACTGCGCCTTTTATTGTAGCGCGTGTGCGGCCCAGAACATCTAAGGGCATCACAGACCTGTTATTGCCTTTTCTCACGCAGCTTGAAGCTGCCTTGTCCCTCTAAGAAGATGATACTCACTTTGAGTATGAGCCACCTATTTAGTAGGCTAAAGTCTCGTTCGTTATCGGAATTAACCAGACAAATCACTCCACCAACTAAGAACGGCCATGCACCACCATCCACCAAATCAAGAAAGAGCTCTCAATCTGTCAATCCTTCTAGTGTCTGGGCCTGGTGAGGTTTCCCGTGTTGAGTCAAATTAAGCCACAGGCTCCACTCCTGGTGGTGCCCTTCCGTCAATTCCTTTAAGTTCCAGCTTTGCAACCATACTTCCCCCGGAACCCAAAAACTTTGGTTTCCCAGAAGCTGCCCAGCGAGTCATTTAAATACCCCTACTGGATCGCCAGTTAGCATCGTTTAAGGTCAGAACTAGGGCGGTATCTGATCGCCTTCGAACCTCTGACTTTCGTTCTTGATTAATGAAGACATTCTTGGCAAATGCTTTCGCAGTAGTCCGTCTTGCGACGATCTAAGAATTTCACCTCTAACGTCGCAATACGAATGCCCCCGTCAGTCCCTTTCAACCATTACCTCGAGCACCATGAACCAACAAAATAGTACCGAGGCCATACTTCATTATTCCATGCACAACTATTCAGGCATTCGCCTGCTTTGAGCACTCTAATTTTCTCAAAGTAAACGCTCTGGTCTCCATGGGCACCCAGTGAAGGGCACCCAAGAGATCCAGCAATAGGTTCAGTACAGGTAGTAGCACTGTAAAGTGAACCACCTGCCTGCAACTGAGATCCAACTACGAGCTTTTTAACTGCAGCAACTTTAATATACGCTATTGGAGCTGGAATTACCGCGGCTGCTGGCACCAGACTTGCCCTCCAATGGATCCTTCTTAAAGGATTTAAATTGTAGTCATTCCAATTACGGGGCCTCGGATGAGTCCCGTATTGTTATTTTTCGTCACTACCTCCCCGAGCCGGGATTGGGTAATTTGCGTGCCTGCTGCCTTCCTTGGATGTGGTAGCCGTTTCTCAGGCTCCCTCTCCGGTATCGAACCCTGATTCTCCGTTACCCGTTACAACCATGGTAGGCGCATAACCTACCATCGAGTTGATAAGGCAGATATTCGAAAGAGTCGTCGCCAGTACAAGACTGTGCGATCTGCTCAAAATTGTCTAGATTCACCAAAAAACGGAACCGAAGCCCCGATTGGTCTTGATCTAACAAGAACGCTCCTTCCCAAGGGGTCGGAGCTCCATTTTCATGTATTAGCTCTAGATTTTCCAGGGTTATCCAAGTAGGAAACCGAAGATCTAAGGAACCATAACTGATGTAATGAGCCATTCGCGGTTTCACTTTTTAAAAGTTTATACTAAGACCTGCATGGCTTAATCTTTGAGACAAGCATATGACTACTGGCAGGATCAACCAGGTAGTACGCGGTGTATGTACCCTCCCTTCCTCTGCTCCAGCAAACCCAACGTACAGCCTGATACCCAATGCGCCGGGAGTGGCTCATCGAAGACGTTTTTAGACTGGAAGCAGCAGTAGAGGACACCAGCATTTCCTCTGTTACTATAGCACCCCAGCTATAGACACAGTCAGTCAGAGAACTGGCACCACACCAAAGTGTAGTCGTCCCTCTTACCATTTTTGTTTCCAATAGAAAACACCCAACACCCATCGATCGAAAAGGCCCAGCCTTCAGGGGCAATTCAGAGTCTCACCCTGAGAAAAAGATTGCGAGTCGAATATCACCACCAGGTTTGAGGCCAAACGCCTTAAACCAGACCGGAAGAGAGAATATATCCCGTCGTACACTCAACTACCAAGAGTAGTAACCAACGCTTCGCCACTTCTCATACTTGCATGAGCGAAGGCGGTCGAAGACGAGCGATATAAAGCCCATAAAACCAGTGGCAATCATGGACACAGAGAGGCTCGGCAAGACTATAAGGGACTGAGTCACGCTTCCCAAGCATGAGGCCCTCTTTTTCCCCCGTAAACGTCTCTCCTTTAGCATGATCTTAAGCTTCATATACTCGTCGACAAACACACCCCCGACTCAGCTTTCTTCAAAGCAGCTCAACGCAGAAACTCCTGGCCATTTGGGTGACGGAATCATCCCATCTTTTTTTTTCCCCAGCTATAGAGCCAGACCGGAAGAGAGTACGGAATCGTCCTCCTACCCGTCGCCAGCTCAACCACAGCCAAAGCTCGACTCACTTTCTCTCTCTCTATATAGAGGAGTCTCGTCCTTTAACCCCAACGAGCTACCACCAAATCTCTACCAAGGCATCGAGATTTTCATCTTCCACAGAGTCCAACTGAGTTTTTTCTCTCAGAGCTCTCGCCAACATTCATCTTCCCTTAGTCTCTTTGCAACCCCAACTGAATCCCCCATGATCAGTGGACGCATTTCATTTCTCAGCAAATAAGGCCGCGTGCTGGACGAAGTCATCACCTCAAACCATCAACTGGTAGGTTACCCAACGTCATGGTAGCAACGCTGCTGCCCGCTCTTGGATATGCCTTCTAGGATTCAATATCCAAAGTCCCGTCTCAATCGTACTATCCTCGGAGCAATCGCGCAACGCAGCAGTAGTTTTTAGCTAACTACTCTGGACGACGATCTCCTTAGCCGTGAAAAACTTACAATCCAAGAGAGATTTTACTCCCTAATGGAAGGGGTTACCACCATATAGGTCGAACACACCACGGTGCCATCCAAACCCAGCAAGCCAGTTCCGTAATTTACTCAGCTACTAAACAGCACCAGCAGTACACGCAGGGGGCCCAATAACGATACATGGGTACAGAGAGACTTGGCAAGATTATAAGGGACTGAGTCACGCTTCCCAAGCATGAGGCCCTTTTTTTCCCCCATATACGCCTCTCCTTCAGCATGTGATCTTGAACCTCCAAGCATGTATGTACCAGCACCGCTTTCGCCTTTGAGGTGAACCAGCGCAGCCAAAGTTCGAAATCCCCCACGGGTTTATCGACCATGAGGTAGCTCAAAACAAGGATTCGAGGCTGCGAGCAGTCGCTAAACAGCAACCACTACACCCAACCAAGGTTCCAGTCACGCTAAACCTCATTATAGAGCAATGCAGGGCGATCGTAGTACAGACGACGATTGCCAGTTACCCACGCAGAACGCATGGTCACCAACAGGTCTCCTACTTTGCCGTACATCTCTTTCCCACCAGAGACATGCCAACAGTACACCTCGGTAGCGAATCTGAGAGCAACGACACCCATTACAAGTGCCATTACTAAGCTCCCAGACAGTCACAGTACCGAAGCCAAAGTCACGCTTGCGGAGAATCATGCAGGACCCTAGACGGCGCAGACCTCTGTTTGCTGGTTTTCCACATTACATGGTCCAACTGGTCCGTTCCTAAAGAATCGTACAACCTCCTTCGTCTCTTCCCACTACAAAGCTGCAGCAGGTGCCAATCCTTCCTTATTGAACGAGCAAGGGAGACTCGACTTAGACTACCTCAACCAAGAAGCAGACTGTTCGCACACTCTCTCGACTCACACAAACTCTGGAATGGCCCAATCGCTCTTTACGTCAGCAAGCTACCACAGCAAGCAACGAACTTCGTGTGGGGAGTAAGGCCTTTCTATGGGCACACCCTACTCTTACCCCCGGAGTCTTGAGTGCATCGTCGGACTCACGGGGACTGGGAACGTCATTAGCCCTGATACGACCTCGTATTCCCTTCGCTCTTAGCCCGGTATACAGCCGTAGGCGGAGCACCATGTCGGTTATCCCTGTACAACCGTTACAGCCCACAGACTCGACACAACCAGACTCGACTCAACCCCCCTTAGTGCATCGTCGAACTCGCAAGTTTGGGAAGGCCCCGATACGACCTTTTCATTCCCTTCGCTCCCAGGCAGTTGTATCAGCCTCTGACACCCAGGAGCCCCCATATAGCCACAATTTTTATGCTCGCCGTATGCCTTTTCCAGTTCTCTCACTACCAAGAGACTGCTGCGGACATACAGCTGGCAACCATCTTAGTTCCACTGTTTTGCCCCGCAAAAACCCTCCAATGACTTTCATTGGACACACCTAAAGTTCAGACGGCAGGGAGGTTCGCCCGTCTTTCCGCACCAACGTCGTTGCCCAGCGCCCCTCGCCGAACCTTACCTCCCTAAAGGTGTTTTACCCTACCGCCAACACAGCGGAACCAAAACTTTTGGTGACTGACAAAATTTTGAACATTTTCGAGTCCGAGGAATCACGTTTTCGGTGGGAACACCTCCCACCAAAATCGACCCCGAGAGACTCGACCCTTCTCGAGTCCCGATTTGATTACTTTGACTAACCAAAATCGGAAATCTCCGAACTTTTTACCCTCTCGCTGCCCTTGCTGGTGCGTGTGTCCCAATAAAGGCACGACCATCACCGAACCCCAACTTCGCAGCTTCGAGTGCTCTCGCCCCAGCGGCTACTCCTCGCCAGTCAATTTTACTTTGTACTGGTCCGAGCTGCCTAGCAGCCCCGTGCCAGATTCTCCACCAACCTGGACCTCTAATGGGTAAACAGGCATTCTTCCAACCATTTGGCGAGCAGCTTGGCACCTCTTTTTAAACTTGGGCAATCTCAGACCCTATCGACCAGCATAGCCGGCCCGGGCCTCCGCACCAGACGAGACATCGCTCGGACTTTTTTTTACCCAAGTCCAATCGACCCGAGACACCCACTACCGAGGCGAGGCTAGGGACTTTAACTAGCTCCACTACAGAGCCCAGCACCCTATCATCCATGTAGCAAGTCAGTCTATTTCAAGCACTTGCCTACTCCGACCCTATCGACCAGCATAGCCGGCCCGGGATTCCCCACCAGGTGAGACATCGCTCGGACTTTTTTATTTATTTATTTTTTTTTTACCCCGGGCATGCGCTACCAACATGCCATTATCTTCAATTCGGTCTATCTCAGTTACCTACACTCTTCGATTCATCTTGCAAGTCCATTTCGAACGGCTTGCCTACTCCGACCCATTCAACCAGCACAGCCGGCCCGGGCCTCCGCACCAGCCCTAGACATCGTTCGGACTCATAGTTCGAGCGCCGATCACGGCTGGCCCGAGATTCATTCCATATCTCGGAATTTTACCAAAGACACCAGGCACGCACCACCATCACGCCGGGATCTCTATCTTGCTCTATCTTAGAGCCCAGTACACCACCAAGTCCATCCCATCCCATCGCATCGCATCGCTTAGCTGCACATGGCTACTTCCCCCATCAGCTGTCGTGCCTGCTCAGCTGTTTCGTCAGCCGTCACTGATAATCAGTTCATCAGTGGACGTGTTGCCAACGACGGACCAGCCGCCTGATCCCCAAGGAAGCACATTACACATGCCTTCCATAGACCAGACGACGGTGGGCTCCATTGGAGTGCAGTCGGTCAAGCTGCAGTAATGGTTTACCGGTACATCGATCCAGCAACCATACCCCTCCTAAAGGTGTCTTACCCTACCGACAACACAGCGTAACGGAGATTTTCAACCTCTGACAAAATTCTCCCCAAAAGTCGGAAAAAAATGTTGTGATAAAAAATCGACAACTGCTTCGTCAGATGGCCCAAGATGGAGGATGCAAGGGAAAAAATTCTCATCCCCATCCAACGACTGGCGGCCATTTTGCAGCGATTTTTCCAAAATCATCAAAGTCCGGTCGCGTCTCTACCTGGCCCGAACTTCTAGTCCAGGCAGGGTCGACGCTCGAACTCGGACCAGGGACGAGCTCTAACGCCGGTCCATGTGCACGCATGACGGGTGATGGGTGAAAGTCTCCGAGTCTCTCAAGCCCTCTTCCCGGCCCAGCTAGCGTTCAATAGCGACGCACCACTACCACCATAGTCCACAAAACTTTTTCTTCTTGCCCAGTTTATGGCTAATACACGTACTCTATGGCCTTTGGGGCTCACATACTCTCTTCCCGTGCCTATAAATGGACCATACGATTATGTCCACTGCCTTTATGCTTCCCCATACTCGCTCCCAGTCCAGATTATGACTACTCTATGGCCTTTGGGGCTCTCGTACTCCCTTCCCGTGCCTGCTAGTAGACCATACGACTATGACCACTGCCTTTAGGCTTCGCCATACTCACTTCCAGCCCAGTTTACGGCCTTCCTATGCACTTTGGGGCTATCATACTCTCTTCCCGTGCCTGCCAGTGGTTCATACGACTATGTCCACTGCCTTTAGGCTTCGCCACACTCAATTCAAGCCCTCTTTACGGCCTTTCTATGCACTTTGGGGCTATCGTACTCTCTAACAGTGCTTGCTAGTGCACTATACGACTATGTCCACTGCCTTTATGCTTCCCCATACTCACTTCCAGCCAAGATTATGGCTACTCCATGGCCTTTGGGGCTCTCGTACTCCCTTCCCGTGCCTGCTAGTAGACCATACGACTATGACCAGTGCCTTTAGGCTTCGCCATACTCACTTCCAGCCCAGTTTACGGCCTTTCTATGCACTATGAGGCTGGCTATCATACTCTCTAACAGTGCCTGCTAGTGGACCGTATGACTATGTTCACTGCCTTTAGGCTTCACCGTACTCACTGCTAGCCCCGTTTATGGCTACTCTATGCCCTTTGGGGCTCTCATACTCTCTCCTTATACCAGCAAGTTTTCTTAACAAGTACCACTACTGCATATATAATAGTCCACGCTTCATTCCTGACCCAGTTTATGGGTAATGGCAGACTTCGGGCCAAAATGCACCCAACTCATATTTTTCATCTACTATCAAGTACAAGCTCAACTCTTTTAGGCTTCAACTCACTCATGTTGGCCCGGGCCCGCCGGCCAACTACTCCCTCGTCCGTTCTCGGAGACGGAACGACAGTTGTAAAATTTTTCACATCTTTTTTTTTTTTTCCGAAGCTCAACAGGCATCATATAACTGATCAGCAAGGCTCCCTCATACCTTGTTATACTCTCATCAACAGTTGTTAGCCCGCGATACTCATTCCGCCAATCGACCCACCAACTTGGGCAACAAAAAGAGTCTACTGCACCAGGTGTTCCTAGGCGGTCTCCCATCCAAGTACTAATCTGGCCTCATGTCACTTGACTTCGGTGTTCGGATGGGAACCGGTGCTTTCGACATAGAATGGCAGTAGACGTTAGACCTACCGCTGCAGTCTCTGACTCGATCGTCCCACATATCATCATCATCGTAACCAGCTGACAAGAGACATCCCACACCTGCCAGGTGTTTGGCTTTTATTTTCCTACCAAGTCTATGTAGCTCTCTCTACAGCTATGACTCCCCTACTACTACTACTACTACTACTACTTCTGCTGAAATACACCAGGCAGCAGCCAAACAGTGCGGTCTGGGTCGAATGATACGCCAGGCCGGGCCGGGCCCGGCAACCAGGACCTTGACAACACTCGCATTTGGCCCTCGTGCTACAGTAGTGGAGAATTTTGCCAATAAATTGTTGAACAAACTTTTAATGCCTTTCGCTCATACACACTCTCTATGCGTGTGTATATTATACGAGCCCATCCTCTGTGAGGCCTCTCTCAATTATCCGGGCTCTAGCTCACTTGCCCGTAACAAGTTCCTCTCGCAACCGCGAGGCATGACAACTCTCTCTCTCTCTCTC
>Ga0075015_100000444_pt1 | contig 14406 bp, 11 predicted proteins | sample AleBraG_ABR_2013_FD_71476 | JGI IMG/M metagenome (GOLD analysis project Ga0075015, IMG submission 71476) | Freshwater sediment microbial communities in response to fracking from Pennsylvania, USA - Alex Branch Run_MetaG_ABR_2013 | ecosystem: Environmental > Aquatic > Freshwater > Creek >...
GCGCGCAGCTGCTGACCTTCGACGAGATGCGACCCGGGTGTTACGACCCGAAAGCCCGACTCGCCGACATGGACGCCAACTGGGTGGAGGCGTCGTTGTGCTTTCCCACGATGCCGCGGTTCTGCGGGCAGACGTTCAAGGAAGCCGCGGACAAGGAACTCGCGCTCGTGTGCGTGCAGGCCTACAACGACTTCATGGTGGAGGAGTGGTGCGGTGACTCCGGCGGCCGCCTCCTGCCGCTGATCATCGTGCCGCTGTGGGACGCCGAGCTCGCGGCGACCGAGGTGCGCCGCAACGCCGAGCGCGGCGTGCGCGCGGTCACCTTCTGCGAGATCCCGCCGAACCTCGACTTGCCCTCGATCCACTCCGGGCACTGGGATCCGTTCATCCGCGCGTGTGAGGAGACGGGCACCGTCATCAACATGCACGTGGGTTCGTCGTCGAAGATGCCGGCAACCGGTCCCGACGCGCCGCCGGCGGTCACGCTCACGCTCACGTTCGGCAACGCGATGGCGTCGCTCACCGACTGGCTGTTCAGCGGCAAGCTGGTGCAGTTCCCCGAGGTGAAGCTCGCGTTCAGCGAGGGTCAGATCGGGTGGATTCCGTACGTGATCAGCCGGGCCGACGACGTCTGGTACACCGCGCAGGCATGGGCCGGGGTCCAGGACATCGTGCCCGAGCCGCCGAGCACCTACTACTACCGGAACATCTACGGTTGCTTCTTCCGCGACCCCGCGGGCATGGCCACCATCGACGCGATCGGCGTCGACCGCATCACGTTCGAGACCGACTACCCGCACACCGACTCCACCTGGCCCGACACCAAGAAGGTCGCGGAAGAGATGTTCGCCGATCTCGATGACGACGTCGTGTACCGCATCACGCGCGGCAACGCGATCGAGATGCTCGGCCTCGACTTCGACCGGTGACGGCGCCCACGTGGACAGGCACACCCCGGCTGCACGAGAGGAACGACGATGACCGACGCCGAGGCGCACCTCTGGGACACCGCGCTCAGCGAGCTGGCCGAACGCCGCCGGGTCTCGCGCGGCATGGGCGGCGCCGAGCGCCTGGCGAAGCATCGGGGGCTGGGGAAGCTGGACGCGCGGGCGCGCATGGAGTACCTCCTCGACCCGGGCAGCTTCCTGGAGCTCGGCACGCTGGTGGGTGGTGAGGAAGCCCCAGCCGACGCCATCGTCATGGGATCGGGGCGCATCGACGGCCGACCGGTGATGGTCGCGGCCGAGGACTTCACGGTGAAGGCGGGCACGATCAGCTCAGCCGCCAACGCCAAGCGTTATCGGGTCGCCGACCTCGCGCTGCTCGATCGGGTGCCGCTCGTGATGATGCTGGAGGGTGCAGGCTTCCGCGCCGACGGCGTGCACGGCACCCGCACGCCCACCGACCTGCTCGCCCAGGCCAAGTGCTCGGGCAACGTCCCGATGATCACCGCGGTGCTCGGCGCGTCGGCGGGCCACGGCGCGCTCGTCGCGCCCATGTCCGACTTCAGCGTGATGAGCCGCCAGGCGTCGATCTTCACCGCGGGCCCGCCGGTGGTCTACGAGTCGCTCGGCGAGCAGATCACGAAGGAAGACCTCGGGGGCCCCTCCGTGGCGCTGGCCAGTGGCCTGATCCACAACGTCGCCGACGACGACGAGCACGCGCTCGACCAGGTGCGCACCTATCTCGATTACTTCCCGTCCTCGGCGTGGGCGTACCCGGAGTACATCGCGGGCGGCGACGACGGCCCTCGTCGGGTCGACGAGATCCTCGACATCGTGCCGAGCAACGGCCGGCGCGTCTACGACATCCGCGACGTGATCGACGTCGTGATGGACGACGAGTCGAGCTTCGAGGTGCAGCCCGACTTCGGTCGCACCGTGGTCACTGCGCTCTCGCGCCTCGGCGGACACCCGGTTGCGATCGTCGCCAACCAACCGAGTGTGAATGCCGGTTCGGTCGACGTCGACGGCGCCGACAAGGCCGCTCGCTTCATCCAAGTTGCCGACTCGTTCCACCTCCCGCTCGTGTTCCTCACCGACAACCCGGGCGTGATGCCGGGCGTGGCCTCCGAGCGGCGCGGCATCCTGCGCGCCGGCGCCCGCATGTTCGCGGCGCAGACCCAGGCCACCACGCCGAAGTTCACGGTCGTGATGCGCAAGGCCTACGGCTTCGGCTCGATGGTGATGGGCATGATCCCGTTCGACCACCAGTCGGGCGTGTTCAACTTCCCGGGCGTGACCAGCGGTGCGATGGGCGCGGCAGCGATGAGTCGTTCGCGCAAGTCCGACGTCGACGAGGCCACCCTGCTGCGCGAAGCGGAGCTCGAGGCGTCGTACCGCTCCGCGAGCACGTTCGGCGGCGACGAGCTCATCGATCCTCGCGACACGCGCAATGTGTTGCTGCAGTCGCTCGAGCGCGCGCTGCACCGTCGCTCCGCCGCGCCCGAGCCCGTGAGCCGCACGGCGATCATGCCGTGAGCGGGTACAAGGTCGGGCTCCGGCTGGATCTCTACAAGTCGGCGGGGTTCGAGATCCCCTACGACACGATCCGCCACGCCGAGGCGATCGGCTTCGACTCCGTGTGGACCGCCGAGGCCTATGGCGCCGACGCGCTCACGCCGCTTGCCGCGATCGGCGCCGCGATCCCGCGCCTCCGCCTCGGCACGTCCGTCGTGCAGCTCGCGGCCCGACCGCCGGCCACGCTCGCGATGCAGGCGATGACCGTCGACGCGATCGCCGGCGGCGGTCGCGTGGTCATCGGCGTCGGCCTGTCCGGCCCGCAGATCGTCGAGGGCTGGTACGGCCAGCCGTGGGGCAAGCCGAACGCGCGGTTGCGCGACTACCTCGAGATCACCCGCAAGATGCTCGACCGTGAGGGCCCCGTCACCCACGACGGCCCCGAGATCCAGCTCCCGTACAACGGACCGGGCGCGCTCGGGCAGGGCAAGCCGCTGCGCTCGATCCTGCACCCGCCCGCGCGCATCCCGATCTGGCTGGGCACCGTGGGCCCGAAGAACACGGAGTTGTGCGCGGAGCTGTGCGACGGCTGGTTCCCCATGGGTCTCGGCCGTGACGGCGTCGCGCCCTACGCCGATGTGCTCGACCGCGGATTCGCGAAGCGGGCCGACGGGCGCGGTCGTGACGGCTTCGAGATCTTCGGAAGCGTCACGGTCTGCATCACGGACGACGTGCAGGCGTGGGTCGACCGCGAGAAGCCGTGGCGTGCGCGCTACGTCGGTGGTATGGGCTCGTCGTCGCACAACTACCACGTCGAGGCGATGGCCCGTCGCGGCTTCGGCGCCGAGGCGGCGCGCATCCAGGAGCTGTTCCTCGCGGGCCGGCGCGAGGAGGCGGTCGCGGCCATGCCCGACGAATACGTGCTCGAGCACGCGCTGGTCGGCTCGCCGGCGCGCATCCGCGAGCTGTGGGAGCAGGGCGGGATCGTTCCGCCCGGCGTCACCGGGTTCGTCGTGGGCGGCGACCAGCTCGACGCGCTCGACCTGATCGCCGACCTCGCGGGCACCCGCGACCAGTGACCGCCGGTAGCCGGTAGGAGGAAGCCCGTGCCCGTCGCCCCGATCTACGCCGACGACCCGCGCCTGGGATCGCTGATCGGTCCCGGCGCGCCGTTCGAGGTCGCGCCGGTCGTGATCGACGGCATCGAGCTGCGCGATTTCGTGCGCACGCCCGCCACCATCGTCGACCTCTTCCGCATGGGGGTCGCCCACGACGACCTCGTGCACACCGTGTACGGCGAGGAACGCATGACGTTTCGGGAGATGCGGGCGCAGGCCACCGCGCTGGCCAAGGTGTTGCGCGACGACTTCCGCGTGGGCGTGGGCGACCGGGTCGCCATCGCGATGCGGAACCTGCCCGAATTCGTGATCGCGTTCTGGGGTGGCGCGCTCAACGGCGCGATCGTCGCGCCGCTCAACTCACTGTGGACGGGCGAGGAGCTCAGCTACGGCCTGGAGGACTGCGCGGCCAAGGTCGCCTTCCTCGACCCCGACCGCACCGAGAAGGCGAAGGAGCACGGCATCCCGGCGGGGACCACCGTGGTCACGGTGCGTTCGCACGACGCCGACGTGTCGTTCGCCGACCTCGTGCACGGCGATCCGCTCCCCGACGACGAGTTCGCGCAGCTCACGCGCGACGACCTCATCACGATCCTCTACACGTCGGGCACGACCGGCCGCCCCAAGGGCGCGCCGGCCACCAACCGCGCCCACATCACCAGCATCTTCAACATGGCATTCGCGAACGCGCGCGAGGCGATCATCTCGCAGCGCCAGCCGAAGCCGCCGCGCCAGCCGGCGACGCTCTCCGCACAACCGCTGTTCCACATCGGTGGCGTCGCGTCGATCATCAGCGGCCCGATGGGCGGCACCAAGCTCGTGATGATGCACAAATGGGACCTCGAGCAGGCGGTCCACCTCGCCCGGGACGAGGGCGTCACCAACCTCGGTGGTGTGCCCACCATCGCGCGGCAGTTCCTCGACTACCCGGGAATCGGTGCGCTCGGCCTCGACGTGCGCGGCTTTCCCATGGGCGGCGCAGCGGTCCCTCCCGACTTGCCGATCCGCGCGGTCGAGACGTTCGGGCCCGGCATCCAGCTGCTCAACGGGTACGGCCTCACGGAGACCACCTCCGCGTGCGCCACCAACATCGGTGTGGAGTTCCAACAGCACCCCGACAGCGTGGGGCGGGCGAACCTGACTGCCGACATCCGCATCGTGGACCTCGACGGCTCCGTGCTCCCCGTCGGCGAACGCGGCGAGATCTGCTTCCGCTCGCCGCAGAACACCAAGGGATACTGGAACAATCCGGAGGCCACCGCCGAGGTGTTCCGTGACGGCTGGTTCCACTCCGGCGACGTCGGCTACCTCGACGACGAGGGCTTCCTCCACGTGTCCGACCGTCTGAAGGACGTCGTGATCCGCGGTGGCGAGAACATCTACTGCCCGGAAGTCGAGGCGGTGATCTTCCGACACCCCGCGGTCGCCGAGGTGGTGGTGTTCGGCCTGCCCGAGCAGGTGATGGGGGAGCGGCTCTGCGCCGCGGTGGTCGTGCGCGACGGCGAGTCCCTGGACCTCGACGACCTGCGCGCCCACGTGGGCGAGCACCTCGCCGGGTTCAAGTGCCCCGAGGCGCTCTACCTCACCGACGAGCTGCCCAAGACCGCGACGTCGAAGGTGGCCAAGCGCGAGCTGCGCACCCAGCTCGCCGCCGACGATTCCGCGGTCGTCAAGCGCTTCTGACCTCTCCTCTCCCTCTCCGAGGTTGCGTCGTTCGGAGGTCGTCGGCGACTGCGAGCGACGCAACCTCGAGGAGTGGGGGGCAGGATCAGCGGCAGACGCCGGATTCCCGGAGCGCGGCGACCTCGTCGGGGCCGAGGCCGAGCACCTCGCCGAGCACCGCCTCGGTGTGCTCGCCCATCAGCGGCGCGGCCTCGGCTCGGCGTTGCGGCAGGCGCGACATGCGCAGCGGGTTGCCGATGTGGCGTTCGTCGCCGCCGAGCGCATGGTGGAGCGTGACGATCGCGCCGCGCTCGCGCAGGTGGGGATCTGCGTGGTGGTCGAGCGGCCCCATGACCGGCATCGCGGAGACGCCGTGGACTTGGAGCTCCTCGGCCGCAGCCTCCTTGGTGCGGGTGCTCGTCCACTCGGCGAGCCGCGCGTCGAGGGCATCGCGCGCCGCGACCCGCGCCGACGCGTCGGTGAGCGACGGGTCGGCGTCCCAACCCACGACCGAGCACAGCCGCACCCAGGCGCCGTCGTCCATCACCGCGATCGCGACCCACTGGTCGTCGCCCGCCGACGGGTACACGCCGTGGGGCGCGGCCGTCGGGTGGGTGTTGCCCAGCGGCGCGGGATCGGCGCCGTCGCGCGCCGACTGCAGGTACTGCTCGCCGATGAGGTACGCGGCCGCCTCGGTCTGGGCCAGTTCGAGGAACTGGCCCTCGCCGCTCGCCTCGCGCTCGCGCAGGGCGGCGAGCACGGCGACCGCGAGCAGCCGCCCGGCGAGGTGATCGGGGTGGTTCATCGACGTGCCGCAGGGATACGGCGCTTCGGGGTGGTTCCACAGCAGATGCACGCCGCTGAACCCGGCGTTGAGCGGGCCGTACGCGGGCATCTCGCCGAAGGGCCCACCACGCCCGTAGCCCTGCGACGACGCGTAGACGACCCGCGGGTTGCGCGCGCGCACGTCGTCGTAGCCGAGGCCGCGTCGGTCGAGCGCGCCGCCGCGCTGGTTCTCTGCCACCACGTCGGCCGATGCGCACAGGGCGAGTGCGAGCTCGCGCCCGCGGTCGGTGGTGAGGTCGAGCAGCACGCTGCGCCGGCCGCGGCACTCGTCGTTGAAGGTGAAGCTCTGGTTCACCAGCTCGACGCGCCCGGTGCCCATGCGCAGCACGTCGGGATTGGCCATCGACTCGATCTTGATCACGTCGGCGCCCAGCTCGGAGAGTACGGCGCACAACTCGGGCACCACCGCGGCGACACCGAACTCGACGACGCGCACGCCGTCGAGGAGCAGGTCCCTGCCCGCGCCGAGCGGTGGGCCCCGAGGTGGCGCGATCGGGCCGAACGCCGTGTCGTCCCGTGCTTGCGCGGGCACGCGGATCGACGTGGCGGTGCGCTCCATCCGGATGGGCGGGACCGCGAACGGCAGGCCTTCCACGCCGGGGAAGCCGGTGTCGACGAACGCCTCACGAATGCGGACCTGCGGGTGCGCGACGAACTCGCTCGGCTGGTGCAGCACGCCGACGGTCGCGCCGTAGCCCAAGGCCTCCCCGAACAGCTCCGCGCGGGTGCGGTCGGTGAGCCGGTCCTCCGCCACCATGCGGATCACGTCGGCGTTCTCGAGGCGGAAGCGCGGATTGGTCCACTCCTCCGCCTCGAACACCTCCGGGTCGCGCATCAGCTTCTTGAACCCGGCCCACTGCTTCGGTGAGCCGACGACGACGCGCACCCAACCGTCGGATGCCGGCAGCACCCAGTACGCGCCCTCGGCGTTGCGGCGGCCGTCGACCGGGAGGTACGAGCCGGGCGCGGCGTAGTCCTGCATCGCGATCGACCACGGGATCGTCGCCGCGAGCGCGGCCTCCTGCACGCTCACCTCGACGAGCTGGCCGCGCTGGTCGCCGCGTCGCTCGCGGTCGAGCACCCCGGCGATCGCGCCGATCGCGCCGTACACCGACGCGCAGTCGTGCGCGAGGTGACCGGGCGCGTTGCACGGCGGCAACTGCGGGAATCCCGACGCCCACAGCGCGCCGGACGCGGCGAGCGCGGGCAGCGGTTCGAGGTGCCACGACGCACGGGGCCCGCTCAGCCCCAGGTCGGCGAGCACGACCTGCACGAGGTGCGGGTGCGTGGCAGCGAGCACGGCGTTGTGGAGGTTCGACTCGTCGCACGACTGCTCGTCGAGGTTCTCCACCAGCACGTCGGCGGCGGCGAGCAGGTCGTCGAGGCGGGCCCGATCGGCCCGGTCGGTGAGGTCGAGCTCGATGCCCTGCTTGTTGGCGTTGCGGTACCGGTGCGCGAGGGAGTCGCGGTCCGTACCCGCATGTTCCACCCGCACGACGTCGGCTCCCAGGTCGGCCAGGATCCGCGCGCAGAGCGCCCCGCGGACGTCGGTGAGGTCGACGACCCGCAGCCAGAAGAGGGGTCCGGGAGCTGCCACGGGCGCAAGCTACAGCAGTCGCCCGCGCCCGTCAGCCGGCCCGACGGTTCAGCCCGCCGCGGCGTTCCAGCGCGACACCAGGGCGCGGCTCTCACCCTTCGCGGCCTCCCGCACGATGTCGGCGAGTGGCGGCGACGGCTCGCCACCGGCCAACACGTCGCGCCAGGTCTTCGTGAGTGTCGAACCGGCGCCCTCGGCCACCACCGCCCACTCCTCGACCATCGTGAACGTGGCCGCGTCACGGATCGCCTCGGGCGTGTACGGCGGAGCGAGTCCCACCGCGGTGGTGACGAGGACCACGAGGCGGTCGGCGGTGGAATCGTCGAGCCGCTCGAGCATGGAGACACCCATCTCGCCCCGGCACCAGATCGCGCGCTCGGCCTCGAACACCCCGCCCTCGATGGGCTCGGGGTAGTAGTCGAGGATCCGCTCGGGCGTCATGACGAATTCCCGGACGCGGTCGGGCGTGACCGCCAGGGCCATCACCTCATGGTGCACGTATCCCTCGTCGACATCCATGTCGACCCCCTGTTCCGTGATCGCGACGCAGCCGCCCTCAGGCGGTACTCGCCGTGTAGCGCCTGCGCAGTGCCGGCTTCTCGATCTTGCCCATGCCGTTGCGGGGGATCACGTCGACCAGCTCGAGCTGCTCGGGGATCTTCCACTTCGCCAACCCGGCGCCGAGGCAGTGCTGAGCGACGTCGGCGAGCGTGAGCGACTCGTGGCCTGGTGCGAGCTGCACCACGGCGACCGCGCGCTCGACCGTCCGCGGGTCGGGGATGCCGATGACGGCGACATCCGCGATCGCGGGATGCAGGAAGAGGCAGTCCTCGATCTCGGTCGCGGAGATGTTCTCCGCGTTGCGGATGATGATGTCCTTCAGCCGGCCGGTGATCTGGACGTACCCGCCGGGCTGCACCACCCCGAGGTCGCCGGTGCGCACCCAGCCCTCGTCGTCGAACGCGGCGGCGTCGAGCTCGCCGTTCGCGTACCCGAGGAACTGCTGCGGGCCCTTCAGGCGCAGCTCGCCCTCCTCGAGCTCGCCGCACTCGTGGCCGTCACCGGCGACGACCTTCATCTCCGCCCCCGGGCCGAGCCGGCCCTCGGTGACGGCCATCATCTCCTCGGGGTCGTACGGGCCGGCCGAGGTGGCGCCCGGGAACTCGGTGAGTCCCCAGCCGCCGAGCACCCCGACACCGCCGAGCACGGCCCTGACCTCCTCGTGGAGGCCGTCGGGCTTGGGTGCCCCGCCCGACACGCACGCCCGGAGCGCGGGATAGAGCGGGGCGTCGCCGTGCGCGAGCTGCGCGTCCATGAAAGCGCGGAAGAAGGGGAGCGCGGTCCCGAGCAGCGTGGCGCCGCGCTCGGCGGCGAGCAGCGGCGTGCGCTGCGGGTCCCAGGCTTCCACGATGATCTGGCGGTAGGGGCCGCGCAACGCGGCGGTGGTCATGCCGATGCCGCCGATGTGCGCCACGGGGAACACGATGGGGTACACGTCGCTGCCGTCGGGCCGCATCGCGGCCACGAACGCGTTGCCGCCGGCCATCGCGCTGCGCTCGGAGTGCCACACCCCCTTCGGGTCCGCGGTGGAACCCGACGTGTAGTACAGGAACCGGCGGGCGTTGCCCGCGTCCTCCTCGGTGGGCGGCGGGGGCAGCGTGTCCGGGTCACCGGTCGGGAGCGTGTCCACGACCATGGTGCTGAATCCGAGCTCGGCGGCGATGGGGGCGACCAGCGCGCCGAAGTCGGTACCCCGGAACTCGCGGCGGTGCAGGAACAGCTCCGTGTGGGCCTCGTTGGTGATGTAGCGGACCTCACGGTCACGCAGCATCGTGATGATCGGGTTCTGCACCACGCCGAGACGTGACAGCGCACCCATCACGACCAGCGTGTCGATCGACGTGGGCAGCATCCAGCTGACGACGGTGCCGGGCGTGATCCCCGCTGCGAGCAGGCCGGCGGCAACTCGCGCGCACTCGTCGCGGTAGTCGGTGGTGGTGAGCGAGCGGCCGTGCTCGTCCTCCATGAGGACGTACTCGGGGCGCCGCGCCGCGGCTTCCTCGATCTGGCCCCAGAACGTGGGCGGCAGGGCGGGCGCGGGTCCTCCGCGGAACACCATGGCGGGAACCTACCGCGGGCCCGAGGTTCAGCGGAGCGTGTAGTGCACGGGCACGTGCTTGGGACCACCCACGAACAGCGCGTGCATGAACTCGGCCTCGCCGGCAGGCTCGATGTCGACGATGCGCGGGATCAGCTCGTGGTAGAACGCTCGGGTCTCGAGCCGCGCGAGGTGCGTGCCCAGGCAGTAGTGCGCGCCGAACCCGAACGCGATCTGCTTGTTGGGGTTGCGGGTGACGTCGAAGCGCTGCGCGTCGGGGAACACCGACTCGTCGCGATTCGCCGACGGGTAGGAGAGGAGTACGCGGCCGCCCTCGGGGACGGTGACACCGCCCACGACCTGGTCCTCCTTCGCCGTGCGGACGAACTGCTTCACGGGGGACACGTAGCGGAAGAACTCCTCGGTGGCACTGCCCACGAGGTCGCTGTCCTTGCGCAGCAGGTCGAGCTGGTCGGGGTTGGCGAGCAGCGCGGCCATCGCTCCGCCGATCGCCGAGCTGGTGGTGTCGTGCCCCGCGGTGGCGATGATCACGTAATAGCCGATCACCTCCATCAGGCCGATGAGCTCGCCGTCGATCTGCGCGTTGGCGATCACCGACGCGAGGTCGTCGCGCGGGTTGGCGCGCCGGTCGTCGACGAGACCCTGGAAGTACGTGAAGAACTCCAGCATCGTGGCCATGGGGTCGTGCGCGTCGTCACCCTGGCGCTGGAGCTCGGGATCGCTGCTGCCGAACATCTCCTGCGTCAGCTTGAGCATACGCGGGAAGTCCTCCTCCGGCAGCCCGAGCAACGACAGGATCATGTAGAGCGGGAAGTCCATCGCGACGTCGCGGAAGAAGTCGCACTCGTTGCCGAGGTCGGCCATGTGGTCGACCGAGCGCTTCGCGAGCTGCGCGGCGCGGTCGCCCAGCTCGGCGATACGCGCAGGCTTGAACCAGTCGGCGCTGATCTTGCGGTATTTCGTGTGGTCGGGCGGATCCATCTGCACGAGCGTGCGGATCGGCGTGTCCTCGGGTTCGCCGCCGCCGTAGTCGGGGCCGAGCGCGGGGCGCATGGTGGCGAGCCAGCCGTGCACGTTGCGCTCGATGTCCATCACGTCGTCGTAGCGGGTGGCCGCCCAGAAGACCGGGAAGCCCTCCACGTCGACGTAGGGCACCGGGTGCTCGCGGCGCAGGTACTCGGTGGCCGCGTGCCAGTAGGGCTCGTTCGCGTACGCGGCGGCGTCGGTGAACACCCGGGACGCTGATTCGATGGTGAACTCGGTCGCGGTCACGGTCGTTCCTCCATACGGTCGAACGCCGCTTCCAACGCGGCGAGACGGGCGTGGTACTCCGCGCGGTACGAACCGTGCGTGATCAGGTAGGGCTCGTCCGCCACCAGATCGGTGAGCAGGTTGCGCACCGCGTGCTCGGCGGTGGCCACGTGCTCCGCGCCGACCTTGCGGCTCGACATCATCGCGTCGATGTCGTCGGGGGCGATGACCCACTCGCCGATCTCGTCGGGACGCGCAAGTTTGCTGCTCTCGAGGTGACGTGTGCTCATGCCCGCGGGGAACACGACCATCACGCCGATGCCCTCGTCGGCCAGCTCCTGACGCAGCGTGTCGCCGTAGCCGATGACTGCGTCCTTGCTGGCGGTGTATGCGGCGAGCCGGACGCCGGGAACGAGCGCGCCCGATGACGCAGTGAGGACGATGCGGCGCAGGCCGGTTCGTTCGCGCAGCATCGGGAGGAAGGCGGCGACGGTGCGCACGGTGCCGAGCACGTTGACCTCGAGCACCCAGCGCCAGTCGTCCTCGGTGAGACGGTCGATCGCACCGAACTGCTGCACGCCGACGTTTGCGCACAGCACGTCGCACCCGCCGAGCGCGGCGCGCACCGATGCCGCAGCGGCATGCACCGACGCGGTGTCGCCCACGTCGACGCGCGCGGCGACGGCGGGCACGCCGAACTCGCGGGCGAGGTTCTCGGCCGTGGCCTGCGCGTTGGCCTCGTCGATGTCGAGGGCGGCGACCGCCATGCCGGCGGACGCGAACTGGTGGCACATCGCCGCACCGAGGCCGGAGCCGCCGCCGGTGACGACCGCGATGCGGCCCGGGAGATCGTCGAGGGTGCTCATCACGGGCGATGCTAACCCGCAAATGTCTGACTATTCTCGGTCCGTGGACCGGCCGGGGGATCGCGACGTGCTCGCCGACATCGAGCAGTGTTACGAGAGCGGATGGTCCGACGGTCTCCCCGTGGTGCCGCCGTACCGCGGCCTCGTCGACGAGATGCGCGCGGCCATGGGCTGGCCCGACGGCGACGAGGTCGTCGGCTCGATCGAGGCCCAGCGCCTGGAGATCACGGCCGACCACCTCGCGGCCGCGGCGGTGATGAGCGGCTGCCGGCCGGAGTACGCGCGGGTGCTGCGTCCGCTCGCCGAGTTGCTCGTCGACCCTGAGTTCAACCTCGGTGGCGTCGAGGTGACGACGGGTGGCGTCGCGGTGATGGTGGTGGTGAGCGGTCCCGTCGTCGCCGAGCTCGGCTTCGAGCACCAGGCCAACGCGGTCGGCGGAGCGAATACGCGGGTGAACGCGACGATCGGGCGCTACGCGCAGATGGTGCGCCACTTCTGCGGCCGGGGTGGCGGCGTGCTCGCCACCCACGGCACCATGGGCCACCCGGGGAGACTGTCGTTCCTCGTCGCCGAGCACCCCGACACGGCGTGGGGACCGTTCCACACGCAACTCGGCCTGCCCGCCGGCGCGTCGGCGGTGTCGATCATGGCGGCGGAGGGACCGAACTCGGTCAACAACCACTACGGCAGCACGGCGGAGCAGATCCTCGACACCATCGCCGACTGCCTCGGTCACTCGGGCTTCACCAACTACTACTGGCATTTCGGCGCGACCATCGTGGTGGTGGGCCCCGCGCACGCCGAGACCATCGCCGCGACCTTCTCTCGTGACGAGGCGCGGCGGTACCTGTTCGAGCACACGCTGCGGCCCACTGACCACCTCGCCGCGCTCGGGCGCATGCCCCCCGAGCCGCGCGAGAAGAGCAAGGTGGAGCCGGGCAAGCAACGCTCGCCGTTCGACCACGAGGAGCAGCTCCACTTCCTCGAGAGCGGCGCGCCCGGCGGTCGCTTCAGCGCGATCGTCCCGGGCTGGGTGGGCAACTACTTCGTGATGGGGAAGGTGGTGGAGGGCGCATGACCGAGATCGACGGCGCCGGCCGCCACGAGCTGGTCAACCCGATCCCGCGACCGAAGTCGGGGCCGTTCACCGTGCGGACCGTGCCGGAGGTCGAGCAGGTCGTCCTGTTCGACAACGGCAAGCCGAACTCGATGGCGATCCTGCGGCGCACGCAGCAACTGCTGCGCGAGCGCGGGATCGACGTGAAGGAGGAGATCCGCGGCAAGGAGTTCGCCGGAGGTCCTGTCGACGACCAGACGCTGGCAATGCTCGCCCAGGAACGGGGCCTGCTGCTCTGCGGCGTCCACGACTGAGGCAGTTGTTCGTCGGGCGGTGCGCTCGACTCCGTGTTGTTGCAGCGGCTCGGCGTGGCCGCGATCGTGGTGCTCACCGAGCCCTTCCGTTCGGTGGTCGCCAGGATGCTCGAGTTCCAGGAGACCGACCGACCGTTGCCGTACATCGTGCTCGACCACCCCATGCAGAATCTCGGACCCGACGGGGTCGAGGCGCGTGCGCAGCAGCTCGCCGCGGCCGCCCAACGCCTGCTCGCGGGTGAGGACCCGAATGAGTGAGGGCGTCGCGGACCCGTTGTCGCTGCTCGGTGTCGGCACCGAACTGCCGCCCACCGTCGACGTGCGCGAGGTCGCGCGTGCCGGTGGTGCGCGCGCCGAGGACGTCGACGGCTACGCCGGTTGGGAGCGCGCGTGCCACGCTGCAGCCGACGATCACCCCAGCACACTCGGTGCCCGCGCGTTGGCCAAGGCCCTCGCCGCGTCGGGCGTCGCTGCCGACGAACTGCGCCTCGTGCTCTTCACCGGTTCGTCACGCGACTACGTGCCGTCCTGGTCGGTGGCGAACGAGATCATGCACGCCAACGGCGCGTCGGACCGCTGCCTCGGTCTCGACCTCACCGCGGGCTGCGTGGCGACCCTCGCCGCGCTCGACCTCGCGCAGGGCTGGTTGACGTCGCACGGGGGTGGGTGCGCGGCGATCGTGGCCGCGGAGCGTTGGTCGCAGACCATCGACTACACCGACCCCGGCACCGTGAACCTCTGGGCCTACGGCGACAGCGCGGGTGCACTTGTCGTCGGCCGCGGCACCGCGCACGTGCCGCGGCTGCAGTACGTGGGTGCCGAGTTCGCGTCGGCGGCCGAGCTCAACGGTCACGTGCTCGTCCCGTACGGCGGCACGCGCGAGCCGCTGGCCCCCGAGGGCGCGAACCCGTTCGCCCGGCGAGTGAGCGATCGCCCCAAGGACGTCATCACGTCCACGTACCGCGCCAACTATCGCCGCGCTTTCGACGCGCTGCGGGAGCGCTTCCCGCTCCACCCCACCCGCATGGTGAGCAACCAGACGTCGCCTGCCATCATCGGCATGACGAGCACTGCGGTGGGAATGGAGGGGCGCACGATCGTCACCGGCCACACCACC
>Ga0075015_100000445_pt1 | contig 14406 bp, 13 predicted proteins | sample AleBraG_ABR_2013_FD_71476 | JGI IMG/M metagenome (GOLD analysis project Ga0075015, IMG submission 71476) | Freshwater sediment microbial communities in response to fracking from Pennsylvania, USA - Alex Branch Run_MetaG_ABR_2013 | ecosystem: Environmental > Aquatic > Freshwater > Creek >...
CACGCAATGTCCATCGGGAGCGATGCCGAAGCCTATCGGCCGGTCAATGCGCGGAATTTGAAGGACGCGCTGCTCATCTGTCACGGCATGGCCAACGATCGGGAAACGGCGCAGGCTGGTGCGGACGGGCCGGTCGAAGTGCAGCATAGTCCGGTGGAGGATCATGGATTTGTGCAGCCCATCAGTTGGGCGGATGAACCAGCGGATATTGGCGCTGTTTGAGACAAACTTGAAGAAGTAAGGCGGACTCCTATGAAATTGCATTTCCTGCTCCTGCCCCTGCTGGCTTTTGGCGACGAGCTTTATCAGAAGCCGCCGCAACCGATCTTGGACGTGCTCAACGCCCCCGAAACGCCGCGTGCCTTTGTCAGCCCGGCGTACACGCATGTGCTGCTGGCCGAGCCGCTACGCTATCCCCCGATCTCTGATGTTGCCGCGCCGATGCTGCGGCTGGCGGGCGTGCGGATCAATCCGCGCAACAATGGCCCACATCGAGCGCCGCTATTTACCAATCTGGTGCTCAAGCGCGTGGACGATGGGGTGGAAACCAGGATTGTCCTGCCGGCGGGCGCGAAGATCAGTATCCCGAAGTGGAGCCCGGACGGCAAGCAGTTTGCTTTTGTCAACAGCACTACCACCTCGCAAGAACTGTGGATCGGTTCCGTCGCCAGCGGCCGGGCGCACAAGCAGGAAGGGACCACCATCAATGCGGCGTTGGGATACAACAACGCATTCCAATGGCTGGGCAGCCTGAAGCTGATGGTGACGACAGTGCCGGCGACGCGCGGCAATGCTCCGGCGGAACCCTTGACGCCAACGGGCCCGCACACCCAGGAAAGCCTCGGCCATTCCGGTCCCATTCGCACCTATGAAGACATGCTGACCAGTGCGCGCGATGAAGCGCTGTTCGATTACTACGCCACCGCGCAATTGATGTTGGTGGACACGGCGAGCGGGCGGGTGCAGGCTTACGGCAAACCCGGCCTGTTTGAGCAAATCTCGCCCGCGCCCGATGGGCAGCACGCGCTCGTGGCCAAAGTCCAGCGGCCCTATTCCTACCTGCATCCTTACTACGACTTCCCGAAGGACGTGGAGATTTGGGACAGCAGCGGCAAAGTGGCGATGAAGGTGGCGAGCCTGCCGCTGGCCGATCGAGTACCGATTGGCGGCGTGCCAACGGGCCCGCGCGACTACGCCTGGCGCCCTACCGAACCGGCCACTCTGCTCTGGGTGGAAGCGATGGATGGTGGCAATCCGAAGGAGAAGGTTCCCCACCGCGACCGCATTCTGATGGCGCAGGCGCCGTTTGCCAGCGAGCCCAAAGAAGTCTGGAAAGTGGAAGAGCGCTTGCGCGGCATGCTGTTTGGCGAGAACAACGGGACCGTCTTTGTAGAGGACTTTGAGCGCGACAAGAAGCGCGGGCGTATGTTCTATCTGACCTCACGCCAGGAGCCCAAAGTGCTGTGGAGTTTGAACGTGCAGGACGCGTATCACAACCCCGGCCGGCCAGTGATGAAAACTTTGCCAAACGGCGATCGCGTGGTGAGAGAAGCAGGCGGGTCCATTTTGCTCACCGGCGTGGGAGCCACGCCCAAAGGCGACCGGCCCTTTCTCGACCGGATGGACCTCAGCACCGCACGGACCGAGCATCTGTTCCGCTCCGCCGACAATAAGCTCGAACGCTTTGAAGCCGTGCTGGACGACGCCGGCAGCAAAATCCTGACGTTGCGCGAGAGCGCCACCGAGCCGCCCAACTACTTTATCCGGACAACCGGCCCGAATGCCAGCGAGCGGGCGTTTACCCACTATGCCGATCCCACGCCGGGTCTGCGAGGAATCACCAAGCAGTTGGTGACGTACAAGCGGCAGGATGGCGTGCAGCTCTCGTTCACGCTGTACCTGCCGCCGAACTACAAACCCGGAACCAAGCTGCCCACGGTGGTTTGGGCATATCCGCTGGAATACAACGACGCCGACACCGCGGGACAAGTGACGGGGTCGCCCAATGCATTCACCCGCATCGTCGGACCGTCCGAATTGTTCTTTTTGCTCGAAGGCTACGCGGTGCTGGACAACGCCGCGATGCCGGTGATCGGCGACCCGGAGACCGTGAACAACACTTACTTGGATCAGATCGTCATGGATGCGAAAGCCGCCATCGATAAAGCCGTAGACATGGGCGTCACCGATCCGGACCGCGTGGGCGTGGGCGGGCACAGCTACGGCGCGTTCATGACTGCCAACCTGCTGGCGCACTCGCATCTCTTCCGAGCCGGGATTGCGCGCAGCGGAGCATACAACCGGACGCTCACACCCTTCGGTTTCCAAAACGAACGGCGCACCATTTGGGAGGCTCCGGAAGTCTATCTGCGCATGTCGCCATTTCTCAATGCCAACAAGATCAAGGCTCCGATATTACTGATTCACGGAGAAGCGGACGATAATCAGGGCACATTTCCGGTGCAATCGGAGCGCATGAATCAGGCCATTCGGGGCAACGGCGGAGTCGTTCGCTACGTCACCCTTCCCGGGGAAGCGCACGGCTACGCGGCCAAGGAAACGATTGAACATGTGATCTGGGAGCAGATCACCTGGTTCAACAAGTATGTAAAGAATCCGGAGCAGGCATTGCCGAGCAACTGATGGATCTCACACCGGTAACACTGCAAGGGCGGCACGTCCGCTTGGAGCCCTTGACGTTGGCTCACCTCGACGCGCTGTGCGAAGTCGGGCTGGATGAAGAACTCTGGAAGTGGATACCCATCCAGGTGCGAACGCGGGAAGACATGCGTCTCTATATCGAACAGGCCCAATCCGCACTGCCATTTGCCACCGTGGAGCAAGCGACGGGGCGCGTGGTTGGCAGCACCCGATACATGAATATCGACGTTCCGAACCGTCATGTGGAGATCGGGTCGACGTGGATCGCGCGTCCCTGGCAGCGCACGGCGATCAATACCGAAGCTAAGTTTCTGATGCTGCGCTACGCGTTTGAAACGCTGGGTTGCCTGCGGGTGGAACTGAAAACGGATTCGCTGAATGAGAAGTCCCGAAGGGCCATTCTGCGGATCGGCGCTAAGCAGGAAGGCATTTTCCGCAATCACATGATTTGCTGGAACGGGCGCATCCGTCACACGGTGTGGTTCAGTGTGATCGATTCCGAATGGCTGGAGGTGAAGGCACAACTGGAAGAAAGGTTGGGTTGACAGCGCATACGCTAAGCCCTGCCGCAGAGACTAAAGTATGTGCCACCGGCACGAACTTCAGCCTGTGCTTTCTTCTTTTTTTTGTTGGCACGGCATTTGGTGGCAACACCGTCACCATCGTCTACGACACGACCGCCGCCCGTGCGGATCTCACGTCGGGCTGGGGTTTCAGCGCGGTAGTCGATTTCGACGGCCACCGCGTGTTGTTCGATACGGGCAACAACCCGCGGGCTTTCGCCAGCAATCTGCAGAAGCTGGGCATTCCCAAAAACTCGATTGAGCACGTCATCATCTCGCATGAACATCCGGAGCGCGACAGCCTGGTCAAGCGCCACCTGCCCACGGGCCTGCTGTACTTTCTGAATTCGCTGTTGCCCGACACCGCCTCACAAGCCACGGCGGTGGGCCTGCACGCCGAGGCCATTCAAGGTCCGGCGCAGATCACTCCGGGAGTTTATTCCACCGGAATGATTTCCGGCTTCCCGGATGAACAGGCGCTGGTGATCGAGACGCCGTCCGGGTTGGTAATTCTGATGGCGTGCGGCCATCCGGGCATCGGCAAGATGATCGAAGCCGCCGAGAAGCAACGCGGGCGCACCGGCGTCCGGCTGCTGGTGGGCGGGTTACACCTTTACGACCAAAGCGAGGCCGAGATCCGAGGCGTGATTGCGGATTTGAAGCGGCTGCATGTGGAAGCGGTAGCTCCCGCCTATTGCACCGGTGATCTGGCTAAACGGCTCCTGCGTGAAGCCTACGGCGCCCGCATGGAAGCAGCCGGCGCCGGTCGCGTTATTGCGCTGGCGGCTTCTTCGTCCACTCTCCAATCCATTCCAAAAACGTGTTGTACCACAGCACGGAATTCTGCGGTTTCAACACCCAGTGCCCTTCATCCGGGTAAACCAGCAGTTTCGACGGTACCTTCTGCAACTGCAGGGCAGTGAAGAGTTGTAGCCCTTGCGTGTAGGGCACGCGAAAATCCAGCTCTCCGTGAATCACCAGCGTCGGGGTCTTGAAGTTTGCGGCAAAATTGCTAGGCGACCATTTTTCGTAGACCTCGGGCTTGTCCCAAGGCGCGCCGCCATACTCCCACAACGGGAACCAAAGTTCTTCCGTCGCGCCAAACTCGCTGCGAAGATCGTAGACACCGGCGTGCGACACAAGACACTTGAACCGCGTGGTGTGCCCCAGTAACCAATCCACCATGTATCCGCCGTACGAACCGCCGGCGGCTGCCATGCGATCGGCATCCACGTAGGGCAGCGTCGCTACATGATCCACCACGGCCAGGATGTCTTCATAGACTTTGCCGCCCCAGTCTTCCTTGATGTCCTCGGTAAACTTCTGGCCGTAGCCGGTGGAACCGCGCGGATTGGGCTCAATCACTACGAAGCCGGCAGAGGCGAACACTTGCGCATTCCAGCGATACGTCCAACTCTCGCCCCACTCGCCCTCTGGGCCGCCGTGGATCAGAAACAGCACGGGATACTTTACTCCGTCCTGAAAGTTATTCGGCTTCACGATAAAGCTCTGCACCTTGACCTTGTCGGCGCCTTCCACCCAAAAATCCTCCAGCGGCTTGAGCCCGAACTGCGCGAGCAGCGCATCGTTCAAATGCGTGAGCGCAACGGGCGCTCCGCCGCCCGAAGAAATGCGATAGATTTCGATGGGCGCGGAGCCGCTCTGACCGGTGTAGATCATCGTCTTGCCATCGGCAGAAAACACCAGATCGTCCAGCGTCTGCGCGCCGCTGGCAATCACCTTGGTGGCGCCGCCCTTGCTGGGAATGATCTGAATGGTTTGATGGCCGCGGTCCTGAGCGGTGAAGAATATCCGTGACGAGTCGGAAAACCAGGCAAAACTGGAGACCGGTCGATCCAGGCTGTCGGTGAGAATCGTGGTCCTGCCGCTGGACCGATCCATCACCGCGAGCCGCCAGCGATCGCTCTCATAGCCGCCGCGCTCCTGGTTGCGGTAGGCGATGGATTTCCCGTCGGGAGAATATTGCGGAGACAGGTCGGCGCCAGGACTGGTGGTCAGTTTCTTTGGATCGCCGCCGGTGATGGGCACAGCAAACAAATCGGCGTTGGTGCTGGTAGCGGCGGAAGCATCGGCATTCATCGCATAGACGACTTCAGTGGAATCGGGCGAGATGGCATAGTCGTCCGGGCCACCGAGCGAGAACGGCGGGACATCGCGATTGCCGGGCGTCAGGTCCTTGGGCGTACCGCCGTCCAAATCCATCACAAATAGATGCGAACGGCGCTTGCTCTGCCAGCCGGTCCAGTGGCGATACAGCAAAGAAGTGTAGGTTCGCGCTTTGACCTTGCTTTTGCTCTCGTCCTCGAGGCGCGCCTTGTTGCAAAGATCGTCGCCGCAGTCGGGAAACACGCTGCTGGTAAAGACCAGCTTCTTCCCATCCGGCGAAAAAAGAACGCCATCGGCTTCAGTGGAAAGACTGGTCACCTGCATGGGATTGGCGCCGTCCGGATCCATCAGCCAGATCTGCGAGGCGCCGCCGCGATTGGAAATGTAGGCGATGCGCTTGCCATCGGGCGACCAGCGCGCGCGCTGGTTCAAGGAACCATCGTGAGTGATCTGCAGAGGCGTTCCGCCGGCCGTGGAAACCGTATAGATTTGGATGGGCTTGTTGTTCTGGTCGACGTCCACCCGTTGCACACTGAAGCTCACCGTCTTGCCATCCGGAGAAAGCTGCGGATCGGAGATGCGGGCGATCTTGAGCAGCGCCTGCACATCGAATGCGGGTTTCTGCGCCGAAGCGAGAGCGGTAAGACAGAGCCAAACGCACGCCAATCTGGTCATCTCCACGATTGTAGCGGGCGGAACGGGCTGATGGAACTGGACGGACCGGAAGCGAATCGACGAATGCGCCCCGGTTGACCGGAGTGGTCATCGCTGTTTTGCCTTTTCGATCTCCTCACTTGCGTGCGGCTCCACGTTTAGATTGCTTCCTGACCGGGAGCGGTAGAACAAGATGCCGAGAAGCAAGACGGCCAGCAGCAGGAGCCCGAGCAGAGTATTTTTCGTCATGATCGCCTCCCTCCTCTGTCAGCGGTGTCAATGGCCGGCGAAATATTCAACGCTCTTGTACCTCACCTTCCTACACAGCCATGCTACCGCTGGAAAGACCCTTTCTTGGGGGCTACCTCACTCACGTATAATGTAGTGCTATGAATTGCCGACTCTTTGCCTCCCTGCTCGCCACCGCCCTGATCGCGCCGCCGGCCCTTCTCCTGGCGCAAACGGCCGGGGCCAAGCCAGCCGCGAAGAAAGCGTGGACCGTCCCCCGCACGTCCGACGGGCGGCCGGACCTGCAAGGCGTGTGGACCAACGCGACCATTACACGAATGGAGCGGTTGCCCCAATTCAACGGAAAGCTCGACCTCACCGATGAAGAAGCCGCCAAATTCGAACACCAGGACCAGGAGGAGTCGGCGGAGCAACCCGGCAAAGATGGGGTCACGCTCGGTGGCGTGAAGTTCTCCGGCGCCAACGCCGGTTACAACATACTGTTCATCGATCGTGGCAACGAGCTGGCTCGTGTGGACGGCAAGAAACGCAGCTCGTTGATCATCGATCCGCCCGATGGCAAAGTTCCGGCGCGAGTGACGGCCGCTAAGGGGCGCCCGGCTTTCGACTTCGGCAATTTCGATAGCGTGAAAGGCCGCCCCGTTTCTGAGCGCTGCCTGGTCGGGTTTGGCTCCACCTCCGGTCCGCCCATGATGCCCGTGCTCTACAACAATAATTACCAAATTGTTCAGACACCCGATGCGATCATGATGATGGTGGAGATGGTTCACGACGTGCGCGTGATCCGCATCAACGGCACGCACCAGCCGCCTCAGGTTCGCCTCTGGCTGGGGGATTCGATCGGGCATTGGGAAGGCGACACGCTGGTCGTGGACACGACCAATTTCACCAACAAGACCCGGTTTTATGGCTCGTCTGAGAATCTGCATGTAATCGAACGGTTCCAGCGCGTGGACCAGAACACCATTTTGTATCGCGTCACCATCGACGATCCGGCAACTTGGACCAAGCAATGGACCATGGAGTATCCGTTCGTGGCGACGGCTGGTCCCATCTACGAGTACGCCTGTCACGAGGGCAATTACGCCATGGAGGACATCCTGGGTGGCGCGCGTAAGACGGAAAAAGAGGGCGCCAAGCAGTAGCTGCTCCGCGGATGGGGACACTGCGGGCTCGAGTCCGTGCTCCTTCGCTCAAAACCTATTGCAGCAGTGTCCCCTTTCGCGCGTGAGGCGGGTTGTGTACTCGTTTGATGGCGGCCTTCCAGGCTTGCCTCGGGGCTTGTTTTTCAGAGGTCAGCGTATGGGTTTCTGGAAGCCTGTGTTCTTGGTGCGCGCAAGGACTCTTACAGAGGCTTGGAACTCCCCCTCCAAAAATATCGGGAACTTTTTAGCCCGCCAATGCCAATGCAGGATTCGAGCGTGAATGACTTTAGCGACGAGGAACTCTACCGGCGCATGAGAAAAGGCGATCAAAAGGCGTTCTCTGAGCTTTACGAGCGCAGGGCCCCTTCCCTCTATCGCTATGTTCTGTACTCGACCGGGAACCCGGCCAATGCCGAAGAAGTTACGCACGAAGTGTTTTTGCAGATGATGGCGCCGTCTCAGAATTTCGACGAAAGGCGTGGTTCAGTGGAAGCCTACCTTTACGGCATGGCGCGCAATTTGGTGCGCACACAATCGCGTCAAACTCGCCGGGAGACCGCGCTCGGGGATTTCGGCCAGGAGCATATCCTGGACCAGACCCTGATTCAGGAAGAATCCGCTGCCGCTTTGCACTCGGCCATCCGGGAGCTGCCCATGCGGTACCGGGATGCCATCGTTCTCTGCGACATCGAGGAGCGCAGCTATGAGGAAGCGGCGCGTTGGATGCAGTGCCCGGTAGGAACAGTGCGGTCTCGATTGTCGCGGGGCCGGGCGCTGTTGGCGGCCAAGATGAAACGTTTCAGGCAGGTAGCACGATGGAATTAGAGTCCGGATTCCGGGCAATCCGTAACGCCGTCGAGCCGCAGATGCCGCCGGAGTCTCTCCGTCAGAGTCTGCTGCGGGAGTTTGCCAGAAAATCCCGGTTGCGCATGCGCCGCAGGATTGCCGCTTGGACACTCGCAGTGGCGGCAGCACTCATCTGCGTCACCGCGGTGCGGCAACAGAAGCCCGCGATCGCGGAGCAGGCGAGTCTGCAGATTGCCCTCGAAGAGGGTTTTCAGGCGGTTCCGTACGCCCCCGCACTGGCCCAGGGAGAGTTGGTCCGCTTCGTGCGTACGGAGGTTGCTCCGGACACGCTGACCCGCCTGGGCGTGTTTGTGGCGGATGGTTCCAGCGATTCGATTCCGGTGGATTTAGTAGTTGGTCAAGATAACGCGCCGCTGGCGGTGCGTGTCGACGAAGAAGACAAGGAGAACAAAGAGAATGATTAAGAAACTGACGCTGGCGAGTGCGCTCGCAAGCATTGCTTTACTGGCGCAGGGCCCTCCGCCGATGCGCGGCGGCATGCATGAAGGTCCCATGGGATTCGGCGGCGGCTTCGGGATGAGAACTCCCGTGACCGGCGCGCCCTATTCCGGCACCGAAGTTGTCCAAACCCAGCAAACCTTGGCGAATGGCAGCCAGATCAGCCGCCAGGACACCACCAAGGTCTCTCGCGACAGCCAGGGCCGGACGCGAACGGAACGAACCATTCCCGCGCCACCCGACGCGGCGACGCAGGCCGCCCGCACCGAGATCACCATCTTCGATCCGGTGGCTGGATACATTTATCGCCTGAATACCCAAAAACAGACCTATAGCCAGATGGCGATCAAACAACACGGGGCTCATCCCGCGGGCGCAATCGATGCGGCTCGCGCGCGCCACGGCGCCAATCCGGGTCAAACCGAAACTCTGGCAGCTCAGTCCATCAACGGTCTCACCGCTACCGGCACTCGCCATACGCAATCGATTCCGGCCGGAACAATTGGCAACACCGCCGCGCTCGACGTCGTGCGGGAAAGCTGGATCTCTCAGGATTTGAAAGTTCCGGTGATGATTAAGACTTCCGACCCGCGCTTCGGAACCACCACCATGCAGTTAACCAATGTGGTTCGCAGTGAACCCGATGCCGCGTTGTTCCAGATTCCCGCGGGCTACACCCTGCAAGCGGGGACCGCCGGACGCGGCCCCGGTCGCGGTCACGGTCCGCCTCCCGCAAACCAATAGCCTATAATCGCCGCATGCGCTCAAGCTATGCGGCTGCACTACTCTTCCTTCCTTTTATCGGGCTGGCTCAGACCAGTATCGTTCTGAAGCCGGCCCGTGTTTTTGACGGCGAGGCGGTTCATGAAGGTTGGGCCGTCCGCGTCAATGGCGAACGCATCGAGTCCGCCGGCCCTGCTTCCGGCATCAACCTCAGCGGCGCTAAAGTCATCGATCTTCCCAATTCCACTCTCATGCCGGGCTTGGTGGAAGGCCATTCTCACATTCTTCTGCACGCCTATAGCGAAACCGTCTGGAACGATCAGGTGGCGCGAGAAGGGCTGGCGTTGCGCGCCGCCCGCGCGGTTAACCACTTGCGCGACACGCTGATGGCCGGCTTTACCACTGTGCGCGATCTGGGCACTGAAGGCGCTGGATACGCGGACGTCGAATTGAAACAGGCAGTGGAGCAAGGCATCGTTCCCGGCCCCCGCGTGCTGGCTTCCACCCGGGCCATTGTGGCTACTGGCAGCTATGGGCCCAAGGGCTTCGCACTCGAGTGGCGCGTGCCGCAGGGTGCCGAGGAGGCCGACGGCGTCGACAGCCTCATCCGCGTTGTGCGCGATCAGATTGGACACGGCGCGGATTGGATCAAGCTGTACGGCGACTACCGCTGGGGTCCGCACCCGGGAGCGCATCCGACTTTTTCTTTGGACGAAATGAAGCTGGCGGTGGAAACCGCCCGCAGCGCCGGAGTCCCGGTCGCCGTGCATACCAGCACGCCCGAAGGCATGCGGCGTGCAACGCTGGCCGGCGCCGAGACGATCGAGCACGGCGATGGCGGCACGCCGGAAGTCTTTAAGCTGATGGCGGAGCATCGCGTGGCGTTGTGTCCCACGCTCGCCGCCGGCGCGGACACGCCGCGCAAGCGCGCCAGTTTTCAGGCAGCCCTGGACGCTGGAGTCACCATCCTGAGCGGCAGCGATGTGGGCGTTTTTCCCCACGGCGATAACGCGCGCGAAATCGAACGCATGGTGAGCTACGGAATGCCGGCGCTCGCGGCCATCAAATCCGCAACCTCTGTAGCGGGAGCCGTGCTGCACATGGACATCGGGCAAGTGGCCGCCGGTAAACTGGCCGACCTGATCGCAGTCGACGGTGACCCCGTGAAAGACATCTCCGCATTACGGCGGGTTCAGTTCGTCATGAAGGGCGGGAAGATCTACAAGCAGTAATCATCAAGGCCGCATCCCGGTCCAAATGCCCTTCACGGCCGCACGCACAATCGCGTCGTCCATCGCGCCGTCATGAGCTCCTAAATGCTCAAAAAACGCGACAGTATTTGCCGTCGACCACAACAGTAGAGCGGCCGCTCCCGGATCGACACGAGCGATCCTGCCTGCCTTCTTCTCACGCACCATCAACTCCATCAACTGCCGCCGCAACGTGGCCAGCGGCGAATCAGGCTGACGCCTGGCGAATTCCTCGAACACGAACGAGGGATGCGACATCAATGGGATCAACACCGGCATCAGCGTGCGGAAATAATCCAGCATCGCAAATGTGATCTTTTCCATCAGCGGCAGCCCGTGCGCGCCGGGATGTTCAAAAATCCGGTTCAAGTCTCCCGGCGGCGGCGTCATGGCGGCAAAAAACAATTCTTCCTTGGTGGAGAAGCGCTGAAACAGAACGCCTTCTGAAACGCCGGCTCGCCGCGCGATTTCCTTGGAAGACGCTCCGAACCCCGATTCCACAAACACGCCGCGCGCTACCGCGAGCAATTCACTGTCGGAAATCGTCTTGGTTCGCGCCACTTAGGGATGTTTGCGTGCTACATAGAATAGGGTAGCCGGACGCGTCCCCTGCTCGATCGTCTCCAGCCCCGCCTCTTTCATGATCTCGGGCCACGTGGTGGCGGCACGCATGCTGGAATGCAGCAGCATCGGCCCAAACACGTAGCTCATCCAGGCGTCTTTGGCGATCACCACCAACAGAAACTCTCCGCCGGGCTTAAGCACCCGCGCCGCCTCACTCATCGCCGAGTGGACCCCCTTGTTGCCCAGATGATCCATCGCATAGCAACTGAGAATGCCATCGAAGCTGGCGTCTGCAAACGGCAGCTTACGCATATCGCCCGTCACGATGGTTGCGCGATTCTCCACTCCGGCCGCCTGGAGATTGGCCAGCAGCTTTTCCTGTCCGCTAAAACCTTTGCCAAAATGCGCTGCGTACGATTCGGTAAAGAGGTCCAGCGCCACCAGCGTTGTTTTCGGCCGCGCCTCCAGCAGCATAATGGAAGACCGTCCGGTCCCCGCTCCCAAATCGAGCACCTTGCCCGTTCCCGAGTTGAGAAAGTTTTGCGCAGGCATCTCCATCGGCCCATTCACGTTGAGGCCGGAGAGCACCATCACTCCTGCGGAAGCAGCCCACAAGGTGATTGCGCCCGGTACAACCAGCCACAACTTGGACCATTTGCAGTAAACGATCAGCGCGCACACCGCCAGCCCAAGGGCCGCCAGTGTGAGATGGCCGTAAGACAGGTACCAGGGGTAGGCATAGTCGATATGTGAGTGCATACTTATTTATAACATACCATACGGCCTGGCAATCGGCAAGCGACAGAAAACGGCCAGAAACTCGGATTGAGTCTCTGGCCGTTGAGTGCGACGATTTCAGAAATGGAACTGCACGGCAAGCCGCAGCAAGCGCGCTTGCAGGATTTGTGTTGGTTTTCCGCCGGGGCCTCCCGGCACGAACGGAGCGATGCTGTTTCCCAGAGTTTGATTTTGGACCAGGACTGCGTTCGAATTGGTAACGTTGAAGACCTCCGCTTGGGCCTGCAGGCGGTACTTTTCGCGGAACACGAAATTGCGCCGGATTCCGATGTCCAGTTGATTGAGACGGTCGTTGTAGCGGCTGCCTGGAATGGAAAGCGCAACCCGCTCCGTCGTGTTGGTCAGACCGGAAGCGACCAAGGCCTTTAATGCCGGGTTCGCCGCATCGTTCGGGCATGCGCTGCAGTCGGCGGGGTACCGGGTGGCCTTGGTGATGTCCCAATTCACATAGCGGAGAAATTCCGGCGCGTTCTGGTAGACAACGCTGGCTTCAAATCCTTTCCAGATAGGCATATTGCCGATGATCTTGACTTCGCCGCGAAAGGGAATCAAGCCGCGCTCGTCGCAATAGCGCAGGCTGTTGGGATCGTTCAAGCTCGTGTTGGTGACGTTGTTGCCGTCAATCAACAGGAGTCCGATGTTGGAAGAACCGATCGGCGCGGAGCAAGTGACATCGGTAACGCGATCAATCGTGTAAGCGGCAATCAGAGTTCCCCGGTGCGGCATGCGGCCCACGAAACTCACCTCATACCCGGTGTAAATGTTCTTGCGCTTGCTCTCGGAGTCGTTGGTCTGATAAAAATCCGTCGGACGTCCAAAGGCATTTTTGTTGAGGTTATAGATAGTGGTCGCACTACCCGTTAGTGGATCGGTGATTGTGAGGGGCGACCAATCGTTGACCGGATCCACGGCGCGATTGACGATAACGCTTGCGTCGTGGTTCGTTCGGTGGAACCAGTTGAAACTCAGCGACATGCCGGCCTTAATCTGATGCTGGACACCGGCACTGTATTGCAGGTTGTATTCGCGCTTGAAGTTGGGATCCAATTGGGGAACGTTGGTGAGCTTTCCGAAGTTGGGGTTTGTACTGGGACCGATTTCATTGTCCTGGGCGATATTGTCATGGTTGAGGTCCGTCCACTTTCCGTGTCGGTGGACACGGACATCGGATTGAAATTGGTAAGATAACCGGTTTCCTGCGGGGTGTTGTATTTGCCAAAACCGGCCTTGATGGCGGTCTTGCCATTCCCGAAAAGATCGTAGACCGCGCCGATGCGTGGGGCGAAGGTTTTCCAGCATCCTAGCCCCTTGATGGTGTCGCAGTTGATGCGCGAGAAGGAGCGCGGGCCAATGAATCGCCCGCCCGGGATCGCCGAGGGCTCAATGGACGATTTCTCGTATTCAAACCGCAGTCCGCCGGTAATCGAAAGCCGCTTGATGTGCCAAGTGTCGGTGCCATACACGCCAACGTCGGCATTGACGCGCTGCCGCACTGCCACGGGCGTATTGTAGGCTGTGACGCTGACCGGTACGCCATTATTGTAGTTCTGATAGAGATCGGCATTCATGGAACTGACCCGATCGTTTTTGCCCCAGGCGTCCTGCACGCCGAACTTCATGTTGTGGGACCCGGTTATATAGGAGACAGCCGCAGAGACGTTCCGGCGGTCGGGAAGATAGTAACTCTGCAGTGGCGGCGCATTGCTGCGTGTCAGCAAGATATTGTCCTGACGAGAAGCCAGTGCGTACCAATCCGGACTGAACGGCGTCTTCTCTTCGCCAGGCAGATAGATCACGCTGTAGTGAATGACGTCGGTGGAGAAACCCGCTTCAAACAGCATCTTGGGCGATTGGATGCGGGTCCATTTGCCCTGGGCCACGTAGTACATCGGGGGGCCGCGGCGCGAAGCGGCAGTTGACGGATCGACGGGCGTGTAGGCCAGGGAACTGAGTTCGTGTCCTTTGAATTTCTGAATGCGGTCATAGGTACCGGAGAACTTATCCTTGCTGGTCATCTGCCAGGCGATCCGCAGTGCGCCTTGTTTAATATATTGATCTTCCACTCCGGGTTGGCCATTCGGATAAAAGATGTTGGCCACTGTGTCATAGGTGCTCTGATAGCGAAGCGAAGCCAGGAACCATAGCCGGTCTTTGAGAATCGGGCCGCCCAGGGCGCCGTCAAAATCCTCGATCTTCTGGATGCCGTTCACGCTGGTGACGCCGCGGTTCTTTAGACTTTGGGTCAGATTATTCGCTTGCCAGATGCCACCGCTTCCCGTCCCGCTCAGAAAAACATCGCCATGAAAAGTGTTGCCGCCGTCTTTGGGTACCTGGTTGACCAAAGCGCCTCCGTTGGCAATTTCCGCG
>Ga0075015_100000447_pt1 | contig 14365 bp, 10 predicted proteins | sample AleBraG_ABR_2013_FD_71476 | JGI IMG/M metagenome (GOLD analysis project Ga0075015, IMG submission 71476) | Freshwater sediment microbial communities in response to fracking from Pennsylvania, USA - Alex Branch Run_MetaG_ABR_2013 | ecosystem: Environmental > Aquatic > Freshwater > Creek >...
CCTCTATTCGCGCAGCCACGTTTTTCGTCCGGAACGTTTTCTGGAACGCACGTTTACTCCGTTTGAGTACTTTCCGTTCGGTGGGGGCGTGCGGAGTTGCGTGGGAGAGATGCTGGCGGCAATGGAGTTCCAGGCCGGGCTGAAGACCATACTGGAGCGCTGGCAACTGCAGCCGACGGATGCCCCGGCCATGGGGCCGGTGCGGCATGGGACGCTTTTAGCGCCTCCGGACGATTCCACCCTGACGGTGAAGAGCCGGTGATGCGGGAGACGATCCTCGATATCCTGGCCAGGAGGGCGCGGGAACAAAACGAAGCCACTGCCTATACTTTCCTGGCCGATGGATCGTTGGCGGCGAGTAGCCTGACGTTTGGCCAACTGGAGGCGGCGGCGCGGGGGATCGGCGCCCGGCTGTTGGAACGGGCGCAGCCTGGGGACCGCGCTCTGTTGGTCTATGAAGCGGGGCTCGACTTTGTGAGCGCCTTGCTCGGTTGTTTTTATGCAGGCGTGACGGCAGTACCGATGCCGGCGCCGGAGGCCAGCCGTTTGCAAGGCAGTATTCCGCGACTGAAAGCAGTGATGGACGATTGCGGCGCGCACCTGCTGCTGGGAAATGCGCGGACACATTCGCTTTTGCGCGCCGCCGGGCACAAGGACAGTGAGAACTGGATCGATACCCATGAGTGGGCGAAATCCCAGGTCTGCGAAGAAATCCTTGGGACATTGCCGGCTGATGTTCGAAATCCTTCGCTCTCCACCAACACAGCTTTGTCCCACGGATTTCTCCACAGCTTCAAACGCCAAGAGCTGGCGTATCTTCAGTACACCTCCGGTTCGACAACGACAGCCAAAGGTGTGATGATCAGCCACGACAGCTTGGCGCGTCACCTGGCCGGGATGCAGACCGCGCTGGGATACGACGCCGACAGCGTATCCGTTTGCTGGATGCCACATTTCCACGACTACGGGCTGGTGGAGGGCATCCTACTTCCGCTGTTCAATGGAACGCCGGCTTACCTGATGTCGCCGTTCGCATTTCTCAAGCGACCGGTCTGCTGGCTGGAGGCGATTTCGAAGTACGGCGGTACGCACACGCAGGCATTCGATTTTGCTTATCGCTACTGTGCGCGGCGAGTGACCGCGGAGGACCGGGCGCGCCTGGATCTGCGCAGCTTGCGTTCGGCCGGCAATGGCGGCGAGGCAATTCACCCCAAGACTGGCGAGGAATTCTATGCGGCGTTCGCCGAATGCGGGTTGCGGCCCGACGCGCTGGCACCGGTGTTCGGCTTGGCGGAAGCCACGCTGTTGCTGACCGCCAAACCGGTGCATGAGAGGGCGGTAAGCACGCGCTTTGCGGCTTCCGCACTGGCGCAAGGCAAGGTAGACGCCGGAGGCGACCACGTTCTGGTAGGCTGTGGCCGCCCGCTGCCGGAAACAGAAATCGCGATTGTCGATCCTGCCACGCGGATGCGCGCGAAGGCGGATGAAGTGGGCGAGATCTGGGTTTCCGCTCCGGGTGTGGCCGCCGGCTATTGGGGATGTCCGGAAGAAAGCGAAGCCACCTTCCGCGCCAGGATTGTTGGCGAAGAAGGTTCCTATCTACGCACCGGCGACCTGGGATTTGTGCATGCCGGCCAGTTGTATGTTAGCTCGCGGCTCAAGGATCTCATCATTATTCGAGGACTGAATCACTCTCCTCAAGACATTGAACGCACGGTGCAGCAGGCGCACCCATCGCTGCGGCCGGACAATTGCGCGGCGTTCAGTATCCAGGTGGATGGCGAGGAGCGGTTATGCGTGGTGCAGGAAGTGGAGCGGGCGGAGTATTCGGATGCGTTGCTGGACGAGATTTTCGCGGCGATCTGTGATGCCGTGGCCGAGATGCATGGAATCTCGGTTTATGGTGGAGCTCTCATCCGCCGGGCCTCGATTCCCAAGACGACCAGCGGAAAGATTCAGCGTCACGCTTGCCGGGACGGCTATGTGAGCGGATCGATCAAATCCTGGAAGAGGTGGCCCGCGATGGAGAACAGCGGCACGCGCACGGACGCGCTCCTGGTCTGGCTGCGGGATTATGCCGAGCAGCGCATCGATTCGCGGCTGATCGACGAGCGGCGCTGCGTGCCGCCGAATGTCGTGCTCGATTTCGGCAATCGCGGGATCTTTGGACTACAGGCTCCGAAGCAATACGGCGGCCTGGAACTCAGTCACTCGGATACCATGCGAGTCTATCAACAAATGGCGGCCGTCGATGTGACTCTGGCGACCATGGTGTTTCTCCACAACACCAATGGAACGCGGCCGGTGTTGCACCATGCCGGCCCGAGCCTGCGGGACGAGTTAATGCCGCTTCTGGCGAGAGGAAGAGAACTGGGGGCCTTTGCGCTCTCCGAGCCCGGCGCTGGATCCAATTTGGGCGGGCTGGAAACCAAGATCGTCCCCGATGGCAACCGTGCCTGGCGGATCTACGGACACAAGCGGTGGAATGCCACGGGCTGGTGCGGAGTGATCAGCGTGTTTGGACGGCTGCAGGACGCAGCGGGCCGGTCCCGCGGTTTGACGGGTTTCGTGGTGCGGCAGAGCGATCGAGGTGTGCGTATCGGGCCTGAGTCCCTGACGATGGGGGTTCGCGGCATTCTGCAGAACTCGGTGGAGTTCGATGGTGTCCGGGTCACGCGCGATCAGATGCTGGGCGAAGCGGGCCAAGGCATGTTGGTGGTGGAGGACGTGCTTGCGCATGGCCGTCTGGCGACGGCGGCCGTGGCTCTCGGCGCGGCCCAGCGATCGGCGCAATTGATTCTGCGCTACGCGTCGCGCAGGGAGATCGAAACCGGGCGGTTGCTGGACAACCCGCAAGCCGGCGTGGAAATCAGTGAGATGATGCACCGCATTTCCATCGGCAAGGAAATGCTCGCCTACGCCGCCGCGAGGGTGGACGCGGGAGAGGCGCCGATACCGGAGATCGCCATGGCGGTGAAGATCTCGTGCACCGATACGGGCAACTTCTCGGCGAATCTGCTGGTCCAATTGCTGGGCGGCAGGGGCTATATGGAGAACAATCTGGCGCCGCAGATTTTCCGCGACACGCGGATGCTGAGCATCGGCGAAGGCGCCAACGAGAGCCTGCTAGCCGCTGTCGGGCGGAGCTTGCGAATGAGTGACACTTTACCGGCGTTTCTGTCGTCTCACCCAAAAGGCGGATATTTGGCGGAACGCATTTTGGCGATTTCCAGGGCTCTGGAGAATCGGGGCGAAGCGGGTCCTTATTCCGGCAACGTGGCGCGTGTCTGGCAAGACGCGGAACGCGGGCGACTGGCCTTGGGTGCGCTGGAACTGGCGAGCGCCGGGAATCTCACGGAGACCGAGACGCAGCAATGGGCGCGGCTCCAATTTGAGGAAATTTGCCGGGAGGCGCAACAGGGTTCCCGCCAGGTGGCGGCGGCGCTGCCGCCTCAACGTCTGAGGAAACAGATTGAGGAGCTGAGCCAGACGATTGGCGATATGGAAACGATAGCTCCCGGCGTGGATTTCGGTCTTGATCCGTTATTGCGGAGAGCCGAGCGGAAAGAGGAATCCCGCGGGCCCAGTGCCGGTGAAAAGAAAGAGTTGCTGCGCAGGCTGCTCACCACTGAGTCGTTGCATCTGGGAGAAACGGTATGAACCGGCAGGCAGAACCTTGGAAATGGATTGGGACGTGGATCAGCCGCGAGTTGAGGTTGAGCCCGAACGTGGATTTCTGGCGCCAGCAATGGATTTTGGGCTCGTTACGTTGATGCGGAGAGACGTGGCCGGCAAATCAAGCACCTTTGAGAAGAAGGAAGCTTCGCATCCTGGAGAAAAGGCATGAACCGGCAGGCAGAACTGTCGCAATGGATCGGGACGTGGATCAGCCGCGAGTTGAAGTTGAGCCCAAGCCAGATTACGCAAGACAAGACATTCGTGCGCTACGGCATGGATTCCATGCATGCCATGATGCTGGTAGGAGATCTCGAAGAACTATTGGCGCGGCGGCTGCCGCCCACTTTGGCCTGGGATTATCCGACGCAGGAAGCGTTGGCGGGACACCTGGCCGCCTTGGCGGAGCCGTCACCGGCTGCCGTCCCGGCGACCAGTGCCGACGATATCCTGGCCCTGCTGGACCATCTGAGCGAAGAAGAGATTGACCGGCTGTTACAGGAACGGCTCAACGCGGGAGAGAAGTCGTAAGGACGGCATGAATCCAGCGGCTGAATTGACTCCGGTGCAAAAGCGGGATCTGCTGAAGCATCTGCTGCAGAACGGCAGGGAACCCGTCCATTTGTCTGAAGCGCAGGCGCGGTTATGGCAATTGGAATCGCACGCCAGTCCCTCCGGCGTGCATGATTTTTCGCTGGCCTATTCGCTGGCGGGAGCACTGGACGCCGATCTGCTGGAACAAGCCCTGCGTGCCGTTGCCGGCTGCCACCCGAGCTTGCGGGTTCGGATTGTGGAAAAAGACGATCGGGCTGTATTTGAACACGTGGATTTGCCGCCGGTCCTGCTGGAGCGCGTGGATTGCGGCGCCGATCTGGAAGAGCGCTTGAGCGCTGAAGCCGCCTGCCCGCTGAATCCGGCCATCGGCCTGGGCTGGCATGCAACGCTGTACCGGCTTAGCGCCAACCAACATACCCTGCTGCTTCATTTCCATCACATCCTGGCCGACCGCTGGTCGGTGGGCATATTTGTCAGCGACCTCGCCGTGGCTTATCAAGCGCTACAACAAGGCCGAGAGCCGCTTTCGGTGCCCGCCACTGCGCAGTGGAAACTAAAGACTGTTGGCGGGGAGGACATCCAAGGCGCAATGTCCTATTGGCGGGAACTGTTTGCGCCGCCGGTTGACGAATTGCGCCTGCCACTGGCCCGGCAGAGCGAGTTTGCCGGCTATGCCGGCGGCCGGATCGAATCGGAATTGGATCCAGCCACCACCGACGCCTTGAAGCAGCAGGCAGCGGCGCAGGCGGTGACGCTGTTTCCCATGCTGCTGGCGGCCTTTGCGGCGTTTTTGCGGGAACACACGGGGCAGGAAGATCTGGTGATCTGCACACCCATCACCGGCCGTCAGCGGGCGGCCACGCGAGGCTCCATCGGCTACTTCAATAACATTCTGCCCCTGCGCATTTCTCTGGCGGGTGATCCGGAGTTTGGCAAACTGGCGACCGATGTTGCCGCTCTGGCTAGAAGCGCAGCCAATCATCAGGATGTCCCATTTCACCGGATCTGCGGACTGCCGCAGTTGGCTGGGCACCGGATCGCCCGCTGCCTTTTCACAATGCAGAATATTCCCGGGCTGCAGTTGAACCTGCCCGAGGTTGCGTCGAGTTACCGCGACGTGTTCAATGGCAAGGCGAATTTCGATCTCTCGCTGTTTGCCGAAGAAGAACACGGGCGGATCCGGCTCCTGCTGGACTATAAGACGGCCGTGCTGGAACATCCAGCGGCAACCGAATTGTCCCGCCAGTTTGGCGATTTTGTTCGCCGGGTTGCCAGACAGCCAATGCTCCGGCTGTCCAATCTCCCGCACTACCGCAGCCACGAGCAACCTAGCCAACCGCCGTCTCCTCACGCCCGAGTGGAGTCCGACAGACTGAATCTGCTGCAACAGAAAATGATCGCCCTCTGGCGGGAAGCGTTTCCCGAGTTGGACGCGTCGACCATCGGCGCCGACACTCGGTTTTTTTCCATCGGCGGCGATTCTCTAAGAGCGGCACGCTTGTTTGCGCTCATCCGCAAGGAGTTTAGCCTGGATCTGCCTCTGGCCACATTGTTTGAGGCTGCCACGCCGCTTGAGCTGGTGAATCGGATCAGTGACCAGGATTGGGTCGCTCCCTGGCTGTCGCTGATTCCGGTCAAATCGCGGGGAGAGCGCCCGCCGCTGTTCTGCGTGCATGGAGGCGGCGGAAACGTGATCGCGTTCCAGTTTCTGGCCGAATGCCTGGACGAAGATCAGCCGCTGTACTGTTTGCAAGCCAAAGGCCTGCACCCGGATGAAGAACCGTACGAAACGGTGGAGCAGACCGCGGCTCACTACGTGGAATCGGTGCGGCAACTACGTCCTCACGGCCCATACCAAATCACCGGGCATTCGCTGGGAGCGGCGGTGGCCTATGAAATGGCACAGTTGCTGGTGCGCGCCGGAGAGCAAGTGTCGTTTCTCGGACTGCTGGATCATCCCGGTCCGGATATCCGGCTGTCGAAGCTGGACTGGCTGAAATATCAGATGACTGCGGTTTCGATGTTTAGCCCGAAAGAGTATATCGAGTATGTCTGGCACGGCCTGCGGTGGCGGCTCCGAGCCCGCACGGCCCAGCGGCGCATCGCGGCGGCCAACGGCGCAGCCGTTCCATCCAGTTCGGTGGATATGGTGGAACAAGCCTTCCGCGCGCTGCGCGCTTACCAGATCCAGCCGTATCCGGGCCGCATCTGCCTGTTCCGGGCACAAAAAGGTCCCGCGAAGATTCGCTCAGACCGCTACGGTGGCTGGGGAAGCGTGGCCGGCGACGGTGTAGACGTGTTTGAGGTGCCGGGAACGCACATGAGCATGCTGGAGCAGCCGCATGTGGAGCATCTGGCGAAAGCGATTTCCCGCTGTCTGGCCGGACCGGAGAACGAGTGTGTGGACATCAGCACCAGCGCTGAGACGGTCCGCGGTTGGCCGAGAGAAGCCTTGGGCACCCCTACTGCGGAGGCCGCGGCTGCTGATATGGCGGTTGCGGCGGATATTCCGGCTGCATCGCTCCGGGTTGAGCATAATTAGCCGGCAGCACGCCGCCATGGGCGAATAACGCCTCAGTCTCCGGATTCAGCAACGCCCACAATCCGTACACTCCCAGAATGGTGCCGATCGGAACATTGAGAATATGCAGCGCCGACAAGACGATCATGAAGATGCGCGCCCACGGCTTGAAATACAGCAGGCCCACGCCGCCGATCAAACCAGGAATCGACAGCACGGCGATGATCATCAAAATGACTCCACCAATGAGGAGCAATATCGGTGCCGCAACACGCGCGTCCGCGTCGCCAGTGACGCCGACCATGCCCGCGATGCCGCCGAATACAGTGAAGATCACGAACGCCGCGCACAGCCCCAGCACGCCGAAAATGACGTGAATCCATCCCAGAATCTTAATATGACCGATCATAGTCTCGCCTGGAAGCTATGAAAAAACTTGGGGACGAAGCTGCGCTTCTTGACAACAAAGGATTACGGACGATGGCCCGCAACGTCCCGAAGTTTTTTTCATGCCTTCCTGCCATGGTATACGATCTATCGCGGCAAGAAGTTCAACTTGCTGTGATGGCGGCTGTACCAGAAATAGATGGCCAGCCCAATCGCCAGCCAGACCACCAGCCGTGTCCAGTTGCTCCACCCCAGACCGAGCATCAGGGCAAAATTACACAGAATGCCGAGAACGGGAACCAGCGGCACCAGCGGCGTCCGGAAAGGACGAGGCGTGGAAGCATGCGTTTTCCGCATGACCAGGATGCCTCCGCATACCAACACAAACGCCATCAATGTTCCGATGCTGGTCATCTGGCCCACCACACTGATCGGTGCGAAGGCGGAGAACAGGCCCACGAAGACCATCAGAACCAGATTTGACTTCCACGGTGTCCGGTACTTGGGATGCACCTCGCTGAACAGCTTAGGCAGCAGCCCGTCGCATGACATCGAGAAAAATACGCGCGATTGGCCGAACAACTGCACCAGCAAGACCGAAGTCAGGCCCGCCAACACGGCCAGGTTCATCGCCAGGCGTAGCCAGGGATAAGGCATCTTTTCGAGCGCCAGCGAAAGCGGGGCCGCCACGCCGAGTTGTTGGTATGGCACCAGGCCAGTGAGCACGTAAGAGTACAGAATAAACAGGACAGTGCAGATGAGCAGCGAACCAACGATGCCGATCGGCATGTCGCGTTGAGGCTTCTTGGTCTCTTGCGCGGCAGTCGACACTGCGTCGAATCCGATGTAAGCGAAGAAGATGACTCCCGCGCCTTTGAAAATGCCGCTCCAGCCGAATTCTCCGAAAGTGCCTGTGTTCGGCGGGATAAACGGGACGTGATTGGCCGGCTTCATAAAAGTCCAACCGGCGGCGATAAAAACCACCACCACGATCACCTTCAAAACGACAATGATCGAGTTGGCCGTGGCGGACTCGCCGATGCCGGCGATGAGAATTGCGGTGATCACGCCAACGATCAAAACCGCGGGCAGATTGATCATGCCGTATGCGGCGGTGCCGTCCGCCAGCGCGATCGGTTGAAAGGGAGACGCCACCAACGACAGCGGCAGATCCATGCCGAGATCGTGAAGCAGCGCGACCAGGGTTTGCGACCACCCGATGGACACGGTGGCCGCTCCCACCGCATATTCCAAAACCAGATCCCATCCGATGATCCAAGCCATCAACTCGCCCATGGTCGCGTAGGTGTAGGTATAGGCGCTTCCCGCGATCGGGATCATGGTGGAGAATTCGCTGTAACAGAGCCCCGCGAACAAGCAGCCGATGGCCGCCCCGATAAAAGAAAGGACAATGGCCGGCCCCGAGTTTTGGGCGGCGGTAATTCCGGTGAGCGTGAAGATGCCGGCTCCGATAATGACGCCGACGCCGAGCGCGATCAACGATCCGGGCCCCAGCGTCCGCTTTAAGGAGTGCTCTCCTTCAGACTCCGCCAGCAGGCGGCTCAGCGGCTTGGTGGCAAACAGGTTCACTGTTTGGTGAGCAGACCGGCATCCCGCGCGCCCAAGGCTGCTTGTACCCGGCTATGCTTCTGGCCGTAGGCAAAGTACACCACCAATCCAATGCCAAGCCAGATGAACAGGCGAGCCCAGTTGACCCAACCCAGCTTGTACATCATGTATCCGTTAAACATCACGCCGAGAACTGGGACCAACGGCACCCAGGGCGTACGGAACGGCCGCGGCTGATCCGGATCGGTGCGGCGCAACACCAGCACCGAGATGCACACGATCACAAAAGCCAGCAGCGTCCCGATATTGACCATTTTGCCGATGTCGTCAATCGGAGTTACGCTTCCCACAATTGCCGCCAGCATCCCGACCAGGATCGTGTTCTTCCAGGGTGTGCGAAATCGAGGGTGAATATCGGCGAAGAACTTCTTAGGGAGCAGCCCATCATTGGCCATCGAATAGAGCACGCGAGTTTGGCCCAGCAACATCACCAGCATCACGCTGGTGAGGCCGGCCAGAGCGCCCAGCGTAATGATATGCGAGGCGACCACCAGCCCGCGGTCGGAGAATGCGCGAGCGATGGGCGCTTCAATGTTGACGTCGCGCCAGGGCACCATGCCGGTGAGCACGGCGGCTACGGAAATATAGAGCGCCGTACAGATCAACAGAGAGGCAATAATGCCAATCGGCAAATCGCGCTGCGGGTTCTTGGCTTCTTGCGCGGTGGTGGAGACCGCATCGAATCCGATATAGGCGAAAAAAATGTACGCCGCCGCCGCTCCGATTCCGGAAAATCCGTACGGCGCGAAGCTGGACCAGTCCGCGCCCCAATTCACTTTGTTGATGTAGGTGGCGCCCAGCGCGATCACAAATAACACCACCGATACTTTGATGGTGACGATGACGGCGTTGAACTGGGCGCTTTCTTTGATCCCGATAGCCAGGACGGCGGTGATGATCAGCGCGATCAGGAATGCCGGCAAATTGAAACCGATCTCAACGCCAAAAATCTGGGGAGCGTTCAGCAAATCATGCGCCTGCTGGATGAGCGCCGGCGAACCGGCAGCCATGATCCCCATCACCTTGTCGACAAACGGCTGCGTACCTGGTACCAGGGAAGAATCGGCCGCATGAGCCATCTGGCGGGCGATCACGTCCTGCGCGGTGCGCAGGCCGGTCCAATGATCGTAAGCGAGCCAAAGCGGCAATTTCAGATGGAAAATATTGAGGAGTTCAATGAAGTGGTTGGACCAGCCCGAGGACACGGTGCTCGCGCCCATGGCGTATTCGAGCGTGAGATCCCAGCCGATGATCCAGGCGAAGATTTCACCCAGCGTGGCGTAGGCATAAGTGTAGGCGCTGCCCGCCAAGGGGATCATGGCTGCGAATTCGGCATAGCAGAGCGCCGCGAACGCGCATCCCAGTCCCGACAACACAAAGGACAACATCAGTCCCGGCCCGGCATAGTGAGCGCCCAAGCCCGCCATCACGAAGATACCGGCGCCAATCACCGCACCCACGCCTAAAGCGGTGAGTTGGAGCACTCCCAGCGTGCGCTTGAGACTATGTTCGCCGGTCTCCCGCGCTTCATCCAGCAGAAGGTTCAGCGGTTTCCGAGCCAGTAGATTGGGCATTTTAGGTCATTGTCACATACTGCGACCGTCACTTCTCAAACGTGATCGTCGTCTCCGTACCAAACCGCTTGTAATCGGTATACCGGATGGTGAGCTTCTCCCGCTGTGGGCCCGAGCGGAAGTATAGAGTGTCGTCGCCGTAGGTCATCACCGGGAACCAATAGTTGCCGGCCACCTTGCGCCGGATCGTAGTAAAGTGCGGAAAGAGGTTCTCTTGTTTGGTGGTGCGGATCTGCGGCACGGCCTGTCCGGAGCTGCGAATGATGGAGTACTCGCTTTGATCGATCCACAGCAAGCCTTCAAACAAGCGCTGGCCATCGAGGAGCTGGCGCGGGCGAATCTCCAGAACGAAGCACGCCACGCCGTCCACGCTCTCTTCGCCGCGATACTTCGATTCATAGAGAAACGCCTGATCGTTGGTCAGCAGAAACGGCTGAATCTCGCGGATGTCCCGGAAGTCCTCTTCTGTCAGCTTCAGATTGCGCAGGGTCAGGGTAGGCTTTCCCACCATCTGCTCGGTGCGCTCTTGAGTTGGGGAAAAAATGATGTCTTTTACTTCGCGGTACTCGCCCACTCGAGTGCCGTGGGAATCGAGTTCCTCCAGAGTCACGGTTTGGCGGTAGGTGTAGTTGGCTTGAACCTGCGCGGTTTCGGTCTCGCGCGCCGCTGCCTTGCGCAGCAGGTTAGTGGGCGGTTCAGCGGCCTGCGCGCTCGATGCTAGAATGAGCACGATGCGCCAGTACCTGGCGACGGTTCTGGCAATCTGGATCGCAGCCTGCATAGCAGCTTACTTCTTTTCCCAGCAGTACCACATTCCTCTGTCGCTGACCACGGCGATCCTCCCGGCATTTCTGCTGGAGCTTGCATTCTACACGATGCCGGGTTTCGAAGGCATCCGCCAGCGATTTACCGGTACTGGGTCGAAGCTCACTCGCGCCGCGTTGCTCACAGGAAGCGCTGTCGCGCCGTATCTGCTTCTGAGTCTCGGCACGGGCACGTTTGTCTGGCTCGCCTTGGCGAAGCTGGTGGTGGCAACCGGTATCATTTCGCTGTTCTACACGCGCGTGCGGTTGAGCTTGTTCTCCGACCTGCTGTTTCTGGCCGCGATGGCCGCGGTGTACTTGAGCAGCTTTTTCGACCAGGTATACGTTCGTCCGATGGCGCACGCCGATGTCAACATTCTGGGCAAGCTGATGTGGATCCGAGTTGGCCTGCTGGCGGTGCTGTGTATTCGCGGGCTGCCCGGTGTGCGCTTTAGCTGGTGGCCGAGCCGGCGCGACTGGCGCATCGGCGTGGAAATATTCCTGTTGTTCCTCCCGGTCGGCGCCGCTGTGGCCTATGCGATCGGGTTCGCCCGCTTCCGGCTGCCGAATCTGGTTTGGTGGATGTTCCCGCTGGCGGTGCTGGGAACGTTCGCCGCGTTTCTATGGGTGGTGGCGCTGGCGGAAGAGTTCTTTTTCAGAGCATTCTTACAGCAATTGATTGCGCGCAGGGCGCACAATGAGACGGTCGGGCTGGTGGTGGCGTCCGCAGTGTTTGGATTGTCGCACTTGCCGGCGGTACACCGCTTCCCGAATTGGCGCTTCGCGGCCATCGGGTTTTTGTCGGGTATATTCTATGGGATTGCGTTTATACGGGCCAAGAGCGTGCGCGCCAGCATGGTGACGCACGCGCTGGTGGTCACGATGTGGCGAATTTTCTTCAGCGCCTGAATCGGTGAATCGGGTGAACCGGGGAACCGGGGTCTGACGCCTCTGGCACCGAATCCGTGTTGACCTTCGGGAAGCGGCAACCAAAGTAGATATATTTAACGCTCCTCTATCGCTTCCGTCGAATTTGGGTGGGTTGGCCAATCGGAGGCCGAGGAGTCAGACCCCGAATTGGGGCGTGTTGTAATAAGCCCTGTGTTTGCTCTATTAGCCTGGTTGGCGGCCTGGCAGCCGGTCGCCGTTCCCACTACTGCCAGTCTGAGGGGGCTCCGAGTGGTGAACGCGGACATCGTTTGGGCTAGCGGGACCGATGGTACGGTCATCCGGACGGTTGACGGCGGCCGGAGCTGGTCTGTTTTGGGCATTCCCGGCGCGGAGAGGCTGGACTTTCGCGGGATCTGGGCCTGGGATGCGGATTCGGCGTTCGTGATGAGTTCCGGCAAGGCCGAGGATGGGGCCGCGCGGATTTACCGTACGCGCAATGGCGGCAAAGACTGGACTCTGGCCCTGGAACAAAAGACCCCCGGTGTGTTTTTTGATACCATCGCTTTTTGGGATCGTCGGCATGGCATTGTGCTCAGCGATCCGGTGGGTGGGAATTTTCTGATCTTTGTGACTGAAGACGGCGGAAATACCTGGCGCCAGATGGCCACACCGGCTCTTTCCGGCGAAGGCGCGTTCGCAGCCAGTAACTCCTGTTTGGCCGTGAACGGCAAAAAGGAAGTCTGGTTTGGGACCGGCGGCGCAAGCGTGGCGCGCGTGTTTCACTCGTCCGACCGCGGCAGCACGTGGTCCGTTTCAGAAACTCCCCTGCATCCCCGGAACGCCTCTTCGGGCATCTTCTCGCTCGCTTTTCGAGACCGCAAAAATGGCTTGGCCGTCGGTGGCGATTATGCTCAACCGGCCGGTACGCCGCTGCCGAATGCGATCTCCACCTCCGATGGCGGGAAAACCTGGCGCGCCGCGGAAATCGCTGCCGTGTATCTTTCTGCTGTGGCGTACCAGCCTGGATCCAAGCGGCTGACCGCAGCCGGAAGCCAGGGAATCGAGACAGGATTTCCCTGGCGCCACATCGGCGATTTCAATGTTAATGCGCTAGCATATTCTGTGAGCGGCCAAGGCTGGGCGGTTGGGCCGCATGGGAAAGTTTATCGCGAAAGCATTGCTATTCCCGCGCGGCGCGTGCGACCATCGTTAAAACCAGCAAATTGATCCATGAAATTCTTAATGAATTTAAGACCACTTGCGCTTCTGCTCTCGCTCTGTTTACCGCTCCCCGCCCAGTTTGTAGTGGGAACCGGAAGTCCGATTAATCCCGGTTGCGTGAACCGGGCGCTAGCGGTGGGAGCGGGCGACTTTCATTTGAGCGGACATGTCGATTTGGCGATCACTTGCGACGCTAGCGGAAACCCGGGCAGCGCCAGGGTGTTTCCAGGCAACGGCACAGGCACCTTTGGCGCCGCTAGCACCACGGCGGCCGGAGTTTTTCCTGCCTCGTTGGTGGTTGCCGACTTCAACGGCGACGGCAAGCTTGACTTGGCGGTGGTGAATCAATCGGACAAGACGGTCGACGTCTATCAGGGCGACGGAGCCGGCGGATTCACGCTGCAAGCGACCTTGGGTCAGGGCCAGGGAATCGGACAGAACCCGGTTTACGTAACGACAGGCTACATCGGCTTTTCCGGACTACCGGATCTGGTGGTGGTGAGCCAGTCGGACGCCACGGTTACCGTGCTTTTGAATAACGGGTCGTTTTCGTTCTTCCCGAATTTCATACTCTCCACCAGTGGGACCAATCCCGCCTCGGTCGCTGTAGCCGACTTCAGCGGAAGCGGCCTGCAGGATCTCGCCGTGGTTAATAACGGCTCAGGTACCGTAGACATCTTTCAGAACTTTGGCGAGGGGGGCTTTTCGTCTCCCATTCCCTACGCAGCAGGCGGCAGTCCCACGTCGGTGGTCACAGGGGATTTCAACGGAGATGGCCATCTTGATCTAGCGGTGACCAACGGCGCTGGCGGTACGACTGTGTCGGTGCTCCTAGGAGACGGCCTCGGCGGCTTCTCGGCGGCGACGTCCTTCTCCGGAGCAGGCACTTCTCCCACGTCTATCGTCACCGGCGACTTCAATAACGATGGCAAGCTCGACCTTGCCATGGCGGACAACTTTGCAACGGGCGCGACCGTGGCGGTCCTGCTGGGCAATGGTTCCGGCGGCTTCGCCGCCGCGCCCGGAAGCCCCTACACCATCGCCGGACAGCAAGCGACGTCGCTGGTGGCGGGCGATTTCAACGGCGACCATCGGCTGGATCTAGCCAT
>Ga0075015_100000449_pt1 | contig 14358 bp, 14 predicted proteins | sample AleBraG_ABR_2013_FD_71476 | JGI IMG/M metagenome (GOLD analysis project Ga0075015, IMG submission 71476) | Freshwater sediment microbial communities in response to fracking from Pennsylvania, USA - Alex Branch Run_MetaG_ABR_2013 | ecosystem: Environmental > Aquatic > Freshwater > Creek >...
GCGCTGCGCGACGCGCGGCTCGTCGTCGTCACCGAGTCGGGCCACCTGAGCACGGTCGAGGCACCGGACCAGGTGGCGGACGCCCTGGTCACGTTCCTCGCCGACGTGAAGCGGCTGCCCCAGTCCACCTAGACCGTCCCGACGTGCTCGTTCTCCGGTCTGCCGGAGTCTGGCGGCATCTCGACGGCCCAGTCGGCGCCGTCGTCGGGGGTGGCTCGGGGACGGTGGCCGTCGAGGACGACGAGGGCCGCGACGGCGGCTGCTGCGAGCAGGACGACGGCCCGCTGCCCAGTCGCCTCGGCCCGGCAGTGGCCGTGGCACGGGCCCGCCGCTCCCCGCGCGCACCCAGGGCCTCGTCGGCCTGGCCGCGGTTCTGGGGCTCGTCGTGTTCGCGACACTCGCGCGCACGTATACCTCGGGGTCGTCGTGCTGCACCGTGCCCCACCGCGGCCAGGCCTTGGCCAGCGCGGTCTGGACGAGGTCCTGCGCATGCCTGTCGTCGCCCTTAGCAGCCACGCCGTGCGCAGCAGCGCGGGCGATCGCGCCGCCACGAACTCCTCGAACCCGATCGCTGGCACGCCCCGGCCGTCGCCGACCACCCCGTCACCGCATCAGACCACCGGGAGGCATCGGATGGTTGTCACGCCTCGCCAGGTGGCCTCACTCGTCGATCGAGGGCCAGGGGGCGGCCGCCTCGAGCTCGTAGGCGAGCTCGAGCAGGCGGCGCTCGTGGCCGAACGGGGCCGCGAGCTGCACGCCCATCGGGACGCCGGCAGCGCTGCGTCCCAGCGGCAGCGAGATTGCCGGAGACCCGGAGACGTTCTGCAGCGGGGTGAACGACACGTAGCGCAGGACGCGCAGCAGGTGCGTGCGCGGTGCGACGTCCGGACCGAGATAGCCGATCGGCGGCGGCTCGTGCGCGAGCACGGGGGACAGGACGACGTCGCAGGAGCCGTACACGGCCTCGTGGTCGCGGGCGAGCGCGCGCAGCCGGAGCAGGGTCCCGGGGAGCAGCGCGGCCTGCTCGCTCGCGACAGCCGCCAGCTCGCGGGTGAACGGCTCGACCCGCGACGAGTCGAACCCCGTGCCGAACTCGAGCGCACCGAGCCGGCGGGCGAGGCCGGCGAGCAGGCCCCAGTAGCGCAGGAAGTCGGGGCCGAAGGAGTCGGCGACGGGGTGGGGGACGTCGACCACGCGATGTCCGAGGCTCGCCAGCAGCGCTGCCGCCGCGGAGACCTGTGCCGCGACCTCGTCGGACACCGGCAGACCCATCGGCGGGACCGTCACGACGCCGATGCGCAGCCGGGCGCTCGAGGGCCCCTCCACGTGCCCGATCGCGGGCAGCATCCGAACCCGGTGCCCGCGCTCTGCCTCGGCGAAGTACCGAGCCGTGTCGCGGACGGTGCGGGAGAGCACCCCCTGCACGGTGATGTCGACCGGCAGGCGGGACACGCTGTCGGGCAGGCGACCACGCGTCGGCTTGAGCCCGACGAGCCCGCAGCACGACGCCGGGATGCGGATCGAGCCGCCGCCGTCGTTGCCGTGCGCCAGCGGCACCACCCCGGCGGCCACGAGCGCTGCCGAGCCGCCGCTCGAGCCGCCTGATGAGCGCGCGAGGTCCCACGGGTTGCGCGTCGCGCCGAAGCGCCGCGTCTCCGACGTCGCGGTGAGGCCGAACTCCGAGAGCGTGGTCTTCGCCACCGGTGACAGCCCGAGGCCGAGCGCGTGCACGACCCACGGTGAGCTGGCGACGGCCGGGGTCCCGGGCACGGCGGACGAGCCGTGGCTGGTGAGGTAGCCGGCGAGCGCCTCGTTGTCCTTGAACAGCGTCGGGACGCCGGCGAACGGCGCGTCCTCGGTGGCGAGCCCGTCCGCTGGCGTGTCGATCCAGGTCGTGACGGCGTTCAGCTCCGGCTGCACCGCACGTGCCCGCGCGGTCGCCGCCTCGCGCAGCTCGCCCGCCGACACCTCGCGACGGGCGAGCCGGTCGAGCAGTCCGACCATGTCGTCGCGCCCGAGGGCGTCGTCGGCGTACCCGCTGCACCGAGCGCCGGCGGTGCTCACGCTCAGATGTCGCGGAAGCGGTTGATCTCGGTGAGGTGCGCGGCGCGCAGCTCCTCGTCGCGCACGCCGAGCCCCTCCTGCGGGGCGAGGGCGAGGACGCCGACCTTGCCCTGGTGCAGGTTGCGGTGCACGTCGTACGCCGCCTGTCCGGTGTCCTCGAGCGTGTACGTCTTCGACAGGGTCGGGTGCACCTTGCCGCGCGCGATGAGCCGGTTGGCCTCCCACGCCTCGCGGTAGTTGGCGAAGTGCGAGCCGACGATCCGCTTGAGGTTCATCCAGAGGAAGCGGTTGTCGTACTCGTGCAGGTAGCCCGACGTGGAGGCGCAGGTGACGATCGTGCCGCCCTTGCGCGCGACGTAGACCGAGGCGCCGAAGGTCTCGCGTCCCGGGTGCTCGAAGACGATGTCGACGTCGTCGCCACCGGTGAGCGCGCGGATGTCGGCGCCGAGGCGTCGCCACTCCTTCTGGTCCTGGGTGTGCTCGTCCTTCCAGAACATGTAGCCGTTGGCGCTGCGATCGATGATGAGCTCCGCGCCCATCCGGCGGCAGATCTCCGCCTTCGCCGGGCTGGAGACCACGCAGATCGGCGTCGCGCCCCCGTTGAGCGCCATCTGCGTGGCGTAGGAGCCGAGACCGCCGCTGGCACCCCAGATCAGCACGAGGTCGCCCTGCTTCATGCCCGCACCGTTGCGCGACACGAGCTGGCGGTAGGCGGTCGAGTTCACGAGACCGGGGACGGCCGCTTCCTCCCAGGTGAGGTGGGCCGGCTTGTGCAGCAGCTGGTTGGCCTTGACCAGCGCGATCTGCGCGAGCCCGCCGAAGTTGGTCTCGAAGCCCCAGATCCGCTGCTCGGGATCGAGCATCGTGTCGTTGTGGCCGAACGGGCTCTCGAGCTCGACCGAGAGGCAGTGCGCGACCACCTCGTCGCCGGAGTTCCACGTGTGCACGCCGGGGCCGGTGCGCAGCACGACGCCGGAGAGGTCGGAGCCGATCACGTGGTAAGGCAGGTCGTGCCGCTTCGCGAGCGGGTTGGTCCGGCCGTAGCGCTCGAGGAAGCCGAAGGTCGACACCGGCTCGAAGATGCTCGTCCACACCGTGTTGTAGTTGATCGAGCTCGCCATGACGGCGACCAGCGCCTCGCCCGGCCCGAGCTCGGGCAGCGGGACGTCCTCGACGTGGAGGGACATGCGCGGGTCCTTCTCCCTGGTGGGGAGTCCCGCGAAGATCTGCTCCTCGTCCTTGTGCACGGTGACGGCACGGTAGGAGTCGGGGATCGGGATGTCGGCGTAGTCCTCCGCGGTGGCGGAGCCGCTCAGGATCGCGTCGAGGATCTGCTTCACGTCGCCCTCCGGGGGTCGGCGCTGGTCGTGCGGTACGCGGCGGTCGCGTCCGTCGCCGACGCTAGCGACCCGTCCTCCCGCCGTCCGCCCAGGGGTGGGCCTCGAGTCACTGCCCGAATGGTCGTCAACGGCCCGGCGGACTTAGCCACCACTCGGGCAGTGACTCGGGTGTCTAGTGCGACTCGGACGGGGGTTCGACGAGCTCGATGAGGACGCCGCCCGCGTCCTTGGGGTGCACGAAGTTGATCCGCGACCCCGCGGTGCCTCGGCGGGGTGCGTCGTAGAGCAGCCGCAGCCCCGCGTCGCGCAGGCGCGTCGACGCGTCGTCGACGTCGAGCACCCGGAACGCCACCTGCTGGATGCCCTCGCCGTTGCGCTCGAGGAACTTGCCGATGGCCGAGTCGGGCGACAGGGCAGAGAGCAGCTGGATGCAGGAGTCGCCGATCCCGACCATGGCCTCCTCGACGCCCTGCTCCTCGTTGACCTCGCGGTGCACGAGCGGCAGCCCGAAGGCGCGGTCGTAGAAGTCGATGGCAGCGTCGAGGTCGCGCACGGCGAACCCGACGTGGTCGATGGCGGTGACGACGGGCCCGAGGACCTCGGCGGGGGTGGGGGAGCTCACCCCAGTATCGTGACGGGTACCCGCCCCGGTGTCGAAGGAAGGTCCCCCATGAGCGTCGGAACCACTGTCATCGTCGCAGGCGCCCGTACGCCGATGGGCCGCCTCCTCGGCGCGCTCAAGGACTTCTCCGCCGCGGACCTCGGCGGTGTCGCCATCAAGGCGGCGCTCGAGCGCGCCGGCGTGCGCCCCGACCAGGTCGACTACGTGATCATGGGCCAGGTGATCCAGGCGGGAGCCGGTCAGATCACGGCGCGCCAGGCCGCGGTCAAGGGCGGCATCTCGATGGACGTCCCGGCCCTCACCATCAACAAGGTCTGCCTCTCGGGCCTCGACGCCATCGCTCTGGCCGACCAGCTGATCCGCGCCGGCGAGTTCGAGATCGTCGTCGCCGGCGGCATGGAGTCGATGACGCAGGCGCCGCACCTGCTGCCGAAGTCCCGCGAGGGGTACAAGTACGGCGACGTCACGCTCGTCGACTCGATGGCGTTCGACGCGCTCACCTGCGCCTTCGACCAGGTCGCGATGGGCATCTCGACCGAGAACCACAACGCCCGCTACCCCGTCGCCAGCCGCGAGGCGCAGGACGCGTTCTCGGCCCGGTCGCACCAGCTTGCCGCCATCGCGCAGAAGAACGGCGTCTTCGCCCAGGAGATCGCGCCGGTCGAGATCCCGCAGCGCAAGGGCGACCCGATCGTGGTCGCCGAGGACGAGGGCATCCGCCCCGACACCACCGCCGACTCGCTGTCGAGGCTGCGTCCCGCGTTCGCGAAGGACGGCACGATCACCGCCGGGTCCTCGTCGCAGATCTCCGACGGCGCCGCGGCGGTCGTCGTGATGAGCAGGGCCAAGGCCGAGGAGCTCGGGCTCACGTGGCTGGCGGAGATCGGCGCGCACGGTGTGGTCGCCGGGCCTGACGCCTCGCTGCAGGAGCAGCCGGCCAACGCGATCCTCAAGGCGCTCGGTCGCGAGGGACTCAGCGTCTCCGACCTCGACCTCGTCGAGATCAACGAGGCGTTCGCGGCCGTCGGCATCGTCTCGACCGACAAGCTCGGCGTCGACCCGGAGAAGGTCAACGTCAACGGCGGCGCCATCGCGCTGGGTCACCCGGTCGGCATGAGCGGCGCGCGCGTGGTGCTCCACCTCGCCCTCGAGCTGAAGCGTCGCGGCGGCGGGGTCGGCGCAGCCGCGCTGTGCGGCGGTGGCGGCCAGGGCGACGCCCTCATCGTCCGCGTGCCCACGCCGTAGTGGCGCAGCCCTCGGGCGTCGCGGAGCTCGTCGACCGGGCCCGCGAGGGTCAGCCTCGCGCCGTCGCGCGGCTGATCTCCTACGTCGAGGACGCCTCGCCGCTCATGCGCGACGTGACGGCCGCGCTCGCCCCGTACGCCGGGCGGGCGCACGTCGTCGGGCTCACGGGAGCGCCCGGCGTGGGCAAGTCCACGACGACGTCGGCGCTCGTCACGGAGTACCGCGCGCGCGGGCTTCGGGTCGGTGTGCTCGCGGTGGACCCGTCGTCGCCGTTCTCCGGTGGCGCGCTGCTCGGCGACCGGGTGCGGATGCAGGACCATGCCACCGACCCCGGCGTCTTCATCCGCTCGATGGCCTCGCGCGGGCACCTCGGCGGCCTGGCCTGGGCCACGCCCCAGGCGATCCGGGTGCTCGACGCCGCGGGCTGCGGCGTCGTCCTCGTGGAGACCGTCGGCGTCGGGCAGAGCGAGGTGGAGGTCGCGGGCGCGGCCGACACCACGGTGGTGCTGCTCGCCCCCGGCATGGGGGACGGCGTCCAGGCGGCGAAGGCCGGCATCCTCGAGATCGGCGACCTGTTCGTGGTGAACAAGGCCGACCGCGACGGCGCCGAGTCCACCATGCGCGAGCTGCGGCACATGATCACGCTGGGCTCCGGCCCGCGCGCGGGCTCGGCCGACGACCCGTGGAAGCCGCCGGTTCTGCGGACGGTCGCGTCGCGCCGGGAGGGCATCGTCGAGGTGGTCGCCGCCCTCGACGAGCACCGCGCGTGGCTCGAGCGGACGGGGGCTCTGATCCGGCGACGTCGTGCGAGGGCCGAGGGCGAGATCGAGGCGATCGCGTTCGGGATGCTCCGGTCGCGCATCGGCGACCTCCGCGGCGACGCCCGTCTGGAGACCCTCGCCGCCCGGGTGGTCGACGGCGAGACCGATCCCTACGCCGCAGCCGACGCGCTCGTCGCCGGACTCGTTCTCTGACCCCTAGCGCTGGCTGGGGCTGGACGGGAGGCTCTGAACTCCGCGACTTCCCCGCTGCAGCGGCGTACCGTGCCAGCCATGAGCAAGCCACTGACCTGCCGGATCGGGTTCCACGCCTGGCACCCGATCATCGAGGAGGACCAGCTCCGGCTGATCCAGTGCCTGCGGTGCGGCACGAAGGAGCAGCCCAACGGTAACGTGGCGCTGCGCCTCGGCTTCGACAACTACATGGGCAACCACTAGCGCCCGCGGGCGCACCGACCCGGAGTTACGCGTCAGACGCGCGCGGCGGCCCGTTCGACGGTGAGCAGGCTCTCCTCGGCGTGCTCCGCGCGGTAGGCCGCGCCACCGCCGCGCAGGCCGAACAGCCGCTTGCTCCAGAGCAGCCAGACGACCGCGGTGATGTTGACGACGAGGGCCAGGACGCGCAGGACGGTGACGCGGTTGAGCAGCTCGTGGATCTCCAGCGGCAGGAACAGGCTCGTGGCGACCACGGCGAAGTACTCGCCCCAGCGCTTCACGAGCCACAGGCCCACGGCCTCGGTCGCCTGCAGCGCGGCGTAGGCGAAGACACCGACGGTGATCCAGACGAGCGCGGTGTGCGACAGCCCCAGCACCTCGTCGGCCCAGCGGGTGATGAACGAGCCGTCGATGTTCCAGCCGATCTGCTCGGCGAAGGGGCGCAGCAGCGGCAGGTCGGTCTCCCAGGCGTTCTGGATCGCGTCCTTGTTGCCGCTGAACCGGATGATCCCGACCCCGACGAGCGTCAGCATGACGGCCCTGAATCCGCGTTCGGCGGCGAGCAGGCGCATGATCACGCGGTCGCGCAGCAGGCGCCCTCGCGGCACCTCGGGCGCGGCGTCGGCCGGCCCACTGCCCGCCGGCGCCCCGACCGAGAAGGCACCGCACCGCAGGCAGCGCCACGCGTCTCCGGCGGAGGTCTCGACGTGCAGCCGTTCGCGCAGCGCAGGCTCGTCGGGCGCGTAGGTCGCGTGCCCGTGCCGGGCGCAGTGCCTGAGGTTCCAGTCCACCCGTCGACCCTATGACGGCTCTGGGCCTGACCACGTCCGGTGAGCTCCGGATGACGCTCCGACGTCGTGGCGCCGCACGTGTATCAGCGTGGCACGCGTCGGCTCTGGTTCCCAGGAGGTCCTGTCATGTCGATGCCCTCGATGCGCCCGCGAACGGTCGCTCTCGCGTCCCTCGTCGCCGTCCTTCCGCTGCTCACCGCCTGCGGCGGCTCCGGGGCGGTGTCCACCGCCGCCTCGAGCGTGCAGTCCGCTGCGTCGCAGGCCGCGTCGGCCGCCTCGGCGGCCTCCTCCAGCGAGCCTGCCGACACCAGCAGCCCGTCCGTGTCGAGCTCGGCGGGCGGCGCCTCCGCGGCCGCGGACTACTGCGGAGCCTTCTTCGCCCTGCAGAAGGTGGCCGGTGTCGGCGACACGGCAGCCGCCGTCGCCAGGTTCCACCAGTCCGCCGCCGACATGCGCAAGTACGCACCCGCGGGGATAGCCGACTCGGCGAACGCCTACGCCGACATCCTCGACACCGTCGCGACGGCGATCGAGGGCCACCAGGCGAAGGCGACGTCCACGTTGATCAAGGCGCTCGCGGCGGACCCCAAGGTCGTCACGGACGTGAGCACCTACGTGGCCAAGAACTGCACGGGCTGACCCGACCGCAGCCGCGCGGACGGCTGGCCTCCTGCCAGGATGGGCCGCGTGCAGCTGACACCCACCGAGCGCGACCGGCTCCTGCTGTTCACCGTCGCCGAGCTGGCGCGCGCCCGCCGGGCCCGCGGCCTGCGGCTCAACGTGCCCGAGGCCACCGCCGTCATCGCCGACGCCGTGGCCGAGGCGGCACGCGACGGCAAGCGGCACGCGGAGGCCATCGAGGTCGGCCGGTCCGTCCTCGGGCCCGACGACGTGCTGCCCGGCGTCTCCGACGTGCTCTACGACGTGAAGGTCGAGGCGCTCTTCGACGACGGCACGCGTCTCGTCGTCGTGCCCGACCCGATCGGGGCGGAGTCCCTCGGACCGGGTGCGCCCGGTGCCGTGACCGTCGCGGCGCCCCTCGAGCGCGACGAGACGGCCGACGCGGTGCGCCGAGCCACCCTCGACGTCGTCGAGATCGGCGTCGAGAACACCGCGCTGGTCCCCATCACCGTGACGAGCCACTTCCACTTCCTCGAGGTCAACCCGCGCCTGTCGTTCGACCGTGGGGCCGCCTACGGGCGCCACCTCGACATCGCTGCGGGGTCGAGCGTCACGTTCGAACCGGCAACGACGCAGCACGTCGCGCTCGTGCCCATCCGCGGCGAGCGCGTGGTGATCGGGATGGCGGGGTTCGTCGACGGCCCGCTGGACGCGCCCGGTGCGAGGCAGCGCGCACTCGATCTGCTGCGCGCCACGGGATTCCTCGACACCGCCTACTCCGCGGGTGCGCGCGACCCCGAGGCTGCCGTGGCGCGGGTGCGTGCGCACCTCGTCGACCACCCCGAGGTGCAGTCGTGACGCTCAACCCGAACGCCCAGGCGTCCACCTACGGTCCGCGCACCGGTGACCGGGTGCGCCTCGGCGACACCGGTCTCGTCGTGCAGGTCGAGTCGCACAGCCAGCCCGAGGACGACGAGTTCCTGCTCGGCTTCGGCAAGACCGGGCGCGACGGCATCGGCATCCGGGCCGTGCGGACCGCCGAGTCGTGCGACGTCGTCATCACCAACGTCCTGGTGATCGACGCGGTGCTCGGCATCCGCACGGCGAGCATCGGCATCAGCGGCGGTCGTATCGCGGGAGTCGGCCGTGCCGGCAACCCCGACACGAACGACGACGTCGACATCGTCATCGGCACCGGGACGATCGTGATCAACGGAGAGGGCCTCATCGCGACGGCCGGCGCGGTCGACACCCACGTGCACCTGCTCTCGCCGCGGGTGATGGAGGCCGCGCTGGCCTCCGGCGTCACGACCGTGATCGGCCAGGAGTTCGGGCCGTTCTGGGGCGTGGGCGTCAGCGGGGCTGGCCCCCTGCGCGCGGCGTTCGCGGCGTTCGACGCGTACCCCATCAACGTCGGGCTGCTCGGGCGCGGCTCGGCGTCGCGCCGCGGGTCGATGGTCGAGGGGCTCGAGTCCGGCGTCTGCGGCTTCAAGGTGCACGAGGACACCGGCGCGCACCTGCGCTCGCTCGACACCTGCCTCACCGTCGCGGAGGAGTACGACGTCCAGGTCGCGGTGCACACCGACGGCCTCAACGAGGGCCTGTCGGTCGACGACACGCTCGCGGTGTCGGACGGTCGCGCGTTCCACGCGTACCACGTCGAGGGATGCGGCGGGGGGCACACGCCCGACGTGCTGCGCCTCGCCGGCGTCCCGCACGTGCTGGCGTCGTCGACGAACCCGACCCTGCCGTTCGGGCGCGACGCCGTGGCGGAGCACTTCGCCATGATCATGAACGTCCACGCCCTCAAGCCCGACCTGCCCAGCGACGCGGCCATCGTGCGCGCGCGCGTGCGCGCCGCGACGATGGCGGCCGAGAACGTGCTGCACGACCGCGGCGTCATCCCCATCACGTCGAGCGACGCGCAGGGCATGGGCCGGGCGGGGGAGACGGTGCGGCGGACCTTCCAGCTCGCCTCGGTGCTCAAGCCCGCCGACGACGACAGCCCGCACGACAACGACCGCGTCCTGCGCTACCTCGCCAAGCTCACCGTCAACCCGGCCCTCGCGCACGGGCTCTCGCACGAGGTGGGATCGCTGCAGCCGGGCCGGATGGCCGACGTCGTGCTGTGGTCACCGGCGTCCTTCGGTGCGAAGCCCTACCTCGTCCTGAAGGCCGGCCTCCCCGCGTGGGGGACAGTGGGCGACCCGAACGCGGTGGTCGACGTCGCCGAGCCGCGGCAGATCGCCGCGCAGTTCGGCGGCATCGGGGGAGCCGCCGTCGACCTCGCCGTGGTGTTCACCAACCGCGCCGCGGTCGACGCAGGATCCGACGTCTTCCCGACGCGACGTCGCCGGGTCGCCGTGCGCGGCTGCCGCGACGTCGGTCTCGCGCAGATGGTCCGTCACCGCGCCTCGGCCGGCGTCGTGGTCGACCCGCGCGGAGGACGAGTCGAGCTCGACGGCGCGGAGCTGTCGATGGACCCGGTCGAGAGCGTCCCGCTGAGCCGCCTGTACTTCCTGTGAGGTCAGGGCCGCCGGGCCAGACCCCTCACGGGAGCCGGACGACGATCAGCCGGGCGGGATGCGCAGGGCGACGAGCACGGCGCTGGTGAGCGTCTCGATGAAGTCGTCGTCGATGTCCGCCTCGCGGACGAGCAGGCGGTGGAGCAGCGCTCCGGCGAGGACGTCGTAGAGCAGGTCGAGGCGGGCGTCGGCGAGCTCGCGAGTGATCTCCCCGCGCGCGACCGCGCGATCGAGCCCGTCGGCGACCATCTGGCGGGCCGGGGTGATGACGCGTCCCTCGACGGCCGCGCGCAGCGCCGGATCACGCCCGGCCTCCGCGACCACCGCCAGGTACGCCGCCCGCGCGGCGGGGCGACTGTAGACGTCGGCGCAGGCGCGGATCGCGTTGCCGATGTCCTCGGCGGCGCCGTTGCCGGGCGCGGTGCGCGCGGCGGCGACGAGCTGCGCCACGGCCGCCACGGCGAGGTCGGCCCGGGAGGCGAACCTGCGGTAGACGGTGGTCTTGGCGACGCCGGCGCGGGCCGCGACACCCTCGACGGTGAGCGCCGCCCAGCCGTCCTCGGCCAGGACCGCCCGGGTCGCGGCGAGGATCGCCTCGTCCGCCGCGACCGACCGCGGTCGACCACGTCCGCGCGCGGCGGTCGAGTCGGCGAGACCGGCGATGCTGCTCATCGGGAGCACTCTCCCATGGTCGGGCGTCGTGGCGACGGTGGCGAGGGACCCGGTTTGACCCTCTCGGTGGCTTCTAATACGATACGGAGCGTAGAGAAAATAGTCCGGAGGAGGGCCGTCATGACTACCACGCACTCGATCCACCGTCCGCGGGCGACCGCCCGGCTCGTCGAGGACGCACCGTCGAGCACGACCGCCGTGGACCGCACGCTCTGGCTGCAGGTGGGGATCGCCTCGCTCCTCGGTGCCACCGCCGGCGTGCTCGGCACCTGGGCGATCCTGGCCACCCAGACGCTGCAGATGCACTTCTGAGCGCACCGTGCGGCCGCCGCGGCAGCGTCGCCGGCCGGATGGGAGGATGGCGCGGTGAGTTCTCCGATGCCGCCGTCCCGGGTCCCGCTGCGCGGGGCCGTCGATCTCGCGGCCGTCGCCGCTGCCCGTGAGGCCCAGGCCGCTGCCGAGCAGCGGCTCGCGTCCGGCGAGGTGCCTCCGCCGACCTCGCTCGTCGTCGACGTCACCGAGGCCAGCTTCCAGACCGAGGTCATCGACCGCTCCTTCCAGGTGCCGGTCGTCCTGGTCCTCGGCACGGCACGCTCGCAGGGCACTGCTGCACTGCTGCCTTCCCTCGAGGCGCTCGCGCTGGCCGACGCCGGCGCCTGGCTGCTCGCGACGGTCGACGCCGAGCTCGAGCCGCGGATCGCCCAAGCACTGCAGGCGCAGGCGACCCCGACCGTCTACGCACTCATCAAGGGTCAGCCGATGGCCCTGTTCGAGGGCGCCCTCCCCGAGCCTCAGGTGCGGCAGTACCTCGACGAGGTGCTGCGCGTCGCCGCGGCCAACGGGCTCACCGGCCGCGTGGGCGCGGAGGGGGCGGACGAGGCCGAGCCGGAGGCCGACCCTGGCTACGACGTCGCCTACGAGGCCGTCGAGGCCGGCGACTGGGACGTTGCGGAGCAGGCCTACCTCTCTATCCTCGCGGCGAACCCGTCGGACGAGGACGCCGCCGCCGGGCTGGGCCAGGTCGCTCTGCTGCGGCGCACCGACGGCACCGATCCCGCGGCGGCCCTCGCCGCCGCCGCCGCCGCCCCGGATTCGCTGCAGGCCCAGGCGCTCGCCGCCGACGTCGAGCTGCTGACCGGACGGGTGGACGAGGCGTTCGCGCGGATCGTCGACCTCGTCCGTCGCACGAGCGGGGACGACCGCACGGCGGCGAAAGACCACCTCGTCGGGCTGTTCGCGCTCGTCGGCGAGACCGACCCGCGGGTCGTCAAGGCGCGCACCGCGCTGGCGAACGCCCTGTTCTAGGCGGGCGGGTCACCGACCGGGCGGCCGGTCCTTGGGCACGCTGCCGTCGTAGGCGTAGTCGGCGTAGCTGCGCTCGTCCTCGCGGGGTTCGAGGTGGGTGGTCACGTTGACCTGGTCGAGAGCGGCGCGGATGTCGGACTCCACGACCTCGACCATGTCATGCGCCTGCTGAACGGTCCAGGCGCCGGGGACGAGCACGTGGACGCTGACGAACCGCTGCCGCCCGCTCTCCCGGGTCTGCAGCCCGTGGAAGTCGACGTCCTCGCTGCGGTGGCGGTCGAGGACAGCGGTGAGGATCGCGACGTCGGCAGGGGTCAGCGCGGCGTCGAGCAGCGAGGTCGTGGACGACGCGACGAGCCGCCACCCCATCCAGAGGATGTTGATCGCGACCGCGATGGCGACGAGGGAGTCCAGCGGCAGCCACCCGGTGACGGCCACGAGGCCGACGCCGACCACGACGCCGACCGAGGTCCAGACGTCGGTCATGAGGTGCTTGCCGTCGGCGACGAGGGTGGCCGACCGGTGCTGCTTGCCCACCCGGATCAGCAGCCACCCGACCGCGCCGTTGATCGCCGTGGCCAGCAGGGTGATGGCGAGGCCGATGCCGAGCTTCTCGAGCTCCTGGGGGTGCAGCAGCCGGTTGACCGCCGAGACGATGATGAGCCCCGCAGCGACGAAGATCATCAGGCCTTCGATGCCGGCGGAGAAGTACTCCGCCTTGCCGTGCCCGTAGTGGTGGTTGTCGTCGGCGGGGCGCGCGGCGACGGTCAGCGCCACGAGCGCGATCACGGCGGCGACGAGGTTCACGACCGACTCGGCGGCGTCGGACAGCAGACCGACCGAGCCGGTGAGCAGGTAGGCGCCGGACTTGAGGGCGATGGTGACGACCGCCGCCGCGATGGACAGCCAGGCGTACTTCGTGAGCCCCGGCATCCCGGCGCTCGGGGCGGTCCCCTCGGTCATGTCGAGCACCTCCTGAGCAGCCGCCACAGTCTCTCAGGGCAGCGGCTCAGTGTCCGCTCGGCAGCTGCTGGGTGATGCAGTGGACGTTGCCGCCGCCGAGGAGGATCTCGCGGCCCGGCACGGTGCGCACGCTGCGCCCCGGGAACAGCTCCCGGTACGTCGCGACCGCGGCCGCGTCGTGCGGGTCGTCGAAGACCGGGAGCACGACGATGCCGTTGCCGATGTAGGAGTTGACGTAGGAGCCGGCGAGGCGCTCGCCGGCCACCCGGGGCTGCGACCCGGGGACGGCGTCGACGCCGGCGGCCTCGTCGGCCGTGATGGTCAGGGGGCCGGGCTGGTGGACCTTCACCACGCGCAGCGGTCGGCCCTGCGCGTCGGCGGTGCCCTCGAGGATCGCGAGCGCCTCGGCCGACCGCTCGTACTGCGGGTCGTCGACGTCGTCGGTCCAGGTGAGCATCACGACGCCGGGCGCGGCGAACCGCGCGAAGTTGTCGATATGGCCGTCGGTCTCGTCGAGGAAGACCCCGCGAGGGAGCCAGATCACCTTCGACGTGCCGAGGTGCGCGTGCAGCTGCTCCTCGATCTGCTCGCGGGACAGGTGCGGGTTGCGGTTCTCGTTGAGCAGGCACTCCTCGGTGGTGAGCACCGTGCCCTCGCCGTCGACGTCGATCGACCCGCCCTCGAGGATCAGCTCGGGCCGGTAGACCGCGACCCGCTCGAGGTCGCAGATCTTGGGGCCGACGGCGTCGTCGGCGTCCCAGGGGAAGTACAGGCCGCCGCGCAGCCCGCCCCACGCGTTGAAGCTCCACGAGACGCCGCGCACGTCGCCGGCGCCGTCGGTGACGAAGCTCGGGCCGGTGTCGCGCACCCAGGCGTCGTTGGTGGACGTCTCGACCAGGCGCACCTGGTCGGGGAGCAGCGCCCGGGCCACGGCGTACTGCCGCGCCGAGACGAGCACGGTGACCGGCTCGGCCTCGGCGAGGGTCTCGATCAGCG
>Ga0075015_100000450_pt1 | contig 14350 bp, 16 predicted proteins | sample AleBraG_ABR_2013_FD_71476 | JGI IMG/M metagenome (GOLD analysis project Ga0075015, IMG submission 71476) | Freshwater sediment microbial communities in response to fracking from Pennsylvania, USA - Alex Branch Run_MetaG_ABR_2013 | ecosystem: Environmental > Aquatic > Freshwater > Creek >...
GCAATGACGTGAGCATGGACCGGGAAGGAATGCTGCTGGCCGAAACCCAGTTGCAATTTCGCATCGGCATTCAATTTATTCGCAGCGAGTTTCACCGGATAGTACAAGCCATCAACGAGGGGAAAGACTCATGAGCATGTTTTCGGCGCTTGAAATCAGTGGCTCGGCAATGGGCGCGGAGCGCCAGCGAGCCGAAGTTGTGGCCGCCAACATGGCGAACGCGGAAACCACCCGCACGCCGTCGGGCGGGCCTTACCGCCGCAAGGAAGTGGTCTTTTCCGGCGCCAGCAATTCACCGTTTCAACTCTTGCTGGCGGGCTTCCGGCGCCTGACCGGACGGTCCGCCGTGCATATCTCGAAGGTGGTAAACGACCCGTCTCCCCCGGTCATGCGTTATGAGCCGGGCCATCCCGATGCCGACAAGTCTGGCTACGTCGCGTATCCCGCTATCAATCCTATTGAGGAAATGGTCGATCTCATGGGGGCGGCGCGAGCCTATCAACTCAACGCCGCGGCGGTCAGCGCCAGCAAACAGATGATCCAGGGAGCGATGGACATCCTTAAATAGGAAAGCCATGAATAACCTGATCTCGAATCTTCCGGCATTTCCCAACCTCGACCAGCTCGGGTCTACACCTGTTTCGGGCGTGAACGAAGGCGAGGGCAACTTTGGCGCGCTCCTGAAGACCGCCATTAACCAGGTGGAAGAACTCCACGGCAGCGCGGCGCAGCAGGTCACGGATTTGCTGAAAGGCGACCGCAGCGACGTGCACAACGTCATGATCGCCGTCGAGAAGGCTGACATCGCGTTTCAATTGATGTTGCAAGTACGTAACAAAATTGTAAGTGCGTATCAGGAAGTCTCGCGCATGCAGTTCTAGCACCCCGAACCATAAGACATGGCATCGTTCAGTCAGATCGCGAACCAGGGAAAGAACGCCATCGCGGCCTTCGACACCAAACAGCTCATCCTGTTGATGGGCGGAGCCGCGGTTGTCGTCGGCGTGATCTTCTTCTTCGGACATCTCATCATCGCCCCTGATTACAAGCCCCTCATGACCGGGATGGAACCTGCCGACGCGCAGGCGCTGGCGAGCCGGCTGGCGGCCAAAAGTATCGCCTACGAGATCAGTCCAGATGGGAAGACAGTCAGCGTCCCGGGCGACAAGCTGGATTCCAGCCGGCTCGAAGTTGCCAGTGATGGGATGCCGCACAGCGGGCGCCTGGGGTTTGAATTGTTTGACAAGCTGAACTGGGGCCAGACGGAATTTGATGAGAAGGTCAATTACCAGCGCGCCCTGGAAGGCGAGCTTGAGCGTACCATTCAGACCCTTCGCGACGTCGAGAGTGTGCGCGTACACCTGGTGATGCCGACCGACTCGGTGTTTCTTGATCGAGAACGGGAAGCCAAGGCATCGGTGATTCTACGGCTGCATTCAGGACAGCTCTCACCCGATGCGCAGCGTGCGATCGCCAGCCTGGTTTCGGGCGCGGTGGACAAACTGAGTCCGCAAAACGTGACCATCACCGACGCAGACACCAATCAACCATTCACCCCGCACCGGCCTGGATCGCCGGCTGACGCGGAGCTGGAGGACCAACTTTCCCGGCGGTTGGTCAGCACGCTCGAACCAGTGGTGGGAGCGCAACGCGTACGCGCCAGCGTGACTGTGGACTACGACACCAGCAGCAGCGAAGAAAACCAGGAAACCTACGATCCCAAGAGTGCGGTTGCGGTTACCATGCAGACCTCGGAAGAGAAAACGTCCGGTGGAGAGACTACCGGCGGAGTTCCGGGGACCGCCAGCAACGTTCCCAACGCCACCACCCCTGCGAAGTCGGAAGAAGAGGTTGACGACACCGTCCAGTCCTCAAAGACCCAGAACGCTACCTACGCCGTGGACAAAGTGGTCCGGCACATTCTCCAGCCGGTGGGAAGAATCCGGCGGATTTCGGCTGCGCTGTTGATCGACGATGCGGTCGACATTCAGCAGGCAAACGGCAAGACTTCGGAGACCCGGCGAAAGCTCACTCCGGAAGAGCTAAAACAAATTGAAGTCCTGGCTGCGGCTGTGATCGGTCTCGATGAGAAACGAGGCGACACCCTGGCCGTTCAGAACCTCTCCTTCCAGCAATCGCCGCAGCAATCCCCTGCTCCGCCGAGCAAAGTGGATCGTATCCGCGTTGTGGTGAATGACTGGTCCTCGCTCATTCGATACGCAGTCATCTTCGTCCTGTTCCTGCTTACGTACGTTCTTCTGTTGCGTCCCATCAAGAAACATGCCCTTTCTGCTTTCAGCCAGCTGCCCGACCGGTCAGCGGCACAGCTAAAAGCCGAGATGGCCGCCAGCGTTCCGGGTTCATCGGAGGTCATGACCTTGTCCGATGCGGAACGACATTCGATGGGACTGCAGAAACAGCTCACCGAGAAGGCAAAGAGCGAACCCGCTGTGACCGGGCGCCTGGTCCAGGCCTGGCTGCGTGAGGGAACGCAGTGAGCGGCGCGCGCGCCAAGCCCGCTCTGCGCGGCGCCCGTAAAGCAGCGATTCTCCTCACCGTTCTGGGAGAAGAAGCGGCAGCCGTCATTTGCCGCCAGCTCTCTTCATCCGATGTCCAGCAGATCGCGGCTGAGGTTGCGTCTCTTGACGCTATCCCACCCGAACTGGCACAGCAGGTGCTCGAGGAATATCAGCAACAGGCCGCTGCTCACCGGTTTGTGATCCAGGGCGGAGCCGACTACGCGACGCGGTTGCTGAAAAAGGCGTTCGGTGAAGAAAACGGAAAAGAGCTGGCTTTAAAAGCTACACACATGCAGCGCAGCGGCGCCGGCAAGCTTGACTGGTTGCGAAACACCGATCCAAAACAACTGGCGGCTCTCCTGGAAAAAGAACATGCTCAGACCATAGCGCTAGTCCTGGCGCATTTGGAACCGCAGCACGCTTCGCCAATTCTTTCCAAGCTGCCCAGCGAGTTACAGATTGACGTGGTGAAGCGCATCGCTCAATTGCAGGACTTTTCGCCCGACGCGGCGGAGACCATCAGCAACGTACTTACCCAGAAGCTTAAGCAGGGCGGTTTCGAGAAGAAGGCGGGCCCGGCGCGAGCGGACACCGTACCCGGCCTGATGAACCAACTGGAACCAGCCACATCCCGGGCAATTCTGGACGCGATTGAGAAAGAGAACTCCGAACTGGCCGGCAACATTCGAAATCTCATGTTCACCTTCGAGGACCTGATTGGAGTCCTGGAAACCGCCCTGCGGGACCTGCTGGGCGCGGTGGACAAGAAGACCCTTGCACTGGCGCTCAAGGGAGCGAGCGACCCGGTGAAGGAGCACATTTTCAAGGCCATGTCGTCGCGCGCCGTCGAAATGCTGAAGGAAGACATGGAGGTGCTCGGCCGGGTGCGCGGCAAGGATGTCGCCAAGGCCCAGCAGGAGGTCATCGCCGCCGCCCGTCAACTTGAAGCGGAAGGCAAGATCGCGTTGAGAGCGGAGGCAGATGATGAGTTCGTCGCCTGAGCCGGCGGAAGTTGAAGCATTCGAATACCGCGAGCCTGGAGGGGTTAACGTCACCACGGCGGCGTCCGCGGTCGAAAGCCGGGCCACGTCTCAGAACGGACTTGCCGGTCGAGCAACATCGGATCAACTGGACTTGAAGCTGGCCGCGGCCCACGCCGAAGGGATTCGTGAAGGACTGCAACAAGCCCAGGAATCCTTGGACAAACAACTGACAGAGGAACGGACCAGGGTGGCCGAGGCTCTTCGGGCTTTTGCTCAACGGACCAACGAATATTACTCTCGCGCCGAGATCGAGTTGGTTCATTTGTCGCTGGCCATCGCGGCCAAGATTTTGCACCGCGAGGCCCAGGTGGATCGCATGCTGGTGGCGGCCTTGGTGAAGGTTGCCATGGAAAAGCTTCAACATGGGACCACGGCTACGGTCCGGGTACGACCCGAAGAAGTCGGCGACTGGAACCGCTACTTTGAAGGCAATGCCAACCGGGAGATCCGGCTGGAGGTCAAAGCGGATCCGTTGGTGGAGGCCCACAACTGCATTCTGGAAACGGAATTGGGGACCACGGAGCTCGGCCTGGACGCACAGCTAAAAGAAATCGAACAGGGATTTTTGGATCTGCTGGCACAGAGGCCTGACCAGAAATGAGCGAAGCGATCCTCGACCCCTACACCCAGTGGCTGCACCACTCTTCCACTCTGCGCTGGAGGGGGCGGGTCACCCACGTCGTGGGCAATCTGGTGGAGTCAGTGGGTCCATTCTGCTCGGTTGGCGAATCCTGCGAGATGGAAGACTCCAACGGAAATCTGTTCCCCGGCGAGGTCGTCGGCTTTCGCGGATCGACCGTTCTCTCCATGCCATTGGACAAGCCCCAGGGCATCCGCTTCGGCGACCACATCGTGACCTGGGGGGCACGTCCTTCGTTGCGCGTAGGGCCGGAGTTGTTAGGACGGGTCATTGACGCGCGCGGCAATCCCCTGGATTCTTTGGGCGAATATCGGGCCACGCGAACTGTTGCCATAGATGGCACGGTGCCCCATCCTTTGAGCCGCGTTCCGATCAGCGAGCCGCTGACCTGCGGCATTCGCGCCATTGACGGATTTGTGGCCTGCGGACGGGGCCAGCGAGTCGGGATATTCGGCGGCAGCGGCGTCGGCAAGACGACTCTGGTAGGCATGATGACCCGCGCCACAGCCGCTGACCTGACCGTGCTCGCACTGGTCGGAGAACGAGGCCGCGAGGTGGGAGACTTCCTCAAGGCGCTAGGCGAAGAAGGCCGCCGCCGGTCAGTGGTAGTAGCTTCAACCTCAGACCAGTCGCCTCTACTGCGCATACGCGCGGCGCTGGCCGCAACCGCTGTCGCGGAGTATTTCTCAGCTCGCGGAAAACACGTTCTGCTGGTCCTTGATTCACTCACGCGATTTGCCATGGCACAGCGTGAAATCGGTCTGGCGGCAGGCGAACCACCCACGGCAAAAGGTTACACGCCCTCGGTTCTGGCCATGATGGCCAAGCTCATTGAGCGTGCCGGGCGGTTTTCCACTGGAAGCATCACCGGGTTCTATACGGTCTTGATGGAGGGCGACGACCAGCAGGATCCGCTGGTGGACACGGCACGTTCCCTTCTTGATGGACACGTCGTGCTGAACCGCGATCTGGCGGTGCGCAATCACTACCCGGCAATTTCGGTGCTCGACAGTTTGAGCCGCTTGATGCCGGCGATTTGCGGTCCGCAACAGATGGAGATGGCGGGTAAGGTGCGAATGCTGCTGGCTGCATATGCGCGCGCCGAAGATCTGATCCGCATTGGCGCCTACAAGCCGGGCACGGATGCGCTGCTCGACAAAGCCATTGCTGCCTTGCCGGCGATTAACTCTTTCCTGCAACAAAACCCAACCGAGATTCCGTCACCCGCGGAAACTGCAAAGCGGCTGCTCGCCCTGCCCGCCTAGATATGGCATTCCGTTTTACTCTCGATGCGGTGCTGCGCTTTCGCGAGAGTGTAGAACATTCCGAAGAGGCCGCCTTGCTTCTCATTGTGCGGCAGATCATCGAGGCTGAGCAGGAGTTGCAGCAGGTTGATGCGGAACAAGCGCGCATCCGAGAACAGCGGGAAAAAGATCTGGCCCTCAAGCTACCCGCCGCTCATCTCATGGAAATTACTGAACGCGAGTTGGAACTTAAGGGGGCGGCGGATGAGCTGCGCGTGCGGCTTCAGCAACTTGAAACGCAACGTCTTACTCAGCTCGGTGTTTATCAGATCGCACGCCAGGACCGTCAGGTCCTCAGCGAACTTCGAGAGCGGCAGCGCCACGCTTATCAATTGCAGCAGAAACGCCAGGAACAAAAGACGCTGGATGACTTGTACTTGACGCGCACGCGAGCCCGCGACTAGGCACAGTTTGCCTAGCAACAATAGGCAAACCTTGCCCAGTACACACCTCTGCGGCGTTTCCTTCATGAGCCTTATCGGCACATCCCTTCCAAGTCTTTAGCTCGCAACAGATTTTCCTGCTCTGGGCTCGTTCCCGAAACCGGACACTTTTGGCCTCCCACGTGCTTGTTTGTCTTGCGACTGAGACTGTCTTGTGAATGTAACGCCACCAACCTCCGGAATGGCAAGCGCGCATAGCCCTTCGCCCTTGCAGCCCGCGAATGCATCGCTGGCCGATTTTCTGCTGGCAGGCTCGCCCGCGAACTCCAGTCAGGATTTCAGGGCGATCGCCGCGGCGTTGTTTGGGGTGGAGAGTTCAACCGCCAGCCCGACGCAGGCGCCGGCGAAGGAATCGGCCACAGGGGAAAAAACTGTGACCAGCCCGCTAGGTGAAACTGAGACCCGCAAGAACAACGAATCCGCTGATCCGGGTTCCGCGGCAGCACACCCTGAACTGACTGTCCCGTTGCCCACTCTTCCCGCACCTTTGCTCGATCTCGCGCCGAAGCCGGAGGTAGTGACCGCACAAGTCGGCCTGCCGAACCTCAAGGCCACGTTGAAAGATCCGGCGATGTTCACTGGTGGAACAGCGAGCGATAGCGGCGAGAAACTGACGAATACGGCTCCCATCCAGCCCCCTACCGCCCGTACGCCGGAAACAATCGCTCCGCCATCCTTATTCAGTGAACTCGAGACGCAGGCACCCACCGCCATCAAGGGCGACGTTCAAAAAGAATTGACGCCCACACCCAGCGGCAAGACGCTCTGGGTCGAACGTCCAGCCCCCGCGCATGGCGTAACGCAAAGCAAGGAACCGGCGGCGCCATTGGTCGCATCTCCCGCAACCAGCACGACAGCAAAGAAGTCCCCCGACGATGGATCCGATCAACCACCGAGCACCGAGCTGTTGAAGCAAGTTTCCACGCCGGCACCCAACCCCATTCAGCCAAACCTGCCCACGTATGCGCCAGCCGCCGTGAACTCCGTTCCAGAGGCGCCTCCAGCGGTTGATGCAGTAGCTCCCGCGGCAATGCTCGAACCAGCTTCAGCCTCATCCGCAAGCGAGATACTCGACAAGTCGATGCCGGCAAAGCCTGCGCAAGCATCCGGCCCAGTCGACCCCAGGCCGGCGGCAGGATTGAATGATGGATCGCCGCGGACCTCGCCGGTCGCATCGCCGAAAATCGAGGACCGAGAAATCAAGGACCGCGGTATCAAAGACACAGGGACACTGTCGACTCAGCGTGGAAAGATTGCGCACGCAGAGGCCGGCAACCTCGTGGATGGGCTGACGAAATCCGTCGCCACAAATAGCAAGGACACCGCTGGCGCGACACTGGGGACTCATTCGGATACTCAAGCCAAGGCAATACCTCTGAAGCAAGCGACCGGCACCTCGTCTTCTCAAACTGCTGTGGCAGAGGCGGACGGGCCAGATGAAGCTCTTCCAACCTCTGTTCCGTCACCCGTAACCACGGCGAAGCTTGTCCAGGGCATGGCTCAATCCGAATTTCGGGTGGGGATGCAGACCCAGGAGTTCGGCAACATAGACATCCGGACTTCGGTGGCGCGGCACATGTTCAGCGCGCAGATTTCCGTAGAACACAACGACGTCGCCAAATCCATGACGGCGGACCTGCCGGCCCTGTATCACAAACTAGCCGACCAGCAGGTTCCGGTGGCAAGCATCGTGATTCAGGGGCAGAGTTTCGCCACCTCCTCAGGTTTGGCCCAGGATTCACAGCCGCAGACGTGGCGGCCGCAGAGTTTCAACGTCACAAAATCAGAGGTGGAGACGGGGTCTCCAGTATTGACGGAGACGCTCGATTCCGGCGGCAGGTTAGACATTCGCATTTAGCAGCTGTAAATCGCAGTAAGAAAGTGTGAAGGAGAAACGACTATGACGATCAATCCCATCGCAGCATCCGCCACGGCCGCCCAACACGCGGCGCAAGGCAGTTCTACCGGTTCCACCAATTCAACCTCGGACACGCTGGCTAACAGCTCCAGCGATCTGTTCCTGCAGCTCCTGGTGGCACAGCTCAAGACCCAGGATCCGACTTCGCCCATGGACCCGACACAGATGGTTGGACAGATGTTGTCCATGAACCAACTTAACGAGCTGATTCAAATCCGCCAATTGATGCAGGGCACCACCACGCCAACCACGCCGTCCCAACCCACAACGTCCCCCACAGGAGCCTAAGACCATGCCCAATTTTTCAATTCCACTTTCCGGATTGACGGCCGCGTCGCAAGCGCTGGCAGTCATTTCCAACAATCTCGCCAACCTCAACACCGTAGGATTCAAGGAGAGCCGGGCGTCCTTTAGCGACCTTTTCTATCAGGCGTTCGGAACCAACGGAGCCGATGATCCGATCCAGGTTGGTGAAGGTGTGGCCCTCGGCTCCGTCACACCTACTTTTACCGGTGGCAATCTCGAAGGCACCGGCGTGCCCACGGATGTGGCCATCACCGGCAATGGCCTTTTTGTGACCCAAAAAAATGGCGTGGAGCAGTACACCCGGGCGGGCAACTTCACGGTCGATGCCCAGGGCCAGTTAACCACGCAGCAAGGGCAACTGGTGATGGGATATCCGGCGGTGAATGGCATTATCAGCCCGTCCCAGACCCTGGCGCCGCTCCTGATCAGCCAGGGACAACTTATTCCCGGAGCTGCGACTACTTCGATCCAGACCCAGACCAATCTGGATGCGAGCGCGGCGGTGGGCGATAGCTTTTCGACGCCCGTTACCGTGTTCGATTCCCTGGGCGTGTCTCACGTGGTGACTTATCAGTTCACCAAGACGGCCTCCAACGCATGGAGTTACCAGCTTAGCCTCCCTGCTGCCGACACCGGCGGGGCCGGGGCGCCCACGGTAATTTCGACGGGCAACGTCACCTTCAATCCGGACGGCACACTGGCTACGCCCGCGGCGCCCGTGACCGGCATCGCAATTACCGGACTGGCGGACGGCGCCTCGAACATAACCATGACCTGGAATCTCCAGAACGCGGCTGGGAATTCCTTGCTCACCCAATCGTCGGCTCCCAGCGCCACTGCCAACACTTTCCAGAACGGCTACGGCAGCGGAACGCTCTCCGACTTCAGCATCACCTCTGACGGAACTATCGAGGGAACATTTACCAACAACCAGACGCTGGCGCTGGGTCAGATCGTGCTGGCGAATTTTGCCAATCCGCAGGGCCTGTTGCGGGTGGGACAGAACAGTTTCCAGACCACCTTGTCTTCCGGTGCTCCGGCGATCGGCGTAGCTGGAAGCGGTGGACGTGGCACGCTCACGGGCGGTTCATTGGAACAATCGAACGTGGACATTGCAACCGAGTTCTCCAACATGATCGTGACCCAGCGTGGCTACCAGGCGAATGCCCGAGTGGTAACGACATTCGACCAGCTCACGCAAGACACCATCAACATGAAGCAGTTGTAGAGCTGAAAGGTTAACCGCTGAAAGTTAGTTGAAGATTAGAGCGAATCCGGCGCGGTTCCCCGCTGCGCTGGAAAGTCGCGTCTTCTACTCCCGCTCTAATTGAAAACACCCCAGCTTCGGCACTCATGCCGGGGTAATCGCTGGGCGCTAAGTCTCGTTTTTTCTGTCGCTTTCGGGTGACAGCACAAGTATCAGTTGACCCTCCATCGTCAGGTCATCACTGGCAGAGCGATTGCACCTCCATTGCTTCGCGGAGTTCCGACTTCGCGTTGCTGCTTTCAGCAGCACGAGAAAAAAAGAATGGCTACAGCCCAAGTTGCGCCGGTGCGTCCGGAGGTCCCGCAAGCGCAGGAAAGCGGGAACGGCCCCATCGAGGCCTACCACTGGCTTCGTTGCAAGACGACGGCAGAGATTGCGGTGCCAAAGTTCACGGTGGGTGACCTGCTCAAACTGCGCGCAGGGGCCGTGGTGCAGACGGCGACACCGGTCGGCAATGACGTGCCCGTGAGGGTCAACAAGATCCTCCTGGGGTGGGGACGATTCGAAGCGGTGCATGACCGACTAGCCATACGAATCACGGAATTGGCATGAACACACTCTCTCAAGTCGAACCCTTGCAGCCTGTCCAGGATAAGTCACGTTCTCTTGCGAGCGTTGGAGATTGGAGCCAAACCCTCCTGGTTCGGACCTGGAGCGTTCTCAAGTGGATTGTGCTGCGCGCCAAGGCACAGCAAGCGCGCAAGAATTTGCGGGTATGCGAAACCGTCTCGCTCGGCGAGAAGCGATTCGTCGCAGTGATTCAGGTCGATGAGGAAAGATTCCTGATCGGCGGATCTTCCAGCGCCGTCTCACTCCTGACCCGCCTGCAGCAAACCAAAACATTTGCCGCAGCTCTTGACCAGGAGGCGGCGAAGATCTCATGACCGCCTGGTCACGGTTCGTCCGAGTGTTTCTGGTTGTCCTGATGCTGGGCACGGTGACGGCATCGGCCTCGTCCAAGGCGACGCCGGCAGTCACGCCGACTCCTGCTTCCAATGAGATCCGCATCACCATGCCCGGCACGGCGGGGTCCAGTTCCTCTTCGTGGACCATCGTAGCCCTGCTGACGTTCCTCACGCTGATCCCATCCCTGCTGATGTGCATGACCCCATTCGCGCGCTTGCTGATTGTCTTTCATTTTCTTCGGCAGGCACTCGGACTGCAGAGCACACCCAGCAATCAGACCCTGATCGGCCTGGCTCTGGTGTTGACTTTCTTCCTGATGCAACCGGTGGGTGCGTCAATCTACGCCCAAGCGCTGGAGCCGCTGCAGGCAGGACAAATCAATGCAATGGATGCTGTGCAGCGCGGCACCCTACCCATCCATGAGTTCATGGTGCACTACGTGCGGGAAAAGGACGTCGCGCTTTTTGTGGACCTGGCCAAGCAGCAGAGCCCCCACAATCCCAACGATCTTGCGATGCGGATACTGGTACCTGCCTATATTCTCTCGGAACTCAAAGCAGGATTCCAGATCGGCGCCATTCTCTTTCTTCCCTTCATGGTGATTGACATGGTGGTGGCTTCGATCACCACCTCGGTCGGCATGTTGCAGTTGCCGCCGGTGGTCATCTCAACTCCGCTCAAGCTTCTGTTGTTTGTCATGGTGGATGGGTGGGGATTGTTAATCGGTTCGTTGATGAGGAGCTTTAGCTGATGCCGGATGCGCAGGTGGTGGAGATTTGCCGTCACACACTGCTCGAAGTGCTGTTGCTGGCGGTGCCGATCTTGGCCATCGCGGTAGCAGTGAGTTTGCTGGTGAACGTCGTTCAGGTGCTGACTTCACTGCAGGAAGCCACACTATCGGCCGTCCCGAGGCTCTTGGCCGTGGCGGCTGCCGCGTTCTTCATGATGCCGTGGATGTGGCGCCAGATGGGTCAATACACCGTGAAGCTGCTGTCCGACTTTCATCCGTACGTGAGATAGGCCAACAAATGGAACTTTCTCTGACTGAACTGTTGAGCGGGCCGCTGGTGATCGGGATCCGAATTTCGGGTTTGATGTTGTTCGCCCCGTTCTTCGGAAATGGCGCGATCCCGCCCCGCATCAAGGCGATCCTGGTACTGCTCATCACGGCGGTCTTGTATCCCGTATATTCCGCCCAGGTGGGCATTGTCACGCTGACGCAGTGGCCGGGAGTCGTGGCGCGGGAGTTTGTGCTCGGCGTCGCCATCGGGCTGGTCACCAATTTTGTGTTTGAGGCTGCGCAGTTGGCGGGAGCGGTGCTGGGGGTACAGATGGGATATTCGTTGGTCAACATTCTCGATCCCCAAACCCAGGTGGACACCACGGTGGTCGCCATGTTCCACCAGACCGTGGCCTTCCTGCTGTTTCTGCAACTGGATGTACATCATTGGATCCTCCGCGGAATCGCCCACAGTTTTGAGTATCTCTCGCCCGGTGCAGTCCATCTGAACCGCGGCTTGACCACAGAGTTGCTGCACGGGGTTGCGGGCGTGCTGGGGACCGGACTGCAAATCGCGGCCCCGGTGCTGGCAGTGACCCTGGTAGCAGATGTGATTCTGGGATTCCTGGGCAAGGCTTCTCCACAAATGCCCTTGATTTTGCTGGGCCCCGCAGTCAAAAGCATGCTGGGCGTGGGACTGCTCGTCATGGTGATCCGCTACTGGCCGGCACTGTTCGAGCGTTACTTCACGGAATCTGTGGGATTCACTGAGCGTCTTCTGCATCTGGCGGCACGGTCATGAGCGACAACAAGACAGAAAAACCGACACCGCGGCGCCGGCAAAAGGCGCGAGAGCAAGGCCAGGTTCCACGCTCGCGTGATTTGTCCAGCATTCTGGCTGTGTCCGGCGCATTCGGCCTGGTGGCATGGCAGGGCTATGCGGGAATCGAGGCCTGGCGGAACCTGCTGCGACACACATTTGAGTATTCCAGCGGAGACGCGCTAACGCCCAGCACCTCCTTACTTATATGGACAGGATGGACGCTCGCCAGGTGTGTAGTGCCAGTGATGGTGACGGCCTGGACACTGTCGCTGGTCGGCGGTCTGGCGCAGGGTGGACTTGTGTTCGCGCCCGAGGCCCTGGTTCCCAAGATTGAGAGACTCAGCCCGGCCAAAAAACTGGGCCAGATCTTTTCCCTCACTGGCCTGAGCGGGCTGTTGAAGTCAATGCTTCCGTTTGCCGCCATAGGCTACGTCGGCTTCGCCACGCTTCGGGATCACTGGATCTCGATTGTGATCGCCTCCAACATCAGTTTCTGGTCGTTCACTCGCTTCCTGCTGATGATCATCTTCGAGGTCGCATGGAAATCCGCGTTGGTGCTGCTGGCATGGGCGCTGGTGGATTACTTCCTCACCTGGCGAAAGTCGGAAAGCGACCTGCGCATGTCGCGCGAGGAGATGCGGCAGGAAACCAAGGATTCTGATGGAAACCCGCAGATCAAGATGCGCATCCGGCGATTGCAACGACAGATGCGGCGGCAGTTGATGTTGCGTGAAACCGAAAAGGCCACCGTTGTGGTCACCAACCCGACCCACTTTGCCGTGGCGATTCTCTATCACATGGACATGGGCGCGCCCGTTGTGGTGGCAAAAGGCCGAAACCTGTTGGCGCAAAAGATGAAGCAGATTGCACGCTGGAAGGAAATTCCAGTGCTGGAGAATCCAGCATTGGCGCAGGCGCTTTACAAGACAGTGGACGTCGGGCAAAGCATTCCCGCCAAGCTCTACACCGCGGTCGCGGAAGTGTTGGCATTCGTTTACCGAGCACAGGAACAAGTAAAGCGCCAGGCAGCAACTGAGAGACGATAATGGCCGCTATCACCAAACCGAAACTGGCTGCGCGATCCACGGTTGATTGGATCGTGCCGGCCGCGGCCGTCAGCATGGTGTTCGTCATGCTGGTGCCGATGCCAAGCTTTCTGCTGGACATCATGCTGGCCTTCAGCATGACGGCTTCCGTGCTGGTTCTGCTCACCGCGGTCCAGATCCTCCGTCCGGCACAATTCTCCGTCTTCCCCAGCTTGCTCCTGCTGATGACGCTGTTCCGCCTGTCCCTCAACCTTGCCAGCAGCCGGCGAATCCTTCTGCACGGGGCGGAAGGAGCTTCGGCAGCAGGACGCGTGATTGAGGCCTTTGGCCAATTCGTGGTGGGCGGCAACTACGTTGTCGGTTTTGTTCTGTTCCTCGCCTTGATCGCCATCCAGTACATCGTGGTCAGTCATGGCGCGGTGCGAACGGCGGAAGTCACCGCACGCTTCACCCTCGATGCCATGCCCGGCAAGCAGATGGCAATCGACGCCGACCTGAACGCCGGCCTCATCGATGAAGTACAGGCCCGAGCCCGCCGCGAGCAGATCGCGCACGAAGCGGAGTTCTACGGCGCCATGGACGGCGCGGCCCGTTTCAATCAGCGCGATGCGCTGGCCACCATTCTGATCACCGCCATCAACATCATTGCCGGCTTTCTCATCGGCGTCATCCAGCAGGGCGTCCCCTTCCAGGAAGCCCTGAAGACCTACACCGTGCTGACCGTCGGCGATGGCCTGGTCACGATGATTCCCTCGCTGCTGGTCTCGGTGGCCGGCGGCATGGTAGTCACGCGAGCTTCCTCTGACAGCACCCTCTCGACCGATTTAGGCAAGCAGTTGTTCGGTAACAGCCGTCCCTTGTGGATTGCTGCCGCGGTCATGACCGGACTTGCTCTCATCCCCGGACTGCCCAAGCTCTCTTTCATTCTCATGGCGGTAATCATGGCGGTACTGGCGCGCCGCGCGAGGCTGGAAACGATCGAAGGCAAACCGGTTTCCACCACGTTGGCAGGCAAGTCCGAGACCGCTCCATCACCGACCCTTGACCCGATGGACGCTGCATTGAAGCTGGACGACCTCATGCTTGAGGTCGGTGTCGGCCTTGTGCCTTTAGTGGACGCCAACAAGGGCGGGCA
>Ga0075015_100000451_pt1 | contig 14271 bp, 14 predicted proteins | sample AleBraG_ABR_2013_FD_71476 | JGI IMG/M metagenome (GOLD analysis project Ga0075015, IMG submission 71476) | Freshwater sediment microbial communities in response to fracking from Pennsylvania, USA - Alex Branch Run_MetaG_ABR_2013 | ecosystem: Environmental > Aquatic > Freshwater > Creek >...
AGTGGAAGTCATCGTTCTGGAGGCGCAATCCGGTGACGGTACGCTGGCGTGTGCCGGCGATCGCCACGCAGCGCGCGTCCGCGGCCGGGCATTACACCGCGACCCTGCCGGCCGCAGCGAGCAGCCGCGGGTCCGGACGCGGTCCGGAAGCCGGCCAGCCGTCCATCGCCAGGAGCGCCGGCGCTGCGGGGGCGGGCAGCAGCTGGTAGATGCTCGGGAAGGTGCTGAACACCTGCGCCGACAGAAACTCCGCATCGTGCCGCCGGTCGAGAGCGGCCAGACGCCGCACCACCGGATAGGTACCGCGCAGCGCCTGCACCGCGCCATACGATCCGGCATGCGGTGTGCCGAGCGTGATCAGCCGGCGCACGTGTTCCAGGCCAGGCTCGGCGAGCGCGCGGCGCGCGACCAGACCGCCCATGCTGTGCGCGATGATGGCGATGGCGCCGGAGGTATCGGCACGCAGGCGCGCGGCGAAGTCCGCGGCCAGTGCGATCAGGTCGGCGCGCCAGTCGTATTCGTGCACGATGACGTGGAAGCCCGCGGCACGCAGGCGCAGCTGCAGCGGCAGATAACTGTAGGGAATCGCGCCCAGCGTGACCAGCGGCGGCGCGTCGAGGCGCAGCCGCTCGAGGCGGCCGGCGAGAATATCCTGTGGATCCACCCACAGCAGGTCGGCCGGAAGCGGCGCGGCGCGCGCCGCGCCGAGCTGCGTGCCCATGATGCCGGGCAGCAGGTAGACCGTGCCCGAGTGCCGGATGGCACCGTGCAGCGCGCCTCTTGCCAGCGTGCTGAGCAGCGCGTGGTCCGCGCGGCCCAGCAGCGCGACCAGCTCATGGCGCGCCGCGCCGGCGGCCAGCAGCGCGCACAATTCCGCGTCGCTGTGGCGCAGCCGGTCGTAGCTCGACACCCCGGCCGGGAGGCTCACGCCGCGCGCCCGAGTCCCGAATGCCGGACCAGCAGTTCGCAGACCGCGGCGATGGCCGCGGCGCGCGCCGTGCTCCGGCGCCAGACCGCAGCGACTCGGCGGCTCGGCGTCGGTTTCACCAGGTTCAGCAGCCGCATGCCGGGGGCCGATTCATAGGCACCGCGACAGGCGAGGGCGGGCAGCAGCGTCACGCCCGCTCCGGCCGCCACCATCTGGCGCAGCGTCTCGATGCTGGTGGCGCGGAAGTCCTGCTTTTCATGCGCGCGGCTGCGCGCGCAGACGCTGAGCGCCTGGTCGCGCAGGCAATGGCCCTCCTCGAGCAGCAGCAGCGTGTCATCGCCGAGGTCCGCGATCTGCACCTGGCGGCGCGCAGCGAGACGATGCTGTTCGGGCACGGCGAGCAGAAACGGCTCCTCGTACAGCGGCAGCGTCACGAGCGTGTCCTCGTGCAGCGGCAGCGCCAGGATGCCGACATCGAGGTCGCCGGCGCGCAGCCGCTCCAGCATCGCAGCGGTCTGGTATTCATACAGCAGCAGCTCGAGCTGCGGCAGTGCCTTGCGCAGCCGCAGCATGACCTGGGGCAGCAGGTAGGGTCCGATCGTCGGCAGCGTTGCGAAACGCAGCCGTCCGGCCAGCGGATCGCGCCAGCCCTGGGCCAGGTGCACGATCTCGTCGCTGGTGGCGATGATCTGCTGCGCCCGCGCGGCGATCGCGGCGCCCGCCTCGGTGAGCGTGACGTGACGGGGCTGCCGCTCCACGAGCTGCACGCCCAGATAGGCCTCGAGCTTGCGCAGCTGCGCCGACAGCGTCGGCTGGCTGACAAAACAGGCGGCGGCGGCCTGGCCGAAATGGCGCGTGGTCGCGAGTGCAGCCAGGTAGCGCAGATCCTTGAGCTTGAGGTCGGCCATGGGGCGCACAGCGGGGTCGGAATTGAAAGGATCTATCGAAGTAATGATAACAATCGATCACGCCAATGCAAGCGCGGCCGGCCGTTTGCGCAATATTCGCGTGCCGGCAGGGTCGGCGCTAGGATTCCATCGCCAGGATTCCATTTTGTATCGCGGAGCGGCTGTGCAGATACTGCTGGTCGAGGATGACGTCGAGGCGGCGGGCCACGTGGTCAACGGACTGCGTGAAGCCGGCTACGCCGTGACGCACGCCGCCGACGGCGAGGCGGGACTGGCGGCGGCCCGGGCCGCGCGCTACGACCTGCTGATCGTCGACCGCATGCTGCCGCACCGGGATGGCCTGGCGCTGGTCGGGGCATTGCGCGAACAGGGTGTCGCCACGCCGGTCCTGGTCCTGAGCGCGCTCGGCACGATCGATGACCGTGTCGACGGGCTGCGTGCCGGAGGCGATGACTACCTCGTCAAGCCGTTCGCGTTCGCGGAACTGCTGGCGCGGGTGGAAGCGCTGCTGCGCCGGGCGTCGGGCGACAGCCGGCACGTCGGCACGCTGCGCGTGGCCGATCTCGAGATCAATGTACTGGCCCGGCGTGTGACGCGCGCCGGCCAGCCGATCGAACTGACGACCAAGGAGTTCCAGCTGCTGGAATTCCTGGTGCGGCGTGCCGGCCAGGTGGTCACGCGCACCATGCTGCTCGAGTCGGTGTGGAACCTGCATTTCGATCCGCAGACCAACCTGATCGACGTGCACATCAGCCGCCTGCGCCAGGCGATCGACCGCGACTTCGCGGCCCCGCTCCTGCACACGATCCGCGGCTCGGGTTACTGCATCCGGGAACCGGGGGCCGGTCCTTGAAGGCGCCGCACTTCCTTTCCTCGACGGCGCGGCTGGCGTTCTGGTATCTGTGCGCGGTGGCGCTGGGCGTGAGCGCGCTGCTGTGGAGCGCCTACCTGCTGACCCAGCACGCCATGGACCGCAATGTCGACCTGGTGGTCGAGACCGAGACCGAGTCGCTGCGCGAAGCCTACCGTGGCGGCGGCCTCAAGCGGCTCATCGACGTCCTCGATCAGCGCGTCGATGACTGGGGCCGGCTCGGCGCCGCGTACCTGCTGGTCGACAGCCAGGGCCAGCAGCTCGCCGGCAACCTGTCGATCTGGCCCACCGTCTACACGGCCAAGGGGCAGTGGCTCGAGTTCGACATCGACGTCACCGACAACGGCAAGGTGGTCGACCATCCCGTGCGTGCCGAAGTGGTCAACCTGCGCGGCAACCGCCTGCTGGTGGGCACGGACGTGTCCGAGCGCCGCCGTTTCGCGCAGCGCCTGCGGGCCACCACCTACTGGGGCATGGGCCTGACCGTGGCGCTGATGGCGGCCACGGGCTGGTGGTTCAGCCGCCGCGTGGCGGCGCGCGTACGCGCCGTCGCCCAGGCCTGCGACAGCATCATCTCGGGCGACCTGACGCGGCGTCTGCCCCTGGAAAGCAGCGCCGACGAATTCGACCAGCTCGCCAGCACGGTGAACGGCATGCTCGATCGCATCGAGCAGCAGACCGCGGCGGTCCGTGTCACCTTCAACAGCGCCGCGCACGACCTGCGCGCGCCGCTGTACCGCATGCGCGCCCGCCTCGAGACGGCGCTGCACGGCGCGCAGGGGAGCGATGCGGCGAGCCGCGCCACCAGCGAGGCGATGCGCGCGGCGATTGACGACCTCGAGCGCGTCCAGCGCACGCTGGCGACGCTGCTGCAGATCGCGCAGGCCGAGGCCGGCGGCGGCGGCGCACCGCCCGAGCGGGTCGATCTGGCGCAGATGGCGCGGGAGCTCGGGGAGCTGTACGCGCCGGAAGCGCGCGAGCGCGGCCTGTCCCTGCACGTCGAGGCGCCGGAACCCGCGCTGGTCAGCGGCCACCAGCAGCTGCTCGCGCAGCTGATGACCAATCTGCTCGAGAACGCCATCAAGTATGTGCCGGCCGGCGGCGCGATCGATCTGCAGGTGCGCGGCGACAGGTCGCAGGTCCACGTCACGGTCAACGACAACGGACCGGGGATTCCGCAGGCGGCGCACGCGGCGATGCTGCTGCCGTTCCGGCGCCTGGAACGCGATACCGCGGCGCCCGGCAGCGGCCTGGGACTGAGCCTGGTTGCCGCGGTCGTGCGCCTGCATCACGGGCGTCTGGAACTGCAGAGCACCGCGCCCGGCCTGCGCGTGTGCTGCAGCTTCGCGGCCCTGAATGCGCCGGCACTGGCCGGCGGCCCCGTTGCCGCGTCGTCATCGGCCGCGACACCGGCCAGGCCCGCCGGCGCCGCCGGCGGGGCCGCACCCGCCCAGGTGGGCAGCGCCTAGGCGACTTCCAGGCGATCTGGGCCTCGCCCCGGGCGGGAGCGCCGCGACGGCCGGTGGCATCAGCCCACTAGGGCCGGCGGCATCGAGGATCTCGTTGCGGCGGCGATCCTTTTCTTCCAGTCTGCGTTCAGCGATATAGTTCATGCTGCCATCCCGAGCCAATCCTGACGCAGTGTCAATAAACAAACGGCTGTATTTCATGATGCTGCTCTGCAGCACAGCGAGCCTGGCCGGTGCATGGCGGGTGCAGGACGATACGGGTCGCCTGCTGACCCTGCAGGGACCGCCCCAGCGCATCGTCAGCCTCTCCCCCGGTGCCACCGCCATGCTGTTCGCGGCGGGGGGCGGCGAGCGCGTGGTTGGCACCGCGGAGTTCTCCGTCGAGCCGGAGGCGGCGCGACGCATCGTGCGCGTCGGCGACAGCCACGGATTCGATCTCGAGCGGATCCTGGCCCTGCGACCGGACCTCATCGTCGCCTGGAGCGATGGCGTTTCCGCCGCGCAGCTGCTGCCTTTCGAACGCGCCGGACTGCCCGTCTACCATCACCGCGTGCCGCGGCTGGACGATCTGCCTGCGGCGCTCGAGCGCTTCGGCGCCCTGCTGCATACCGACGCCACCGCCGCCGCTGCTGCGGCCGCATTGCGCGCGCGCATCGCGGCGCTGCGCGCGCGCTATCGGCGCAGCGACACGCCGCGGCTCCTGCTGCAGGTGTGGGACCGGCCCGTCTACACGCTGGGCGGGGCGCAGGTGATCTCGGATGTGGTCGAGGCCTGCGGGTACCGTAATGTCTACGGCGAGCTGCGCGCGGCGGCGCCGGCCGTGTCGCTCGAATCGATCGCGGCGCGTGATCCGGAGGTGATTCTCGCCCTCGCGGCCGATGAACCCAGCGCCCGCGCCTGGCTCAGGCAGTGGCAGGCGATGCCGGCCCTGCGGGCCGTGCGCACCGGCCAGCTCGTCAGCTTCGCGGATCCGCGCCTGAGCCGCCTGGGCCCCGATGTGGTCCCGGCGGCCGAAGCGCTCTGCGCGCGGCTCAGAGCGGCGCATGAGCGCTCGGTCCGCCACTCTTGACGCCCGCGGCGGGCTGTCGCCATACTGCCCGGCGTATGCACAGCGCAATCCAGTCCGCCGCGATCCGCTGGTGGTGGCCGCACCCGTGAGCGGGGTGGGCCCTGGGCTGCTTTCGATCAAACCCTAAAGTTTCCTTGAACACCAGACCCATCTCCGGACGACGCCGGGATGGGTCTTTTTTTGGACGCAACTCTTTGAATGAAACCGCCTTTTGACATAGCAGGGGATCTCGATACGCCGGTCTCGGCGTACGCCAAGCTGGCCTCATTCCGACCACGCTTCCTGCTGGAGAGCGTCGAAGGGGGCGAGCGGCTCGGCCGTTATTCCTTCATAGGGTTCGGCGACGCTCTCGAAGTCCGGCTGGACGAGCGCCGCTTCAGCATCGGCGCGCAGCAGCTGCCCGTGCCGCGGTCCGGCCCGGAGCTGCTGGCGGGGCTGCGCCAGGCGCTGGCCGCGGCACCGCGTCCGCTGCCGGAACTGGGCACCGTGCCGCTGGCCGGCGGTCTCGTGGGCTATACCGCCTACGACATCGTGCGTTATTTCGAGCGGCTGCCCGAACACGCGGCGCGGCTTGCCAATGCGCCACCGCTGCTGCATTACGTCGCGCCACGCTCAATGCTGGTGTTCGATCATCTGACGCGCGCGATTGCGCTGCTGCATGACGGCAGCGAGGCGGAGCGCGCGGCGCTGCGCCGCGAAGTCATCCTCGCCCTGCGTGGCCCGATGCCCGGCAGCCGCGTGCACGGCGGCAGCTGCGCACCGCCGGCGGCGGCCCTGAGCCGCGATGCCTTCCTGTCCGGCGTGCGGCGCGCGCAGGAGCATATCGCCGCCGGCGATGTGTACCAGCTGGTGCTCGCGTCGCGCTTCTCAGGCCGCCATGATCTCGATCCCTTCCAGGTCTACCGCGCACTGCGGCTCGTGAACCCGTCGCCGTACATGTTCTACTGCGAGCTCGGCGACATCACGGTGGTCGGCTCGTCGCCCGAGGCCCTGGTGAAGCTCTACGCCGGGCAGGCCGAACTGCGTCCGATCGCGGGCACGCGGCCGCGTTCGGGCGATGCGGAAATCGACGCCGCGCGCGCCACCGAACTGCTCGCCGACCCCAAGGAAAACGCCGAGCACGTGATGCTCGTGGACCTGGCGCGCAATGACCTGGGTCGTGTGGCGCAGGCGGGCACGGTGCGTGTCGAGCCGTTCCGCGCGCTCGAGCGTTATAGTCATGTCATGCACATCGTCAGCGGCGTGCACGGGCGGCTGGCCGCGGGGCGCGACGCCTTCGACCTGTTCGCGGCCGCGTTCCCGGCCGGCACGCTGGTGGGGGCGCCCAAAGTGCGTGCCATGGAAATCATCGAGGAACTCGAGCCGGTCCGGCGCGGCCTGTACGGCGGCACGGTCGGCTATTTCGGCGCGCGCGGCGACATGGATCAGGCGATCACGATTCGCACGCTGGTGTTTCACGGCGACGAGTACAGCTACCAGGCGGGCGCCGGTATCGTTGCCGACAGTCGCCCGGAAGCCGAGCACGAGGAAATCCTGGCCAAGAGCGCCGCGGCGGTCCAGGCGCTGCGCCTGGCGGAGCAGGGCCTGTGAGCGCGCGGTTGCTGCTGATCGACAACTACGATTCCTTCACCTACAACCTGGTGCAGGCCTTCATGATCCTGGGTGCGGAGGTGGTCGTGCACCGCAATGACGCCCTGAGCGTCGAGGCGGCCGAGGCGCTGGCGCCCACGCACCTGTGCATTTCGCCGGGGCCGGGGACGCCGCAGCAGGCCGGCGTCTCGATCGCGATGATCCAAGCCTTCGCGGGGCGCATTCCGGTGTTCGGCGTCTGCCTCGGCCACCAGTCGATCACCGCGGCCTTCGGCGGCAAGGTGGTCCGCGCACCGCGCCTGATGCATGGCAAGACCTCGATGATCGAACACGATGGACGCGGTGTGTTCGCCGGCATCCCCAACCCCTGTGAGGTGGGCCGGTATCATTCGCTAATTGCCGAGGGCGCCACGCTGCCGCCGGAACTGCTCGTGACCGCGCGTACCGCCGAAGGCGAAATCATGGGCCTGCGGCATCGCACGCTCAATGTCGAGGGCGTGCAGTTCCATCCCGAGAGCGTGCTGACGCCGCTGGGGCCGGCGATGATGAAGAATTTCCTGGCCAGCGGCGGCGGCCGGCGTTCCTGAGCAGGTCAGCGCCGATGCCCAACACACCGCTCAATTCACTCCTCAGCGAGACGCTCGATCGGCTGCTCGATGGCCAGAACCTGACCGAGCGCGAGTCGGGTGAGCTGCTGCATGCGCTGACCGCCCGGGACCTGGCGCCGGCGCTGGCCGGCGCATTGCTGGCGGCGCTGCGTGCCAAGGGGGTCTCGGCGGCCGAACTGCGCGGGCTGGCCGCGGGCATGCGAGCCCTGGCACTCAAGCCCGTGCTGCCCGCGCCGCTGCGTGCCGTCGACGTCGTCGGTACCGGCGGCGACAGATCCGGGAGCCTGAACCTGTCCACGGGCGCCGCGCTGCTGACGGCCGCGTGCGGCGTGCCCGTGGTGAAGCACGGCAACCGGTCCGTTTCCAGCCGCTGCGGGAGCGCCGACGTGCTCGAAGCGCTCGGCATGGCGCTGCCGCTCGATGAGCGGCGCGCCGGCGAATGCCTGGCCGCCACCGGCTTCACGTTCCTGTTCGCGCCGTATTTCCATCCGGCCATGAAGGCGCTCGCGCCGGTGCGCGCCGCGCTCGGCGTGCGTACGGTCTTCAATATCCTCGGTCCGCTCACCAACCCGGCCGAACCCCCGTTCCACGTGATCGGTGCGTTCAACCTGGCGACGGCCGAGGTGATCGCGCAGGCCCTGGCGGGCACCGCCATCGAACGCGCCCTGGTCGTGCACGGTGCCGCCGGCTGGGACGAGCCGACGCCGATCGGTCCGTTCGAACTGTTCGACGTGCGCGGCGGCGAGGTGCGGCGCGAACAGCGCTCGCCAGGCGATTATGGGCTGGCGTTATGCAGTGCGGCGGATCTGACCGGCGGCGATGCGGCTCACAATGCCCGCGCGCTGCAGCGCGTACTGGCGGGCGAGGAGCGGGGCCCGCAGCGCGATGCGCTGCTGCTCGGGGCGGCGCTGGCGCTCGAGGTGACCGGTGTGGAACCGGCGCCGCGGCTGGCGATGGCGCGCGCGGCCCAGGCGATTGATTCCGGAGCCGCCGCCAAGCTGCTGGCGCAGCTGGCGCGCTTCGCCGCGCTGGCGCATTCCTAACGAGGTGCAGCATGAGCCAATCTGCAGACCAGGAGAATTTTCTCGCCTCGATGGCCGCGGGCAGCGCCCGGCGCGTCGCCGCAGCCCGCGCCACGCTCGCTGATGCCGAGATGCTCGCCCAGGCGCTTGCCAGTCCGGTGCCGCCGCGGCTGCAGCTGTCCGCGCGGCGCTTCGATCTGATCGCCGAGGTCAAGTTCCGCTCGCCGGCGGCCGGCAGGCTGCGCGAGGGCAATGAAGAACATGTGCTGGCGCGCGTGGCCGGCTATGCGGAGGCCGGCGCCGCCGCGGTGTCCGTGCTCACGGAGCCGAGCCGCTTCGATGGTTCCCTGGCGCACCTGCGCACGGCCGTGCGCGCCTTGAATGGAAAGATTCCCGCCATGCGCAAGGATTTTCTCGTCGATCCCTACCAGGTCTGCGAGGCGCGGCTCGCCGGTGCCGGCGGCGTGCTGCTGATCCTGCGCCTGCTCGAACCCGCGGCCATGGCGAGCCTGATCGAATGCGCGGCGCGTCTCAAGCTGTTCGTGCTGCTCGAGGCCTTCGACGCGGCCGACATCGCGCGCTCCGCGGATCTGGTGCGCCAGTACACCTCGGCCACGCCGCTGCTCGTGGGACTCAACTGCCGCGACCTGGCCACGCTCAAGGTGGTTCCGGGCAGACTCGAGGAGCTCGTGCGCACGCTCCCCGACAGCGTGCCGCGCGTCGCCGAAAGCGGCGTCGCGACGGCCGCCGATGCCGGCCGCATGGCGGTGGCCGGGTACGATGTCGCGCTGGTCGGCAGCGCGCTGATGGAGGCGCTCGAGCCGCTGAAGCTGGTGCGCGCCATGGTCAGTGCCGGACGCAATGAACGCGCGCGGCGCTCGTGAGCGGATGGATCAAGATCTGCGGCATGACCCACCCGGAAGCGGTGAGCGCCGCCGTGGAGGCGGGCGCCGATGCCATCGGTTTCGTGTTCGCCACCTCGGTGCGGCGCGTGACGGCCGAGCGGGCCGCGGAGCTGGCGCGGGCCGTCCGCCGGCGGATCACCTGCGTCGCCGTGACGCGGCATCCGGCGCAGTCGGAGGTCGATGAGATCGTGCGCAGCTTTCACCCCGATCTGCTGCAGAGCGACATCGAGGATCTCGGGCTGCTGCATCTGCCGCAGCGCCTGGCCAGACTCCCGGTGGTGCGGGCGACGCACGCCGCCGCGGCCGAGTATCCGGCGCGCGTGCTGTACGAGGGTGCACACAGCGGCACCGGCGAAGTCGGCGACTGGCAGCAGGCGGCCGCGCTCGCGCGCCGTACCCGGCTGGTGCTCGCCGGCGGTCTGCATGTGGGCAATGTCGCCGACGCCATACGCCGCGTGCGGCCCTTCGGTGTCGATACCTCGAGCGGGGTCGAGTCCCGGCCCGGAATCAAGAGCCCCGCGAAGATCGCGGAGTTCGTCCAAGCCGCGCGAGCGGCCTTCAGTGAGATCGCAGCATGAATGCAGTCCTCGACGAGTCCGAGCGCGAGCAGTTGCTGGCGCAGCTGATCGCCGGAAAGTTTCCCGATGCCCGCGGACGCTACGGTCCGTATGGCGGGCGCTACGTGCCCGAGACACTGGTTCCGGCGCACGAGAGGCTGGAGGCCGGCGTCAGGCGCTGGCTGGGCGACGCGCAATTCCAGCGTGAGCTCACGCTCGAACTCCAGTCCTGGGCCGGGCGGCCGACCGCGCTGAGTCATGCGCCGCGCCTGGCGCAGCGCTGGGGTGCCGACGTCTGGCTGAAGCGCGAGGACCTGGCGCACACGGGCGCGCACAAGATCAACAATGCGCTCGGCCAGGCGCTGCTGGCGCGGCGCCTCGGCGCGCGCCGCATCGTGGCCGAGACCGGCGCGGGCCAGCACGGCGTGGCCAGCGCCGCCGCCTGCGCACGCGTCGGGTTGCCCTGCACCGTGTACATGGGCGCCGTGGACATGGAGCGGCAGGCCCCGAACGTCGGGCGCATGCGGCTGCTCGGCGCCACGGTGGTCAGCGTCACCAGCGGCGATCGCACGCTCCGAGCCGCGATCGACGAGGCGATGCGCGACTGGGTCGCCGATCCGGAGGGCACCTATTACCTGCTGGGCTCGGCCGTGGGGGCCCACCCGTATCCCTACCTGGTGCGCGAGCTGCAGAGCATCATCGGACGCGAGGCCCGCGGCCAGATGCAGGCGCAGGCCGGTGGCCTGCCCGACGTCGTCATCGCCTGCGTGGGCGGCGGGTCCAATGCCATCGGCATCTTCCATCCCTTCATCGCCGATCGCAGCGTGGCGATCCTGGGCGTCGAGGCCGGCGGCCGCGGCGCGGGGCTCGGCGACCATTCCGCCACCTTGAGCCGTGGGCGGCCGGGCGTGCTGCACGGCAGCTATTCGCTGCTGCTGCAGGATGCGGAAGGCCAGATCCAGGAAACGCATTCCGTGTCGGCCGGCCTCGACTACCCGGGCGTCGGGCCGGAGCATGCGCTGCTGCTGGCCTGCGGACGCGTGACCTACACGTCCGCGACCGATGCCGAGGCACTGGCCGCGGTCAAGGAATGCTGCGAGTGCGAGGGCATCCTGCCGGCACTCGAGAGCGCGCATGCGCTGGCCGGTGCCCGGCGCTGGGCGCAGGCGAATCCCGGCAAGCGTGTGCTGCTCGGGCTTTCGGGACGCGGTGACAAGGACATGCCGACCCTGTCGCAGACCCTGCTGGCGGCGGCGCCCGCCGGAGCGGCCTGATGCTTCCGCACGAACGGATCAGCGCGGCCCTGCGCCAGGGTGCGCAGGCAGGGGAACCCGCGCTGGTGGCGTTTCTGACCGCCGGCTACCCGCGGCGCGCACAGTTCCGCGAACACCTCGCGGCCGTCGCCGCGGGTGCCGACGTGGTCGAGATCGGCGTGCCATTCACCGATCCGATGGCCGATGGCATGACCATCCAGCGCTCCAGCCACGAGGCCCTGCGCCAGGGCGTGACCCTGCAGTGGATTCTCGACGAGCTGACCGCCATGCCACCGCTGAGCACGCCGCTGCTGCTGATGAGCTACCTGAACCCGCTGCTGGCCTATGGCTACGAACGGCTGGCCGAGGCCAGCGTCAAGGCGGGCGTGTGCGGATTCATCATTCCGGATCTGCCGCTGGATGAGAGTGGCACGCTGCGCGCGGCGCTCGAGCCGCGCGGGCTGGCCCTGGTGCAGATGGTGACGCCGGTGACGCCGGCCGAGCGACTGGCGCGCCTGTGTGCCGCGAGCCAGGGCTTCGTCTATGCCGTGACGATGACGGGCACCACCGGCAAGAATGTGGCGGTGCCGGCGGATGTGCTGGGCTACCTGGAGCGCGTGCGTGCGGTATCCAGGGTGCCGGTGTGCGCCGGCTTCGGCATCCGCTCGCGCGAACAGGTCGAGCGGCTGCGCGGCGCGGTGGATGGAGTCGTCATCGGCTCGGCACTGGTGGAAGTGCTCGAGCGCGGCGCGTCGCCCCAGGCCTGGCTGGCGACGCTGCGGCAGCGCTAGTGGAGCATCCCTCGCAGCCCCTGGGACGTCGCTAGCGATGCGCTGGCTCGGCTACGCGCTGCTGTCGGCGCTCGCCGCGGGCGCGACGGCGATTCTCGCCAAGGTCGGCATCCGTGGCGTACCCTCGAATCTCGCCACGGCGATCCGCACCGCCGTCATCCTGGCCTTCGCCTGGGGCCTGGTGCTGGCGCGCGGCGAGACACAGGCCCTGCGCACGCTGTCGATGCGCACCTGGCTGTTCCTGGCGCTTTCCGGCATTGCCACCGGACTGTCCTGGCTGGCCTATTTCAAGGCGCTGCAGATGGCGCCGGCGTCCAGGGTGGCGCCGATCGACAAGTTGAGCCTGCCGATCACGATGCTGCTGGCATGGCTGCTGCTGGGTGAATCGCTGTCCTGGCGCATGGCGCTGGGTTCCGCCATCATGGTGCTCGGCGCGCTGCTGACACTCCCGTAGCCGATCCGGATCAGTAGCGCCGTCCACCATCACGACTTATCCGCACGAGGATGCCGCCATGCGACGAGCCCATGTCCTGACCGCCCTGATGCTCTGCGGTCTGCCGGCCAGCCTGAGCGTGTCGGCGCAGGGCGCCGGAGCGACACCGCAGTACCGGTTGACGCGCAGCGTGCCACTGGGTGCGCCTGATCGCTGGGATTACCTGACATTCGATCCCTCCGCGCACCGAGTCTATGTGGCGCACGGCGATCGCCTGAGCGTGTTCGATGGACGCGACGGCACCCGCATCGGCGAGGTGACCGGCTTTGCCGGCGGCACCCACGGCATCGTCATCCTCCCTGCGCTGGGGCGCGGGTTTACCGATGACGGGCGGGCTGGCGAGGCGGGCAGCTTCGACCTGGCCACGTTGAAAGCCGGCAAGCGCATCAAGGCGCAGGATGATGCCGACGGCATGGTCTACGATGCCGTGAGCGGTCATGTGTTCGTCGTCAACGGCGACTCGCAGACCCTGACCGTGATCGATCCGCAGACCGAGTCGGCCATCGCCACCGTGGCTGCGGGCGGCAAGCTGGAATTCGCCGTCGCGGGCGACAACGGCAAGCTGTACGTCAATGGTGCGGGCCGCAATGAAATCGTGCGCGTCGACACGCGCAGCAACCGCGCCGACGCGCACTGGCCGATGGCCGGCTGCACCAGTCCGCATGGCCTGGCGATCGATCGGCAGACGCACCGGTTGTTTGCGAGCTGCGCCAACGGCGTGCTCGCCGTCGTGGACGCCGAATCCGGTGCGCTGCTGGCCACGCTGCCGATCGGCGCCGGCACGGACGCCGCAGCCTTCGATCCGGTGCGACACCTGGTCTTCAGCTCGAACGGCCGCGACGGCACGCTGTCGATCATCCTGGAGAAGGACACGCACACGTTCGTGAATCTCGGCAGCATCCGGACCGCAACGCTGGCACGCACCATGACCATCGACCCGCAGTCCGGCCGCCTGTACCTGGTCGCCGCGCAGATCGATGCGGCGGGCACCGCGGCGGGAACGCCGGCGGCAGAGGGTGCCCGCAGGCCGGCCATCGTGCCCGGGTCGGCCCAGCTGCTGTTCCTCGATCCTGCGCCCTGAGGGAACGCGCGCGTCGCGGCGTGGTAAGCGTCACGGTACTGTAACCCCGGCGACCGAGTATCGGCGGTCGGGCGGGCCGCGCACGCCGATAGTGCAGCCGGGAAATCCAGGAGCTGCGTTGCAGTCATTGCATCGAGTCGTCGCCGCCGCGCTGGCCGCGATGGCCGTGATGGCGGGATACGCCGCGGCGGCGCCTTTTGCGGCTGGCCCGCCGGCAGCACGTGCGCCCACTGCGCTCCGCAATGTCATCATCTTCGTCGCCGACGGCCTGCGGCACGATTCCGTCAACGCCACGGACACGCCGACGCTGGTCCGTGTGCGCCGCGAGGGCGTCGACTTCGCAAACAGTCATGCGCTGTTTCCGACCTTCACCACGCCGAATGCTTCCAGCATCGCGACCGGGCACTACCTGGGCGACACCGGGGACTTCAGCAACAACCTCTATGCCGGATTCCCGATCTTCGGCGACGGCGCCGTGGCCGGCAAGGCGGCCGCTACGACCACACCGTTCCTCGAGAACAATCTGGTGCTCGCCGATATCGACGAACATTTCGCCACCGGCAATTTCCTCAATGAGGAGAGCCTGCTGGCCGTGGCGCGCCGGCAGGGTTTCCGAACCGCCGCGATCGGCAAGCACGGGCCGGTCGCGATCCAGGACGTAGCGCAGCTGCGCCTGGTCAACGGGCGGCTGACGGAGCCGACGACCGTGTTCATCGACGATGAGAC
>Ga0075015_100000453_pt1 | contig 14244 bp, 16 predicted proteins | sample AleBraG_ABR_2013_FD_71476 | JGI IMG/M metagenome (GOLD analysis project Ga0075015, IMG submission 71476) | Freshwater sediment microbial communities in response to fracking from Pennsylvania, USA - Alex Branch Run_MetaG_ABR_2013 | ecosystem: Environmental > Aquatic > Freshwater > Creek >...
ACGCGCGAGCCCATCGGCGTCGTCAGCGTCATCACACCGTGGAACTTCCCCATCGCGATCCCTGCCTGGAAGATCGCGCCTGCCCTCGCCTACGGCAACACCGTGGTCTTCAAGCCCGCAGAACTCGTCCCCGGCACCGCATGGGAGCTCGTCGACGTCCTGAACCGTGCCGGTCTTCCCGTCGGGGCGCTGAACCTGGTACTCGGCCGGGGTTCCGTTGTCGGCCCGGTGCTGACGACGGACCCGCTCGTCAACGGCGTCACGTTCACCGGGTCGGTCGGCACCGGTCGCGGCATCCTCGATGCGCACGCACCGCTCGGGCGCAAGGTGCAGCTCGAGCTCGGCGGCAAGAACCCGCTCGTGATCGTCGACGACGCCGACCTCGCCGTCGCCGTCGAGTGCCTCGTGCAGGGCGGCTTCGGCTCCACCGGCCAGCGGTGCACGGCGTCGTCCTTCGCCGTCGTCACCGACGCGATCCACGACCGTCTCGTCGAGGCCGTGCACGAGCGGCTTTCTCACTGGACGGTCGGCGACGCTCGCGGGACCGGCGTCGACATGGGTCCCGTGGTCGACCCCTCGCAGCTCGACGTGGACCTGCGCTACCTCGACGTCGCGCGCGCCGAGGGTGGCGAGGTCGTCGGCGGCGAGCTGCTCGACCTGGGCAGGGCCGGCCACTACCTGTCGCCCGCCCTGGTGCTCGGCACGTCGTCGGCGGACACGATCAACCGCGAGGAGGTCTTCGGACCGGTCGTCTCGGTGATCCGGGTCGCCGACTACGACGAGGCCCTCGCCACCGCAAATGCGAGCACGATGAACCTCTCGGCCGGCATCGTCACGACCGACCTCGCGACGGCGTCGCACTTCCGCCGCGCCAGCAAGGCGGGCATGGTGATGGTCAACCTCCCGACCGCGGGCGTCGACTTCCACGTGCCGTTCGGCGGGCGCGGCGATTCCAGCCACGGCCCGCGCGAGCAGGGCTTCGCCGCGATCGACTTCTTCACCTCGAGCAAGACGGCGTACCTAGCGCCCGGTACGCCGGGGCGCTGACGCCACGCGGGCCGTCTCCTGGATCACGATCACCGGGACGACCCAGGACGGGGGGCGAAGCCGGATCTCATGCGGACGATGAGGCTGGCGAGGTGACAGGTCGCTCTGCGCGTGACCGCCGTGCCCATGGCCGCGCCGGGTCTGCCCCTTGGCATCTTCTGGTGATTCCTCGTCCTCATCGGCGCGCTGCTGATCTGAGCCTTCTCCTACGACTGCTCCCACAGACCGCGCCTCGGTTGTCCCCCGGATGGGCTCGTGCGCGCTCGTCAGCGAGCGCGGCGAGCCCGGCGTCGACCCGTCGGCACGCACCCGACGCTGCGATCGTGAACGGAACTCGGTCTGAGCCGAGCACCGCACCGGATCGGCGCGCACGCCGAGTTGCGGGAGGATGCGACTCGTGGAGCGCACCCCGGCACGGGCCTGGCTCGTCTGGGGCATCGCCGTCGGCGCCTACGTCGTCGCCGTGCTGCAGCGCACGTCGCTCGGGGTCGCCGGGCTCGACGCCGCGGTCCGCTTCGAGATCTCCGCCGGGCTGCTCGGGACCTTCGCCGTCGTCCAACTGCTGGTCTATGCCGCGATGCAGGTGCCGGTCGGCGCGATGGTCGACCGGGTCGGGCCTCGCGCGATGGTCGTCGGCGGTGCGGTGCTGATGGCGCTCGGCCAGACGACACTCGCACGTGCGCAGTCGTTCCCGACAGCCATCCTCGCGCGGGTGCTCGTCGGTGCCGGTGACGCGATGACCTTCATCAGCGTGCTCCGTCTGGTCAACTCGTGGTTTCCGCAACGGCAGGTCCCGGTGCTGACGCAGGTGACCGGACTCGTCGGCCAGGGCGGTCAGATCCTGAGCGTGATCCCGCTGGTCGCGCTGCTGCACGGCGCAGGCTGGACCCCGGCGTTCCTTTCGGCGGCGTCGCTCAGCGTGCTGGCTGCGATCCTCACCCTGGCGCTCGTCACTGACTCCCCCGACGGCGCAGCGTCGACAGAGGAGTCACCCGGCTGGGCGCAGATCCGTCACGACCTCGTCTCGGCGTGGCAGCACCCGGGAACACGCTTGGGACTCTGGGCGCACTTCACCACGCAGTTCTCCGGCACGGTCTTCGTGATGCTGTGGGGCTACCCGTTCCTCATCTCCGGGGAGGGACTCACCCGGCAGAGCGCGAGCGCGCTGTTTACCGTGATGGTGATCGCGGGCATGGCGGCGGGGCCGGTGATCGGCGTCCTCGTGTCGCGCCATCCGTTGCGCAGGTCCTGGCTCGTACTCGGCATCATCGGCTCGGCTATGGCCGTGTGGGCCGTCGTCCTGTCCCTCTCGACACCGGCCCCCCTGTGGCTGCTGCTCGTGCTCGTGCTGGTGCTGAGCGTCTGCGGGCCGGGATCGATGATCGGCTTTGACTACGCCCGCACGTTCAACCCGCCGAACCGCTTCGGCACCGCGACGGGCATCGTCAACGTCGGCGGCTTCGTCGCCTCCCTCGTCACGATCCTGCTCGTCGGCCTGGTCCTTGACCTCGTCGGGCAGGGCGAGACCTACACGCTGAGCGGCTTCCGGGTCGCGCTGTCCGTGCAGTACCTGGTCTGGTTCGTCGGGCTCGCCGGGTTCCTGCGGGCCCGACGTCGGGTCCGCGCGCGCATGGCCGCCGAAGGAACACACATCCCACTGATACGCGACGTCCTGCGCCGACGTCGCTCCCTCTGACCGGCGAGTCGGGACCCAGCCCTCGGCCACGGCGTACCCTCGCGCCAGAGCAGCCGCTTGCCCCGCCGCCCGAGGAGCCGACGTGTACATACTCAACGCCTGGTACGTCGCCGCTTGGTCGAGCGAGGTGTCGCGCGACCCGGTCCATCGCACGATCTGCGAGGTCCCGGTGATGCTCTACCGCAAGCAGGACGGGACCGCCGTCGCTCTCGAGGACCGCTGCCCGCACCGCGGCTACCCCCTGTCGGCCGGCCGTCTTGTCGACGACGCGATCGAGTGCGGCTACCACGGCTTCACGTTCGACTGGGAGGGCATCTGCACCCGCGTGCCGGCGCAGGAGATCATCCCGAGGCGCACGGTCGTGCGCGCCTTCCCCCTCGTCGAGAAGGACGGCTGGATCTGGGTCTGGACCGGCGAGAAGGACAGGGCCGGCGCCGCGACCGTCCCGGACACGCACTGGATGACCGACCCCGCATGGGCGACGGTCACGCACTCGTTTGCGTTCGCGTGCCGCTCATCGCTCATCCACGACAATCTGCTCGACCTCACTCACGAGTCGTTCATCCATCTCTCGACCGTGGGCGACGACTACATCTACCAGCACGGCATCACCGTCGTGGTCGACGGTGACGTCGTCTCGGCCGACCGTCTCATGCCGGGTGTCCTCGCCCCGCCGCTCTATGCCGCGACGATGGGGCTGACCGGCCTCTGGGACCGCTTCCACTGCACGGAGTTCCACGCGCCCAGCTTTCACGCGCTGCACTCGGGCATCACCGGTCCGGGTCGGCCGCGAGAGGAGGGTCACCTGATCAAGGTGATGAACGGCATCACCCCGATCGACGCTCACTCGTCGCACTACTTCTACGCGTTCTCCCGCAACTTCGGCATCGACGACCAGGCGGCGACCGACGCCCTCGTCGAAGGCCTGCGCACAGTGCTGCAGGAAGACGCGGATGCGTTGGCGCTACAGGAGATCGGGCTGCGGAGCCGTCCAACGGGCGAGTCCGACGTGCTCATCGCGCAGGACGCCGGCGTCGCCAAAGCGCGCAAGGTGATGCAGCGGCTGATGCGCGCCGAGCGGACCGCCAGCACCGTGGTGGAGCTCGAGCCGGCGTCCACGTGATGCGGTCGACCCCGGACGGCGCACCTCCTTCGCGGAGGGTCCGCCGATGATGCTGCTGCTGCGCGCGCCGGCCGCTCACCTCGACCCCATCGACCCCTCGTCCGAGGTGGAGATCGCGGCGAGCCCGGACACGCAGGCTCGACGACCCTGGGAGTGGGACGTCCGCATCACGCGCCGCCCCGAGGGACTCTCTCGCCCGTTCGACGGAGCGGGTCTCGGACGCCACCACGTCGACGTCCGGGTGCGGCCCGACGCGGTCAACGCCGAGCTGCGCACGGTCGACGTCGATACCCCGACCTCGCTCGAACGCGACGAGCGCGAGCTGTGGGTCGTGGTGGTCGAGTCGGGTCGGCTGCAGCAGGGCCGCTTCACGCTCGCCCCCGGCGACGTCCTGGTGTGCGAGGGCGACGACCCCTTGTCGCTCACGGTCTCGGCGGCGGAGGGTGGGCGCGTGTCGATGGCGCTGGTTGCGCTGCGGCGCGTCGACGGTCAGACGTTGCGCTGGGTCCCCTGAGGGTCCGCGAAGCGTGTCGTCAGAGCCGGTCGTTGAGGTAGTCGGGCTGCTCGTAGCGACCGAGCCCGGCCGACATGGCGCAGATCTCCTCGAAGTGGTTCTGGCTGTGGGGCCCGACCTTGGAGACCACCGCGCGCGCTGCGCTCAGGGTGAGCATGGACGCCATCGCGGTCGAGTGCGCGAGCACCAGCGCGGCTCGCTCCACCTCGTGGGTGACGAAGGTCATGACGCCCTCCTTCCGGTCGTGTCGGCGCCCAACGACGCTCCATCCCCTTCTTCGGCACGCGAGGGCTCGGGACTGAGTCGCGATCGATGACGTCCTCGGCACTGCTCGGGCGATCGACTGAGCACCGTGGGCCGGACGTGCTAGAACCTCCTCGACGCGGAAGGGAGCTGCATGGCCGCACCGACTGCCGCCGCCCCGCCGCGTCCAGCGAGCTGGATCGTCGTGGACGCCGGTGCCGCGCTGGCGATGGTTGCCTTCGCGGCCAACTCCCTGCTCACCCGCTCGGCACTCGACTCGTCGAGCATCGATGCCGCGACGTTCACGACCGTTCGTATCCTCGCTGGTGCGACTGCGCTCACTGTGATCTTGGCGGCGAAGGTCGGTGCCACGCCCCGCGTGCTCGCTCGACCCGTGCCGTGGCGTACCGCCGGCTTCCTGTTCGCCTACGCAGCCGCCTTCTCCTTCGCCTACCTGCGCATCGGCGCCGCGACCGGGGCCCTCGTGCTCTTCGGCACGGTTCAGACCGTGATGTACGGCGCGGCGCTGCGACGCGGCGACCGCATCGGCGCGAGCGGCTGGTGCGGGCTCGCGCTGGCCGCCGCCGGACTCGTCACCCTCGTCGCTCCCGGGGTGAGCTCCCCCGATCTCGGCGGTGTGCTGCTCATGATGTTCGCGGGAACCGCATGGGCCGGCTACACCCTCGCCGGGCGCTCGACGACAGATCCGATCGCTGCGTCCGCGCGCAACTTCGTCTGGGCCGTGCCGCTGGTGATCGTCCTCGAGCTCGCGGCCGTGCTCGTGCGACCGGCGTCGATCCACGCGAGCCTGCACGGCATCGCTCTCGCGGTGGCCTCAGGTGCGCTGGCATCGGCCATCGGCTACGCGCTCTGGTACTCCGTGCTGCCGCGGCTCACGCGCGTGCAGTCCGGCATCGTCCAGATGGCACCGCCGCCGATCGCAGCCGTCGGCGGTCTTCTTCTGCTCGGCGAGTCGATCGGAGCACGCGTGCTGCTGTCGTCGTGCCTCATCCTCACCGGGGTCGCGGTCGGCGTGCTGGGTGGCCGCCGACGCTGAATACGCGGTGGGTCATCGACCGCGCGAGGCGAGCACAGCCGCGGCGAGGACGGGGTTGTCGATCTCCGCTGCGAGCAGCTCGGCGCCGTCGACGGCGCCGGCCATCCCGAGAGCGGCCGAGTGCAGCAGCGCGCGGACGGTCATCTCGCGCATCGCCGTCCTCGACGAAAGCCGGTGCATCGCCTCGACCCACGAGGCGACGTGCGGATGCTCGTGACGGCGGCCCAGCTCGCACTGCGCATCGAGGATGTGCGCGTCGAGCCAGACGTAGGGGTCGGCCATCCTGTTGCAGCGGATCCTGGCGTCGGCGAGCAGGTCGAACGCCAGCGCGACGTCACCGTCCGCCTCCGCCACGAGTGCGAGCCCACGGGCCGAGATGCCCTCCCAACACGGGTCGCCGAGCTGACACGCGCGCGCGAAGGCCTGGTCGAGAAGTGAGCGTGCCTCCTCTAGCCGCCCTGCGGCGATCTCGACCTCTCCGCGCAGTGCCTGCGGCCACGGCAGGAAGGCGAGCCACCTGTCCTTCTCGGCAAGCGCGATCGCGGTGTCGAGCTCGTCGGCGGCAGCGTCGAGGTCGCCGCGCAGCAGGTGGAGACGACCAAGCATCGACGTCGCGTACGTCTCTCGCCGCAGGTCGCCGGCGTCGCGGGCGAGGCGGATCGCGTCCTCGAGCAGCGCGGACGCGGCAGGGTAGTCGGCCCGGTCGCTCTCGACGGACCCGAGGTAGGTGATGGTCTTCGCGGCCATCGCGACGTCCGAGTCGGCGAGGGAGAGGGCGTCGGTGAGCCAGAGCTCGGCGCGGTCGTACCGGGCGCGCAGGAAGTCGACGTAGCCGAGCTCGGCGCGGATCGCGGCGAGGGCGGCGCGTTGGCCGTCAGCAGAGGCTATCTCGTCGGCGGTGTACAGCGACGCGATGCCCTCCTCGTCCATCCCCCGCAGCGAGTGGATGAGCGTCTCGCCCACGACGAGCCGGGTCGCCACCTGGAGCCGGCGGTCCGACGCGCGATCGGCGAGCACCACCGCGGAGCGCAGCGACGCCAGCCCCGCCTCCGTCGCGCCGGCCGCCACCGCGGCCGCTCCCGATTCGAGGATGGCCTGCACCGAGACGCTGCCACCGATCGAGGTCGGCCGGGCGATCTGCTCCGCTACTGCAGACCACACCGCAGGCCCCGGCTCGATGCCGAGCTCAGACTCGAACAGCGTCGTGCAGGCCGCCAGCTGCAGGGCGGCCGCCCGCTCGTCACCGCGGCGTCGGTGCAACCGGATGAGCAGCGCCTGGTTGTTCTCGTCGAGCGGACTCATGTCGACGACGCGGGTCGCGCAGCGCATCGCGTCGTCGAGCTCGCCGCGCGACATCAACGCCTGCGCAGCCTCGTGGAGAACAGCTTCGGACGCGGCCCGCAGGCGTTCCTGCTCGGAGAGCAGCCAGGCGTCGAACCCGGCGGCTCCGCGAACGTTCACGCCGTCGAGCAGCGTCGAGCCCAGCCCGGGCAGCCCCAGCGCCTGCGTCCAGGTGCCGCGGGTCACGACGTCGACGTCGACCACCGCGCCTGGAGGCAGGCGCAGCTGCACCGGGTCGCCGTCGAGCGATGCCGCCTCGCCGAGGCCTCGGCGTACCTCCGCGAGGTTCCAGCGCAGCGCGCGCAACGGGTCGTCCGCCTCGTCGAAGAGCAGCTCGGCGAGGCGGGCGCGGGTCGGCGGGCGCTCCGTCATGAGCAGGTAGGCGAGCAGCGCCCAGCTCTTGCGGCTGCGGAAGCGGTAGTCGACGTCCGGGCCTGCCACGATCGACGGCCGACCGAGGAGGTGCACGGCCAGTGTCATGGTCGCTCATCGTGGCACGTCACGGGCGTCGACCTTCCGTCGATCACGGGTCCTGCACTGCATCCCAGGTGTGCCGTCGGGCCTGACGAGAGAGCGACAGGCCCGACGGCGGGCCTCACTCGTGCTCCGACACCAGGAAGATCTCGTCGGCGACGAGGCCGTGCGCCTCACGGTGCACCGTGTTGGCCGCCTCTGCGTTGGGCGCGTCGACCAGGCAGAAGATCTTCCCCGCCTCCTCGTCCACCCAGTACTTCAGGTACTGGACGCCGTGCGCGTCCTGATAGGCCAGGTCGGCCTCATGCGCGGCGGCGACGTCGGCGGCGCCGACCCCGCCCTCGATGCTGTGGACGTCCATGAACAGTGCCATCTCGTTCTCCCGACAGGTCGCGGTCCCGGCGTACCGGGTGTCCGATCCGGACGAGCACGAGCCAACAGCCGACGCGTGTGACGCCGCGTGTGACGTGTCGCCGATGCGTGCGGCTAGTTCAGGCGGCGAGTGCCTTCCGGTACACCGCCGAGGGCGACGGCGGACTCGACGAGGTTCGCGTACGCCGTGAGCGCCACGTTCTGGCTCCACGGCCCGAACGAGCACCGCGCGACACCGAGCTCCTGCATCCGCCCGAGCGGGATCGCCCCGGGCACGGCGATCATGTTGATCCTCTGCGGACCGAGCGCCTCGACGAGGGCGACGACGGTCGGCTCGTCGAGCTTGCCGGGCACGAAGAACGTCGAGGCGCCGGCGTCGAGGTAGGCGCGGCCGCGCTCGATCGCGTCGGCCAGCACAGCGGCCGGGTCCTTATCGCCCGCGCGCAGGAAAGCGTCGGTGCGCGCGTTGAGGACGAAGGACACACCGGCGGACTCGCCTGCGGCCACCGCGCTCTCCACGGCCCTCACCGCGTCGGCCAGCGGCTTGAGCTGGTCCTCGAGGTTGCAGCCGACGACGCCGACCTCGATCGCGCGGCGGACGGTCTCCCCCGCGTCGCCGTAGCCGGCCTCAAGGTCGGCGGTGACCGGCAGGTCGACCGACGCCGCGATGCGGCCTACTGCGGCGATCATCTCATCGCGCGGGATCACCTCTCCGTCGGGATAGCCGTGCGACGCCGCGATCGAGTGGCTCGCGGTCGCGATGGCCCTCACACCCGGTGTCTCTGCGACGATCTTCGCTGTGATTACGTCCCAGACGTTGACGAGCACGAGCAGCTCGGGGTCGCTGTGCAGCCGCTGCAGCTCGCGGGCACGATCGGCATTGGTGGTGGTCATGCCCGCCACGATAGGTCGGCACAGTCGATCCCGCGACGGGTCACGGGGAAGGCAGGCTCAGCCGGGGTACCAACCGGCGGCCGGGGGTGCCAGGGCGAATCCGGTCCCGCCCACCGGGTCCTCAGCACTCGCGGCGTCGACACCGAGGTCCGATGATCCGACCGGTTCCCAGCCCTGGGTCGTCCACCGGTGCCCGTCGACGACGTCGCCGAAGGAGTGCGACTGCACCTCTGCGTCGGCGGGCACCGCCTCGACCGGCACCCAGGCGGTCCCGGTCCACCGGTGGCCGTTCGCCTCGTCGCCGACCTCATAGTGCACGGTCGGTCGATCGTCGACCACGGTCGCGACCTCTTCGACGGGCTGGAGCCGAGCAGCCTCGGGCTGCGGCGACTCGAGCGGCTCCCAGCCCGTGACGGTCCAGCGGTGACCGTTCACGACGTCGCCGAACCGGTAGGGCTTGTCCTGCACCATCGCCCTCCCCGTCCCTCCTCACCGACCCGTCCCCACAATCGCGCCGATCTCCGAGCAGGGTAGGGACGGATGTCGGGCTTCGAGGCGTGTTCGCGCAATCCGTGACCATCACGTCACCCGGCTTCTCGTCCGCGCCGGTACAACCTCGGCCGTTCAGAGGGAGAAGCTGTGCTCCGCTGTGGCGGTCGCGCCGTTCACGTCGGTGATGGTCACGCTGACGGTGTGCGCACCAGCCATGAGAGTGTCGAGTGCGAGATAGCCGTCGCGCAGATCGACGTAATCGGGCGAGTCGTAGCAGCCATTGGCCGAGTCGAGAATCGCCGTGGACAGGGCGTTGTTGGCCGGCATGCTCGGACCCCAGGCAAGCGTCCGACAACGAGCACGCAGCGCCAGAGAGGATCGCAGCTCGTCGCGCCCGCGCCGAGTCCCACCGCGGCCCACGTCGCATGCGTGCCCCCCTGCCCGTCTCGGCGCCACGGTGCGCCGGCTCGAGCACGTGCCCGGTCGATCAGCGAGGCCCCGGCCCTCACGGCAACTGGCATGATGACTCCGTCTGGGCGAGGCATCTCCGGAGCCACCAACGGGGTAGGTCCAGGCCGCCGGGCCGTGGGCTACTCAGAAAGGCCCAAAACCCCTTCTAGCGCCCACGCGCCCCAAAGTTGAAACAACGCGTTTTGGCCAAGTCAATAACGTCACGGTCCGTATCGAAATTCGGTTGCTGGGGTCTGCCATGGCCGAAACCTGTTGTCCCAGAACGGGAAACACGTTGTTAGGTGACCCTAACATTAGGCGTTACTGCGGCCCCGGAGCGGGCACCAAACGGGGCAAGATTGGGCACCCAGCCCGGAGGGCTGTTCCGGGGGCCCGAGGCGCCTAGCGCACGGGTGGGACATCGCTCGGCGGTCCTCAGGCGCCCGAATACACCGCGCGAGTTGTCCTGCCGAGGCACCTCCTTGCGTACCGGTTCATACCTGCCATGCCCGTGTGCTACTCATTCGACAAATGGAGTCGGCATGGGGGGCCTTAGATGCGTAGCGGGTTGGTAGTCGCGGGTGCCATGGTGGTCGCTCTCGGGTCAGGTTGGACCCTGCCTGCCGCAGCCGCGTCCAACGGCAAGGTCACCGGGTCGTATTCGTTCGTGGACACCTACGGATCAGTTTCACCGGCAGCGTGACCGTGAAGTACACCGACGTGGTCACGGGGACGAGGTTCAGTCCGAACAGTTCCGGTCCCAGCCAGTTCGACGTGAGTACCGGTCAGACACGGTTGTTCGGGCACAACGGAACTGTGTACGCAGGGGAGGTCGGTGTGTTCGTGACCGCAGGTCCGGTGCTGCTCGACGTCAACGGGGTACCGGTGGCGTTGCCTCACCATGTTGTGTCGGTGTGCGAGGCGCTCGGAACCACGACCAACACGATCTGAGGGCCGCGTCTCAGGGGTACCGCAGCATGTCCGTGTCAATGGACCCGGATCGGACAACGTTCACCCGGATCCCGTGCGGTCCCAGCACCCTGGCCGCAGCGCGTGTCTTCTCCCCTACCCCCGCCTTCGACGTCGAGTAGTCCACCGCCACTTGGAATCAGAAGCATTCGCCGTTGCTGACGGTTCCTGAGACACACTTGCCTGGTGGGCATTGTGAGGGACCGGGTTGCTCTGACGGCGTTGCTCATCCCGGTTCCAGTGGCCGAACAGGTCGTGCGGGGGCACCGTGAACGACTTGACCCGTCAGCGGTCTGGGGCGTCCCGGCGCACATCACGGTCCTGTTTCCGTTCCTGTCGCCGCCGCTCGTGTCCGCCACGGTTGTGGATCGGATCGAGGAAGTCCTGACGCCTGTGACGCCGATCGGGTTCACCCTGGAACGGACCGCATGGTTCGGCGATCAGGTGCTCTGGCTCGCACCGCACCCCGCAGATCCCTTTGTCCGTTTGATCGAGGCTGTGTGCGCCGCGTTCCCGGAGTGCGAGCCGTATGGTGGCGCGTTCGGCGATGTCGTGCCGCACGTCACCGTCGGTGACCGCGCTGGCGGCGCGACCCTTGCCGACTTGCTGGCTGCGGAGCGGGCCGTGTCCCGCCGCCTTCCTCTTCCGGCGACAGCAGACACGGTCCTGCTGATGGCAGGGGGACGCGAGCCCAAATCTTGGGAGACCAGGCACACGTTCACGCTGACTGCGTCCCACTAGGCGGAAAGCCCAACGGGGTACGCGACGGATGGGTCGGCTCCGCCCCTTGTCTGGAGCGCTGGATGCACACCAAGGACCAGTCAGGTCACTGTTCTGATCAGTGCGCCCGTGGTCGCGTTCATCAGGGTGAGGCTGTTACCCCCGGCGTTGACGGCCCACACTCGGGTCCCGGCCACGACGACGGCTTGGGGGTTGGCGAAGTTGTACGGGCCGTTGGTGTTGCACATCATCCAGGTCACGGCCCTGGTCGAGGCGATGATCTGGGTGACCATCGGGGATGACCCGGGTGGGCTCGCGGTGAAGATGTACCCGTCGCCGTAGGTGATCGGTCCAGGGTTGGGCAGGTACTCACTCTTTACGACGCGGATGACGGCCCCGGTGACGGCGGAGAGTTCGGTGACCGACCCGCCGGACTGGTTCGCGACCCAGACGGCGTTGTTGTGCGCGGTGATCCCGGTGGGGTGGTTGAACCCGTACCGGGACCCTGCCAACCACCCGATCACCGCCCGGGTGGTGGCGCTGAGTTCGGTGACGGAGTTGGAACCGGTGTTGGTGACGAAGACGTGGTTGTCCGCGATCGTGATCGCCCTCGGGTGGTTGAACCGGTACCTGGACCCAGTGGCGATGCCGAGGAAGTGACCGGTGGAGACGGCGAACTCGGCGACCGACCCTGCCGCGTTCAGGACGAACAGGTCACCGTCCACCGCTGCCATCGCGACCGGGTGGGAAAGCCGGTTAGACGTCCCCGGGATCACCCGCACCAGGGCGCGTGTGCCCGCCGCGAACTCGGTCACCGTGTTCCCGGTGTTGTTCGCGACGAACACCACGGACCCCACCGTAATCACCGCAGCAGGGGCACTGAACCGGTACCGGGTCCCCGCCACACGTGCCACGAAGGCGCCCGTGGTCGCGTTGACCTCGGTGACTGAGTTGTTGCCCCGGTTCGCGACGAACATCACCGACCGGTACACCGCCGCCGATACTGGCGTCGAAAACCCATACCGATCTACCACCACCGTGGCACTCGGCGCGGCCGAGGCGGTACCAGCACCGGGAGCCCCCACGGCCGTCATGCTCAGCACTGCGGCGGCGGCGATACCCGCGTGACGTCGCCGACGGGACTGCTGGGTCAGGGACAGGTTCGCGACCATCGGCGTACTCCTCACGGCTCGGCGCGGTCGTCACAGACCACCCGTCTCGACGGTATCGGCAGGAGAAAGCAAAACCGGAGAAGGCGCCACCCTGTTGCCGTATCGGTGTCGCCCAACAGGCGGAGCAGTAACGCGTCGCACGCCACCGACCGGCACGCAATCAATGGGCTGGGACAGTCACGTCGATCAAAGTCGCTGCCGTGATGGCTGAGGTCGACGTCGACGTCGACGTCAACGGCGATGAGATCGTTGCCGAGATCACGGCGGACTCGGTCGAGCGACAGAGGTTGGCCGCTGGCGAGCAGGTTGTCGTCGTGGTCAAGTCAACGGACGTGATGATCGGACGGGACTAGAGCCTCTTGACCCGCTGGTGCTGAAAGAACGTTGGGCGCGACTCTTCCCCTCGCTGGTTCACCGAACTTCCGTGCGGTTCACGCTCGCTTCGTGAAGAGCGCATCGGCATCCGAGTGCGGCGGGGACGCAGAGCGATTCTCTAGTGGTTCTGATCCGCTTAGCATCGGCGCATGTCGAATCTCACCCCATATCTTCACCTGCCTGGCACTGCACGCGAGGCCCTGAACTTCTACGGTGCTGTGTTCGGCTGCACGGTCCAGACATACTCCTTCGGCGACGTCGGTAGGACCGACGGTCCGGCGGACCTAGTCGCCCACGGCTACCTGGCCGACGGGCCCGTTTCGCTGTTCGCGTCTGACGTGGCTGGTGACGAGCCTCCGCTGCGCTGTGAGGGCATCATGCTGGCGCTGCTAGGTACTGCGGACCCGGTGACCTTGCGCCGCTGGTTCTCGAGCCTGTCGGATGGCGGTCGCGTTGTCGACGAACTGCAGGTTCGACCCTGGGGTGATTCCGATGGGCAGGTTATCGACCGCCACGGCGTCCATTGGCTCGTTGGGTTCGCAGGTAACCAGAGCGCCTAACGTCACGCTGTCCCCCAACTGGGGTGCCAACTTAGGGCGCGCCGACACCGAGCGAGTCTGTGTCACTGGCTAGGAGCCAGGCATGTCCAGCATCTGAAGGATTTCGATCGAGCCGATCTGGTTGTGGGGGTGACCTGAGAGAACTGTGCGGACCGCAGCCACGTCCGCAGCCTGGAGGATCGAGTACCCGCCGACCCAGCCCGCCGGACCCGGGTCCTCATCGCTCGTCGGTTGTGTCGGGACGCCCCAGTCGACGAGGGCATCCCCAGCGGCCGCACCCCACGCCATCCAGGCGTCCATGCTCGCCTTGCGCTCCTCGGGGGTCGTGCTCGCCATCTGCTCGCCCATGGACATCGTGGAGCGGTAGAGAACAAGGAACTTCTGCACGGGGGGTGTCCTCTCGTTGAGGCCCCGGCGAACGCCGGGACGTCAGCCTGACGCAGCCACAACTTCGCGACAAGGGGTCAATCACGCGAACCCGGCAGTGAGGGCACCGTGGGAGGCTGGCGCGGTGAGCGCGCCCCAGTCGATGTCGTCGGGACGAGTGGCGTTGACGGTTGATGGCCGCCGGGTGGTCGCTGCTCAGGCTCTACGTGCGGCGGGTTACGGGTTCACGGCGGTGCTGCTGGGTCGGCTCCTGGCTGATCGTGGCGCCTCACCGGGTCAGGTCGGGCTGCTGCTGGCTGCGTTGGTCGCGGGGTCGGCGATCTCATCGTTGGTCGTCGGCCGGTTCGGGGACGCGGTG
>Ga0075015_100000456_pt1 | contig 14223 bp, 13 predicted proteins | sample AleBraG_ABR_2013_FD_71476 | JGI IMG/M metagenome (GOLD analysis project Ga0075015, IMG submission 71476) | Freshwater sediment microbial communities in response to fracking from Pennsylvania, USA - Alex Branch Run_MetaG_ABR_2013 | ecosystem: Environmental > Aquatic > Freshwater > Creek >...
GGGCATAATTTACGGTGAGAGTTGCTCCACGATCTGTATTCCGTAAGCATCCAGCCCCACCACTTTGCGTGGATGACTCGTCAGCAAACGAATCGTCCGCAGGCCCAGATCGGAGAGAATCTGCGCGCCGATTCCGTTCTCATGTTGCAGCGCGTGGTGGCCATCGGGCGAAGTTTGCAACCGATGATCGCGAAAGCCCGGACCGCTCTGGTGCAGATACACCAGCACGCCGGCGCCCACCTGCGCGATGCGCTCCAAGGAACGGCGCAGCGTTTCCGCGCACCCGCACTCCGTGGAACCAAACACGTCGCCATAAGTGCAGCGGGAATGCATCCGCACCAACACGTCCTCGCGTCCCGTCACATCGCCGTGCACCAGCGCCAGATGCATCTCCGGAAGAATGTTGCTCGAGTAAACGATTGAGCGAAAATCGCCAAACGCAGTCCGCAAACAGCTCTCCGACTGCCGCTGGATGAAGCGTTCATTCTGCAGGCGGTAGCGAATCAGGTCGGCCACCGAAATCAGCCGCAATCCATGCTGTGCGCAGAACTCTTCCAACTGCGGCACGCGCGCCATGGTGCCGTCGTCGTTCATGATTTCGCAGATCACTCCACCCGGCCGCAGGTCCGCCAGCCGCGCCAAATCCACGACAGCTTCCGTTTGTCCGGCGCGTACCAGGACGCCCCCTTCCTTGGCGCGCAGCGGGAACACGTGCCCCGGCCGCGCCAGGTCTCTGGATGTGGACCCAGGATTGATGGCCACACGGATGGTATGCGCGCGATCCGCCGCCGAAATCCCGGTGGTGACACCCTCCGCCGCTTCAATCGATTCGCAGAACGCGGTGCCAAACCGCGAGGTGTTGCGCGTCGACATCGGCGGCAGATGCAGCGCATCGCAAATCTCGGAACTCAGCGACAGACAGATCAACCCCCGCGCGTGCTTGGCCATCATGTTGATCACGTCCGGAGTGACGAACTGGGCGGCAATACATAGATCGCCTTCGTTCTCGCGATCTTCGTCGTCGGCGATCACCACCATGCGGCCCGCGCGGAAATCTTCAATCGCCTCGGGAATGGATGAGAAGGGCATGTAAATTCCAGGATACTGAATCCTGCTACAATGCGGACCTATGTTTTGTCCAGCCTGCGCCAGTGCGGTAGCCCCAGGCGCAACGGCGTGCCCCAATTGCGGAGAAGCGCTCCCGGCGATGCAAGCGCGGGTTGTGGCGGCTCAGTCCATGCCCGCCGCAGTCCGCCGAGCCGGAGCGCTGCTGTGGATCAGCGTGGGCATCGGCGTTCTCACGCTCGCAGTCAGCATCATCACGCTGATGGGCAGGTTGCGCTCGGTAGCGTTCGCGGCCCCAATTTTGCTCATGATGGCTTTGTGGATCGGGGCAATCATGTTCACCATGCGCCGCAACAACATCGCGCGTTTTGTGATTTTCGCCTTGGTCGCATATACCGCCTTTAACCTGATTCGCTTCCAATTCCTGATTGCCCAGGCGAACCCGGGAGCCCTGGTGTCACTCCTTGAGCTCGCCCTGCGCCTTTACGCTTGCTACCTGCTACTGCGTCCGGAAAGCAACGCCTGGTTTGGGTCCAGGCAATCGGAGTAGCCGGGTAGTAATCGCGGGCGCCCGGGGTCTGACCCCTCTGCCCCCGATTGTTCTAGGCCTTCTTGAGTGCGGGCCGTACCAGCAGATTCACAACGATCATCGCGGCGGCAAAGGCCGGGATAATGAGCAAGGCGGTCCCGAGATGGGAATTGTCCGCCCCAGCGACGTACCCGATGATGGGCGAACTCACCGCCAAGCCGATCCATCCGCAGGTAATGACAATCCCCATGGCCGATGCCGTCATGTTGGGAAACGCATCGCCCACCAATGCCAACGTGGTGGGAAAGACCGGCGCCATGGCGAGGCCGGCGCAAAATACCGCGATCCAGGCGCCCGTTGCGCTGGTCGTACGCAGCATCGCGAATGTGGCGATAGCCATGCAGACAGCCGAAAATAGAGTGACGTTGATCGATGACACTCTCAGCAAGATGGGCGATACCACAATGCGCCCGATCAACAGCGCGAGAGCGAAACCAAGCGAGAGAATATTGCCCGCGGTTTTGGCATCGATGCTCTGGGTGATCAGATACTGCTTCAACCAATTCCACATACCTACTTCACAGGCCACATAGAAAAACAGCATCAGCGCCAGCAGGTACAGCGTCGGGCGCGCCAGCACCAACTTCGCTTCACTAGCCTTAAAGGTGACGGTGCCACTCGGCTTGGGCATCCGGGTCAGGATTTCTACCAGCAGCGTGATCGCAGCCAGGCCAGCGGCAAAGTAGAGGATGCTCACCCGATCGTCATTCAGTAGGTTGGCGGCGATCAGCGGAGTCAACATGCCTCCCAGGCCAAAGAACAGGTTAATGATGTTCAGCACCGGCGCCCGGCGCGCCGCGTCAATATCGTTGGCTAGCGCGTTGCCCGCGGTAACGATCATGCCGCCGCCAACACCCAACAGAAAAAACAGCCCGCCGACAGCGCCGAAAGTGTCCACTTGCGTGAGCAGCAGCAGCGACACAGTAGTCAAAGACAAGCCCAACACCAACGCGGTTTTCTTACCGCGCAAATCGATCAACGGCCCCGCCGCGATGGAGGAAACCACCAAGCCCAGCGCCTGCGCCAGCGCCACTGTGCCTTTCTGTTCCGCGCTCAGCGCGAATGTCGGCATAATGGTGCCGAGCATGGCTGCAATGATGCCGTAAACGAAGATCGAAAGTACCGCGGCCAGGGCAAGCATTAGCCTAGCTTACACGATAGCCAGAACAGGTCACGCCAGTGAGCTTGGTATACTGAAATCTCTCGGGCCGTGGCGCAGCCTGGTAGCGCGCTTGCTTGGGGTGCAAGAGGTCCCGAGTTCGAATCTCGGCGGCCCGACCAATTTTCCAAAGAGCTAGAGACCCCACTCTTCTCGGCCTTCAGGGTTACGGTCGACGCGCAGGCGAGCCGCAATCCCCGGGCGGCTGCGGAGATCACTCCATGAGCGACTTCGGCGAAAAGAACCTGGACGTGCTCCAGAATATCGAATTCGGCATCATTGAGGTGTACCGTGCCGATCCGTCTCTGCTCGACGAGACGCCAAGGACGCCATTGACGCCCTGGTGCGCCACTATCATGCGGAGGAAGAGCAGCGCACTCCGCCTCCGGCCAGACTCGGGGACCGCGCGCAGCGGGTGTTCCTCAATGTCCAGGGGATGTGCGAGTGGCGATTGGGCCGGTCTGGGCTTCCCGGCGCGCCGGCGGAGACCACATCGGGAATCCCGGTCGCCGATCTCGGCAAGTGCCTGCGCAAGATTCAGAAGTCAATTCCACGCTGGTCCGGGCAAGGCGGCCGCAAAGGATACCTCGATTTCATCAGCCAGTACTTGCCGTGAGCGGGTTAACCTCCGGCAATCGCCCCTACAACAAGAAAGGGCTCAGCTCCCGTCGCCACAGCCTCGGGCAACGCAGCGTCCGCTGACTGGTGCGACAGATCCTCCTGGCAAGCGAAGAATCTGACGAACGGGCGGCGTTGCCGGGTGACGTGATCGCGTAGCGTACCACTGAGCATTGGGTAACGGGCCTCCAGCGCATCCAGCACCGAATTCAGCGTGGCTTGGCCTTCAACTTCAAGTTGGACCTCGCCCTCCACCCGCGCCAGGTTTCGCAAATGCGCCGGTAGCTCCACGCGGATCATGAGAGCGTCTGCACCTCCACGGAAAGCACGGCGGGAAGGTCGCGCACGATGGGCGCCCAATGATCCCCGGCATCCGGGGACGCGTACACCTGCCCTCCGGTGGTGCCGAAATACACCCCGCAGGAGTCCAGCGAATCCACCGCCATCGCGTCGCGCAGAACGTTGACGTAGCAGTCGCGCTGCGGCAGACCTTTGGTCAGCGGCTCCCATTCGTTGCCGCCAGCCCGGCTGCGGTAGACGCGCAACGCTCCATCCGGCGGAAAGTGCTCCGAGTCGCTCTTGATGGGCACGACATAAATGGTGTTCGGCTCGTGCGCATGCACGTCGATCACGAAGCCGAAATCGGTGGGCAGATTGCCGCTCACCTCCTGCCAGTTGTCGCCGGCGTCATCGCTCCTCATCACGTCCCAGTGCTTCTGCATAAACAGCACGTTGGGGCGGGAGCGGTGCATGGCAATGTGGTGAACGCAGTGGCCCACTTCGGCCGTGGGCTCGGGGATTTGTGCCGAATGGAGTCCTCGATTGATCGGCTGCCACGTCTGGCCGGAGTCGTCGCTGCGAAACGCGCCCGCGGCCGAGATGGCGATGAAAATCCGAGCCGAGTTCTTGGGATCGAGAATTACTGTGTGCAAACACATTCCACCGGCTCCTGGCTGCCAGCGCGGCCCGGAGCCATGTCTGCGCAGTCCGGAGAGCTCCTGCCAACTCTTGCCGCCGTCGGCTGAACGAAACAAAGCGGCATCTTCCACGCCCGCGTAGACAGTATCGGGATCGGTTAGCGAGGGCTCCAAGTGCCACACTCGTTTGAATTCCCATGGATGCGGCGTGCCGTCATACCACTGATGAGTGCCGGCAACCCCGTCGTAGACAAATTTGTTGTCGACCGGCTCCCACGTCTTGCCGCCATCGTTGGAGCGCTGGATCAACTGTCCGAACCAGCCGGTGGATTGCGACGCATACAGGCGATTTGGGTCGACTGGCGATCCCTTGATGTGGTACATCTCCCAGCCCGCGAAATGCGGACCGCTGATGTTCCATTGCTCCCGCTTGCCATCTGACTCCAGGACGAACGCGCCCTTCCGCGTCCCCACCAGTACTCTCACCTTGCTCATCGATTGCTCCTTTTTTCCGTTCAGATCGAATCGTCAATAGATTAATACACCGGAGGCGCGAAAATCTAGACGCGCCACGCGGGAAGTCCGTGTCAGGTAGCGGAAGTGATCATCGTGAAATTCCTCCGTAGGGGATTCAACTCCCGCAGACGTTCCTCGCAAATACAATCCGGCCCAGAGGACCACGCCCATGTACGTGGGGAAACAAAGCATGGCTGAATAAGGGATCAGCGGCACGCACGTGAGTAACAACCGCGCCGCCAAGATAGCCGGTTAGCAAGATCGCTCCCAGAATCGCTGGGATTGACGTACAGGGTCGTGCAGCGCAATAAGATGATCCCGATCGGGACCAAGAGGCTCAGTGGCAATCCCAAGTGAGCGAACGCCTCGGCCACGGGAGCCGGCTTTATGAACTTCGTGATCGAGTCAACTGTGAGAAAAAGGATGACCAGGCCACTGAGAATCCGTCCGATCCATGCTCTTTTCGTTGTCGTGGTTTGCATTCGCTTCTCTTCTACTTTCCCAACTCTCTGGCGCGCTCAGCGAAAGAGCCCGGCTGTCAAGCCTGGATTGCGGCCTCTTGCCTGCTTCACGTGGTGGTTCGCCTTAACGATCATCATGAATTTCATTATCGTGTTTCCTTGAGTCTAAGGATGGGGCGACAAGTAAGGCCATCCGGCTTGGCCGCTGCGAACGCGATTCTGAATCTGGTAAGTTGTATTGTGTTTTGGAGAATAGCGGATGAAGTCAATCGTGACTCTGATCGATGCAATTCGCCGATGGTTTAGTCGCGAACCTGAGCCGGAGGAGCCGGGCCCCGGCGTCCGAGTGCCGATTCACAAGGGTCCCGGCGTAGCGCCTCGGCGGTAGCTGAGCTGCCGGAGTAAATTGCCCAGTTACATTCGCGGATGCATCGTGTGCCACTGCGTCGCTTGTTCGTAGGCACGCGCCACGCGCATGGGCGTGCCTTCCTGATACAGTTTTCCCGTGAAAACGATACTGGCCGGCAGCCCACCGCTGAAACCGCAGGGGACCACCTGCTGCGGATGTCCGGTGAGATTGGTCACCAGCAGCAAGTTCGTAAAGGACGGCGAGACCAGCACATCCCAGTCGGCCATAAAGCGGTCTACGTGCCGTGCCAGCAACGTGCGAGCACGTTGGGCGCGGATGTATTCGACCGCGGGAATTACGCGAGAACTGCGGAAGCTGTTGGGCCAGTCGCCGGCAGACTGCCCTTTGAGCAGATCGATGCCGCCTTCGCGGGTAAGATCGTCGAATGCGGCCGCACCCTCGGCGCTGAGAATCACGCGCAAAGGCCCGGCGTTAAAGTCGGGCAGTGTGACCGGAATCATTTTAGCCCCGGCGCGGGTGAGGTCGGCGATCGCCTGGTCATACAAGGGCTTGGTCTCCGCGGGAAGGCGCTCGAATTCCGCCTGCAGCAAGCCGATGCGCAACCCCTTGAGACCCAGCTTCGGCTGCCAATCGAGAGGAGCGTCGACGACGGAAAGATCTTTGCCATCGGATCCTTGAATGGCGCGCAGGACCAGGGCACAGTCCTCCACCGAGCGACAGATGGGTCCAATCTTGTCCATCGTCCAACTCAAGCCCATCGCTCCAAATCGGCTGACACGCCCGTAAGTCGGCCGCAATCCCGCGCAGCCGCAACGAGTGGCGGGAGAAATGATGGAGCCCAACGTTTCCGTGCCCAACGAGAAACCCACCAGTCCCGCAGCGGTGGCGGAGGCCGAACCGGCGGATGAGCCGCTGGAGGTCTGTTCGAGATTCCAGGGGGTCTTCGTCATGCCGCCGAACCACAAGCCACCTTGCGCCAACGCTCCCATAGAGAGCTTGGCCAGCAACACGGCGCCGGCTTGCTCCAGGCGATCGACCACCGTTGCGCTGTAGTCGAATACCTGATTTTGGTAGGGCTCGGCGCCCCACGTGGTGCGGATGCCTTTCACCGAGAACAGGTCTTTGGCGCCCCACGGAATGCCGTGCAACGGTCCCCGGTACTTTCCACGCCGGATCTCCTGGTCGGCGCGCACGGCTTGGTCCAGCGCCAGATCCTCGGTACAAGTGATCACACAAAGTAATTTTGGCGCGTGCTGTTTCAAACGCGCCAGGTACATTTTGGTCAGGCCGGTGGACGTGATGCGCCGGGCCTTGATCAACGGAGCCAGGTCCGTTACGGCTTCAAAAGCGAGCTGCTCGAGATCCTCAAAGCGCCTCGGCTTTCTGAGACTCGGCGTGAAGCGGGCAGACTTTGCAGGTTGCGGGCGCGTGGGAAAGAAGCGCGTGGCCGGCTCAGTATCCAGGGGAATATTGATCTTGCGCAGCTCTTCATAGTTGTTGAGCGCGCGGTTCACGTTGGGCAGCATCATGTCGATCTTGCCGTCTTCGAACTCGAGGCCGATCAGGTGCAGCGCGGTTTGAATCTGCTCCTTCGACACGCGCTGGGGCGCGGGCGGGGTCTGTGCGGGAGCCGTTGTAGCCGCCGCCAAAACTCCCAGCAATTTCATCCAGTCCCGACGATCCAGAGTCTGCATAGAAACCGCTATGGTAGCCGATGCTTGCGTGCTGAGTACGCCCGTTCGGAAGTTCGGCCTCGGATCGCGCAGGTTGCCTCGCTCGCGGTTGGGGGTTTAATTAATGGCGCGCCGCGACGCGGTTTTGGCTAATCGCCGTTACTTGACCAGGTAGGGCGAGTGAGTGACCAAGTGATACCCATAGTGGTTCGCCACGAAATAAGCGACTGTGCCGAGCACGATCAGCGTTCCGCCGACGGCCAGCAGCACCTTCTTCCACGGCAAGCGCCTCCCTTCGCGGTGCATCACCACCAACAGGCCGGCGAAAACGCCCACAAAATACAGGACGCACATCGGCACCGCGAATAGCATCAGGTTGAAGACGTCCGGAGTCGGCGTGATGATCGCCGCGGCGATCACGATGAACAGAATCGCGTAGCGCGAGTGACGCAGCAGAAAACGCGGCGACAGCAGACGCAGCAGCGTGAGCGAGAAAATCACGATCGGTAGTTCGAAGACCAGACCAACGCCGAGCATCACGTCGACAAACAAATCGAAATATTCGCTGATGGTGACCATCGGCGTTACGGAGTTGCTGGTACCGATGCTCAACAGAAAGGTCAGACCGAAGCGGAAGGCCAGGAAATAGGCGAATAGGCCGCCGACAATGAAGAGCAGGCCGCTGAGCAGAACGAACGGCGCCGCCAGGCGCTTCTCTTTTTTGTACAAACCCGGAGAGATGAAAGCCCAAAGCTGATACACGATCCACGGCGAGGCCAAGAAGATCGACACCAGCAGGGGCAGTTTGACCCAGATGATGGAAAACGCTTCCATTGGCGTGGTCTGCACCAAGTGGGGCGGATTGACGCCGAGGTGCCTCAGCGCATCAATGGCCGGTTCGCTGATGATGTCCCAGATTTGCCCCGCGAAGATCAGACTGGCGACGAAAGCAACGGCGAGACCCATCAGCGCCCGGATGATGCGGACCCGCAGTTCCTCCAAGTGCTCCATAAACGACATACGGAGCATGCGATCTTCTTCGGCGTCTTCCGGAGTAAGCGGCGGGGGCGGCGGCGCGGGTGGAGTTAGGGATCCGCCGGGAGACGCCACTGCAACGGCAGTACTGGGGGCATCGGGTTTGAAGGCATAGGGCTCGTCGTACGCGCCCCGGTTTTCGCCCGGGGGCGCGTATGGCGCGGGCACTACGGTCCCATCGGGAGGCGGACCTCCCAACTTCTCGTCATCCATTTTTGTACCGTCTAACTGTTTACAGAGTGCGGCTCCGCTCCGGCTTGGCTTGATTCGGCCGGCGCAGATCGCGCGACGGTGCCCGTCACCCCGGCTTCGAGCGCGGGAGCGGTACCGGTTGATTCGGCGCCCAATGTTGCGGAAGCGCCTACGGTGGATGGATTTACTGCGGCGGATGGGTGGGATTCAGGCGTATTGTAGTGGCCCGAATCGTAAAAATTGGAGTCGTATGTATTGTAGAGATCGCTTGTGAAACTGCGGGTGACTTCTTTCACCGACTCGTTTTCCTTTTCCAACTCTCGCATGTGATGGTCGAACGTCGACTTGAGTTCGCTTTGAGCGCGGCGGAACTCGGTGATCGCTTTACCCAGCGTCCTGCCCAACTCCGGCAACTTTCTCGGGCCAAAGAGAACCAGGGCCACCAGGAAAATGACGATCATCTCCTGTACACCAACGGGACCCATCAGGAAGAACCTCCAATGCATTCATGATAGCAGGATGCCGGGAAGCCGCTGCGGGAGGAGAGACCGCCAAGACCGGCCAGAAGCACGAAAGACCGGCTAGTTGAGCCGGCCTGTCCAGGATTGTCCTCCGATTGCCAATCCTGAACTCCGATTCTGGCACGGGACTCGCGATGGAACCAAGAGACGCGGCATTAAATTTGTTCCGCAAAAGTACTTGCCAGTGCAGTACTTCAGTTGCGCACGCCGACCGCTTCGGTTCGGCCGGCCAGGGGCTTGATAGTGGGTCCGCCACAAACACCGACTCCTGTGTTGAGCAGCGCACTTAACAGATGTTGCAGAACTCCGTAGACCACTTGCTCGCTGACCACCTGCTTGCCGGGCAGCCGGAACGACTCCGGCAATTCCTTGGTGATTTGCAGGCGCACAGAATTGGGCAAGATGCGTCCGGTGCGATCTTTGCGGTTGGCGAGAAAAATCGGCGTCTGGAGTACGGCGCCGGATTTGCCGTCCACGTAGAATTGGCAGCGGGAAAACCAGCCCAGGTTACCGGGATCGGCGGCATCGAAGAGCAAGAGCGGGGCCGCGCGTTCGGTCGCCACCAGGTCCAGACTCAAGGTCCGGGCTCCGTCATCCAGCGTAAACACAAACCCCGCCTGTGTGGCGATACTGCCGACTAGTTCGGGATCCAATTCGAGGAGCAAGAATTTATGCTCGCCCGCAAGCAAGACCTGCATTATTGCTTCATTGTACCGAGTTTCGAAAATCTCTCACGGCCACCGCCGAGTGGGTGTCGTAGGCATGCCGATCGAACAGAACAAACAGCACTTCGCGCACACCGCATTCAGGGCTCTGCAGATGCTCCGCCACCGTGTGGAGCGCAATGTCGGCTGCTTCCGCGGGCGGGTACCCATAAGCGCCAGTACTGATGGCCGGAAAGCTGACGGATCGCAAGTTCCGCTCTTCGGCCAGTTGCAGGCAACGTTGGTAACAGCTCTTGAGCTGAGCCGGCTCGTCGTGATGGCCGTCGTGAAAAATTGGCCCTACGGCGTGGAAGACATACTGGGCTGGAAGAGAGCCCGCGCTCGTCACCACGGCGTCACCGGCCGGGCAACTCCCAACGCGGGCACGAATCTCGTTCAGTTCCCGCATGATAGAGGAACCCCCAGCCCGATGAACGGCTCCGTCCACACCGCCTCCCCCGTGGAGGCCGGAATTGGCTGCATTCACCAGCGCGTCCACGCGGATTTGGGTGATATCGCCCATGACAAGACGCAACTTCTTGCCGTTTGAGAAGCGGATCTCCATGCTTTCTGTTTACTTTGCAGGTCAAGGGCCAGCACATCGACCAAAAAGTCCTGGTAAGGCACCCGGTACGTATGAGACTACCTGGGGTTGTATTTACCGCCTGCTTGATACAAAGTTAAAGTTCTGCTGGTTGATGGAACGATAACCTAACAACATGAGAAACCGCTGGTTTGCAACCCTTACCGTCGTAGCAATACTATCGTTATGCTTGGCGTCGGCACAGCAAGTCGAGATAGAAATGGTTGGCGGCCATGAGGTTGTCGCCCATGAGGTTCTATTTCAAATGCAGCCGTGGGCGGCAAAGCAGCAGCAGCAAGTGGTGCAGTCGTTTGGCGCCGCCACGTGGGAGCCTGTCGGGCACCGCGGTTTGATGCGACTGAGGGCGAACTCCCGGGGTGTCCCCGCTTTGCTCGCGGAAATGAATCTGAACGCGCACGTGGCATTGGTAGAGCCGAACTACATCATTCACGCCTCCGATACGGTGCCGAATGACCCCGAATTTCCCAACCTCTGGGGCATGCAGAACACCGGCCAGGTCATCCAAGGCCAGACCGGCGTGCCATTCGCCGACATTGGAGCGGTCAAGGCGTGGGACGTCACCCAAGGCTCGTCTTCGATTGTTGTAGGCGTGGTCGATACGGGCGTGGACTACACCCACGGCGATCTTTCGGCCAACATTTGGACAGCGCCAACTTCCTATCAGGTCAGCGCGGGCGGGAGCCTGTATGTTTGCCCGAAAGGAAGCCACGGATTCAATTTCATCGCGCTAACCTGCAACCCCTTGGATGACAACATGCACGGTACCCACGTCTCGGGAACGATCGGGGCGCAGGGGAATAACTTCAGCGGAGTTACGGGGGTCAATTGGACGACGTCAATCATCGCATTGAAATTTCTCGACCAGACTGGCGCTGGTTCGGTGGCGGATGCGATCAACGCCATTGAAGCAGCGATTCAGTTGAAGACTCAGGGCGTCAACATACGCGCGCTGAACAATAGTTGGGGGCTCAACACGTTCTCAAGCGCATTGTTGCAGGCCGTTAATGACGCCAATGCCAGTGACATTCTGTTTGTGGCGGCGGCGGGGAACAGTGGGCAGAGCAATGACGGTTCTTCTTCTGCCGAATACCCAGCCAGCTTCAGCGCGGCGAATGTAATCTCCGTGGCGGCCACGGACAATCAGGACGGCCTGGCGAGCTTCTCCAACTACGGTGCGGGCAGCGTACATCTGGGCGCGCCCGGAGTCGATATTGAGTCCACAATTCCGGGCGGCTACGGGTATTTAAGCGGAACTTCAATGGCGACGCCGCATGTTACCGGCACAGCGGCACTGCTCCTGTCGGCGTGTACGCTGAACACGTCCCAACTGAAAGCGGCCATCTTGAATAGCGTCGACCCGATTCCCTCACTGATCGGCAAGACCGCCACCGGCGGGCGCGTTAACGTCTACAAAGCTCTGATCTACTGCGGAGCGGCGCAGGCGCCCCAGTTCTCGTTGACGGCGTCTCCGGCGGCGCTCACGGTGGCGCCCGGCGCGTCGGTGGTTTCTCAAATTAAAGTTGTAGACTCGAACAGTTTTAGCGGCACAGTGACCTTTTCCGCGAGTGGACTACCCTCGGGCGTCACGGCTTCTTTCTCGCCGCCGTCCATTACGGGTTCCGGAAGCTCGATGCTCACCCTGAGCACGACTGCCAGCACCGCTCAACAGACTTACTCCATTAGCGTGTTCGGCGCCAGCAGCAGCTCAACGATCAGCACGACAGTGAATTTGAACGTGGCCGCGCCGGACTTCTCTCTGTCGGCGTCGCCGGCGTCGGTAACCGTGGCGCTTGGAGGCGCGGGGGGCTCCACGATCGCCGTCGGCGCGCTGAACGGGTTCAGCGGCGTCGTCAACCTGACGGCGAGCGGGATGCCGGTTGGCGTGACCGCTTCGTTCTCATCCGGTAGCGTGAGCGGATCCGGTAGTTCCACCCTGAACCTCACCACGACGAGCAACACCGCGCCTGGCTCCTATCCAATCACGGTACAGGGCGTCAGCGGAAGTTTGACACACACCGCGACGGTCACCCTGACGGTGAATGGAACGCCCGATTACTCATTATCGGCTTTCCCTGGATCGGTGAACGTCGCGTTAGGAGGTTACGCGAGTTCCACGATCGGCGTTGCCGCGCTGAGCGGGTTTGGGGACGCGGTGAATCTTACGGCCAGTGGCATGCCTTTTGGCGTCCTGGTATCGTTTAACCCCTCCTCGGTGACCGGCTCCGGCGTTTCCATCCTGACGCTGACCGCTTCCGCGAACACTACACCTGGCACGTACCCAATCTCCATACAGGGCGTCGGCGGAAGTTTGACACGCACGACCACCGTCACATTGACGGTGAACGGATCGTCCGACTTCACGCTATCGGCGACGCCTGGATCGGTGAGTGCCACGGTAGGTAATTCCGCAAGTTCCACCATCGGCGTAGCCGCGCTGAGCGGCTTTAATGGCGCGGTGAATCTTACGGCCAGCGGCATGCCTGCCGGCGTCCTGGCATCGTTTAACCCGGCGTCCGTAACCGGCTCCGGCGTTTCTATCCTGACGCTGGCCACTTCCGCTAGCACGGCGCCTGGCACGTACCCAATCACCATACAAGGCGCGAGCGGAAGCTTGACACACACCACCACCGTCACCCTTACGGTGAACGGAACAACCGACTACGCGCTATCCGCTGCTCCGGCGTCGGTGAGCGCCGCGCCAGGCGGTTCCGCCAGTTCGACGATCGCAGTTAGCGCCTCGGGTGGTTTTGGCGGCGCGGTCGGTCTGACGGCGAGCGGGATGCCGGCCGGCGTTACCGCGTCCTTCGCTCCTGCTTCCATTACTGGCTCGGGCTCCTCTACGTTGACTTTGTCTGTAGCCGCTTCCACCACGGCCGGCGTTTACCCGATCACGGTGCGGGGCGCCAGCGGGAATCTGGTACACACGACCACGGTCACCCTTACGGTGACTGGGGCACCCGACTACGCGCTATCCGCTGCTCCGGTATCGGTGAATGCGGCACCCGGCGGTTCGGCAAACTCAACAATTGCGGTCAATGCGCTGAGCGGGTTCGGCGGCGCAGTGAGTCTCACCGCGAGTGGCATGCCTGCAGGTGTTACTGCATCCTTCTCTCCCGCCTCCGTTACCGGCTCTGGAGCCTCCAACTTGACATTAACCGTTTCGGCGTCCGCTACGGCGGGGACATACGCGATCTCCGTCACGGGCGCCAGCGGCAGTCTATCCCATACGGCAACCGTGAGCCTGACCATAACCGCGCCCGACTTTACGCTGGCGGCGTCCCCGGCAGCAGTTGTCGTGTCGCCTGGAAGCTCCGCAACGTCCACCATTACGGTTGGCGCGCTGAACGGGTTCTCCGGCTCAGTAAACCTCACCGCGAATGGACTGCCTTCCGGAGTTACAGTCTCCTTCTCGCCAGCGTCGGTAAGCGGCCCCGGGAACTCGACTCTCACGGTAGTGACTTCCGCCAACACGCCCGCGGCAGGGTTTTCCATCAATGTCCAAGGAGTCAGCGGAAGCCTGGTACACACAGCGACTGTGGCCGTGTCTTTTCAAGCGTCAATCGTTCTACCCGCCAGCACCCCAGTACTGCTGCCTGGATCCTCGGTTCCCTACCCGGTCACTCTGGGAGCGCCGGCAACCGGCAACGTGTATGTCACTCTGACCAGCAGCGACACGAGCAAAGTGACGGTGATTCCCGCGACCATTGTCGTTCCCGCCGGATCGACCACGCCGTCAACAACTCCGAAACTGAATGGCGTCAACTTTGGGCCGGCGACCATCACCGCGTCGGCCTGGACC
>Ga0075015_100000457_pt1 | contig 14216 bp, 15 predicted proteins | sample AleBraG_ABR_2013_FD_71476 | JGI IMG/M metagenome (GOLD analysis project Ga0075015, IMG submission 71476) | Freshwater sediment microbial communities in response to fracking from Pennsylvania, USA - Alex Branch Run_MetaG_ABR_2013 | ecosystem: Environmental > Aquatic > Freshwater > Creek >...
GGAAGAGAACATATCCGCTGTAGCGACTCACGAGATGATGGACGTTTCACTTTCCGCTCTGCGCATGGGGGCGCGAGAGGTCAATATTGTCTGTCTGGAACGGCGCGACGAAATGCCGGCGGCTTTGGAGGAGATCGAAGAAGCCGAGATGGAGGGCGTCCGGCTGCACGCGGGTTTCGGGCCCAAGCAGGTGCTCGGCGCTAACGGCCAGGTTTCGGGACTGCAAGTGCTGAAGACGAAATGGGTCTTTGACTCCACCGGCCGATTCAGCCCCGCCTTTTACGACAACAGCGAATCCGTCATCGAGTGCGACACCATTATTCTGGCTATCGGGCAAGCACCGAAACTGGACTTTCTCACATCCGAAGACGCTGTGCAGATCAGCCCGCGCGGGCTGGTGATGGCCGATCCGCAGACCTTGATGACCACGGCCCCGGGTGTCTTCGCGGGTGGCGACTGCGTATTCGGGCCCAGGCTGATCATCGACTCAGTGGGCGACGGAAAGCGCATCGCCATCGGCATTGACGAGTATCTGCAGCACCGGAAGCATCCCGAGCCGGAGATCGAAGTCGAGGTGGCCGAACATCACCGGATGTTTCGCGAGTACATGGAGATCCCCAGGCAGGCCGTCCCCATGCTCCCGCTGGAACGCCGGACCGGCGTTACCGAAGTGGAGATCGGGTACGACGAGGAGAGCGCTATGCGTGAGGCGCGGCGCTGCCTGCGTTGCTGGATCAACACCGTGTTTGAGGGCAATGAGGAGGACGGATCGCGGTGCGTGCTGTGCGGCGGGTGTGTCGACGTGTGCCCGGAGAACTGCCTGCAACTGGTTCCCTTGGAGCAGATCCAGTTTCCGGCCGGGACGCTGGAGCATATTCAGAGCAACGGAGGCTTTTACGCTGTCGAACTGGACGACGTGGCAGCCGGCGAGCTGGGCCTCATCACCGGGTCGGCCATGCTCAAGGACGAAACGCGGTGCATCCGCTGCGGGCTCTGCGCCGAGCGCTGCCCGGTGGGAGTGATCACGATGGAGGGCTATCACTGGGCGCCCAGCGGCTTGGCCGCGCTGGTGCCGCCCCAATCGCGGTTCATCCCGTCGCAGACTTTGCAGACAGTGTCATGAACAAGAGGAGGACGAATGAACGAACAAAAAGACACGCGGCGGGGACTAGGCGGATGGGGACACTGCGGGCTCGAGTCCGAACTCCTTCGCTCAAAGCTATCGCAGCAGTGTCCCCTTTTCTAGCGAATGGGTTTCTGGAAAGTCTGTGCAAAGTGCCATGAACCATAAGGAGAACGAATGAGCGAACAGAAAGACACGCGGCGCGAGTCGTTTGTGAAACTGGGGCTGGGGTCATTGGCGGTGGCCGCTTGCGGAGCCACGGTTTTCGGCTATGAATTCCTTTCCCCCAATGTGCTCTACGAGCCATCGCCCATAGCCAACGCCGGCAAGCCGGATCGCTTCCCGCTGGATTCGCTGACCGCCGATCCGGCCTCGGGCATCTACATCGTTCACGCCGCGGAGGGCTTCTACGCGCTTTCCGCCACGTGCACCCATCTCGGTTGTCTGACGGCCTGGAAACCGGAGCTGGGCATTATTGCGTGTCCCTGCCATGGAAGCAAATTCAACCGCCAGGGCATGAAAACGGATGGTCCGGCGCCCAAGCCGCTTCCTTGGTTGCGAGTATGGCTGAGCGATGAAGGCGATCTGCTGGTGGACCGGTCCGCGATCATCGCGCCTAATCAATACGTGAGGACCTGAGCGCATGGCCAAGACGGTAACGGCATATTGGAACGACCTGCGCGACACCCGCGTGATGCGGTCGATCTTCCGCGGAGCGCCGGGGGACAGCAGCTTGCATGGTGCGCTCGCGGTGCAGGGGAACGTGTTCCTGCATCTGGCGTCGGTCAAGATCCGCCGGCGGTCGCTGGCGTTCGGCGCCACGTGGTATTTGGGTACGCTGACCTTGGCCACGTTTCTCATTCTCGTGGTGACCGGCGTCTTGCTGATGCTTTATTACCACCCGTCCGTACCGCAGGCTTACGCGGACATGAAGGATCTCCAGTTCGTGGTTTCCGCCGGGCTGTTTCTACGCAACCTGCACCGCTGGTCTGCGCACGCCATGGTGCTGCTGGTGTTTGCCCACATGTTCAAGGTGTTTTATCGTGGCGCCTATCGCGCGCCACGCGAATTCAACTGGGTGGTCGGCGTCATTCTGTTACTCGTTACCTTGTTTCTCAGCTACACCGGATATCTGCTGCCGTGGGATCAACTGGCATTCTGGGCGATCACCGTGGGTTCCAATCTGATCTCCGCAGTCCCGGTTTTGGGAGCGAAAATACGCTTTCTCATGCTGGGTGGAAATTCCGTGAATGCCAATGCGCTGTTGCGCTTTTACGTGCTGCACTGCGTGATTCTTCCGTTCATCGCGATTCTCTTCATCGCCGTTCATTTCTGGCGGATTCGCAAGGACGGCGGTCTGCACACGGGGCCGCAGGAGGAACACCATGGATGACCCCAAGCCCTTTGTGGCCGTGGTGGAATCGGATACCCGCAAAGCGCCTCTGCGAGTCGCTTTTGTCACCCGGCGCACCTCGCCCCAGGTGCAAGCAACCGACGACGCGTATGTGATGACTTGGCCGGAGGGCGTGCTGCGTGTCGCGGTGGTAGTGGAAGCAGCGGCAATCGTACTGGTGTTGCTCTCGCTGTTTGCGGACGCGCCCCTCGAAGGGCTGGCCAATCCGATGCAGACGCCCAACCCTGCCAAAGCGCCCTGGTATTTTCTCGGGCTCCAGGAATTGCTGCACTACTTTCCGCCGGTGGTGGCGGGTGTGCTGATCCCCACGCTGGTGATCATCGCCTTGATCGTCATCCCCTATTTCAACGTCAACGTCGAGTCCGAAGGAGTGTGGCTGCACAATCGGCGGAGGCGGCTTCAGATGTTTTGGATGGTTCTGCTGGCGCTGATTCTGTTCCTGGTTGTATTCGACGTGTATGCGGTGCTCGCGCCGACGCTGGTGATCGGAGCATGCATGCTTCTCGCCGCCCGGCAGCTGATCCGCGTGAGTCCGGTACAACGCTGGCTGACATCGCGACCTCTCTCGTTCTGGATCATGACCTGGTTTCTTCTCACCTCCTCCATCTTGACCGTGATCGGGACCTTCTTCCGCGGACCTGGATGGTCGTGGGTGTGGCCCTGGAGCCTGTAAATGGCAAACCGTTCCAAGCTCGCTTCCATTCGAGAGACACTCTTCGGCGACAGCGCTCGCGCTTTCGGGACGCTGGGGATTGTTCTGTTGCTACTGCTGGCCGTGGTGCCGGCGCGCGATCAATTTCGCGAGTGGTATCGCTATCAGAAAGGGTACTTGAGGCTAATCGGCGGGCGCGGCGATGCGGTTACTCTGAAGCGCCGCTTCACAGGCGGTATCCAGCAAACCTGGATCCCGGAATTAAACGTGGTTGACCGCTGCTCGTCGTGTCACGTAGCCATGAAAGAAGCCACGCTGAGAGATGTCGGTACACAACCGTTTCGCCCCCACCCGAGCATTCCTCATTCGCTTACCGACTTCGGATGCGTGATGTGCCACCGTGGTCAGGGAGTGGCGACGACGGTCGAAGAAGCGCATCGGAGCACGCTGGCTTGGGAGGAACCGATGATTCCGGCGCGTTATCTGGAGTCGTCCTGCGGCCAGTGCCACATGGACAAACTCGCGGGAACGCCCAAACTGAATGCGGGGCGTGGACTGCTATCGCGTTATGGTTGCGTCCACTGTCACTCGATCCCTCTGCCGGATGGGACGAAGTTGATTCCGTCGGACGATCCGCCGCCGCTGACGCATATCGCGGACAAGACCACGCGCGAATGGATTTACGGATGGTTGAAGAATCCCGCGGGTTATTCCAGCACTGCGACGATGCCAAACTTCCAGTTGAACGACAACGACGCACGGGATATTTCGGCATTTCTGATGGCGCAGTCGACGCCCTCTGCATACCCGGTAGCGGTGCCTGAAGCTTCAGGCACGCCGGATGCGCCGGCGTTGCAAGCCGGAGCGAGCGCCTACGGTGAGTCCTTTTGCGCATCCTGCCACGCCATCCAAAACGCGGCCGGTTTGCTGGTTGGCGGGAACCTGGGTCCCGAGCTGACCAGGATCGCTACCAAAGCGAAACCGGGCTGGATCCGTCAATGGGTCCACAACCCGAAGGATTACGATCCCGGAACCGCCATGCCGCATTACCGCTTCGACGACAAGCAGCTCGCGCTGATTGGCGGATTTCTGGAGAGCAAAACCGACCCCGACTTCCTGGCCAACGTTCATCTGGACACCGCCACCGCCGGCCAAATCGCACACGGCAAGCAATTAGTGAACGAAAACGGATGCGCCGCCTGTCACGAGATCAACGGCATCCGCAAGCCCGAAAGCTTAGCTCCCGACTTGACCGCTGTCGGCAGCCGGCCGTTGGCCAAGATCGTTTTTGTCGCGGGCATGGAACATACTCTGCCGGCGTACATTGAAGCGAAAATCAAACAGCCGCGCAGTTTCGGCGCGGCGTTGAAGATGCCGCAATTCAATCTTGCTGTTCCACAGATCGACGCCCTCGTGACGGCCCTGCTGGCACAGACCGACCGGGCCTTCAATCTTCCCGCACGTCTTCGCGTCGCCCGTCATCCCGCCACCAACTACGAACCGGCCGGAGCCGCGGGACGGCTGATGCACGACCTGAACTGTTTCAGTTGCCATGCCATCAACGGCCGCGGAGGCGACATGGCCCCCGACCTCACGTTTGAAGGCAGTTCGGTGCAGCGCGAGTGGCTACTGGCTTTCTTCAAAAATCCCAACACTCTGCGGCCAACTTTGATCCGCCGAATGCCGAAGTTCAATGTGACCGATCAGGAGTCCGCTATTCTGACCGACTACATTCTGGCCGTTTATCAGACTCCATCGGTCGAGAAAGATTCGATGGTGGCTTCCTCGGAGCCGGCCGATATTGAGCGCGGCAGGCAGCTCTTCTATTCCAAGTACGCTTGCCAGTCGTGCCACATTGTGGATCCAAAGAAAGACAAGGGCTACGTAGGGCCCACGCTCACGCACGTCGGATCGCGCCTCAACGCAGCCTGGATCTATCAATGGCTCAAAGCCCCGCAGTCGCTGCGTCCCGGTACCATTGAACCGGACAGGCAAATGAACGACGCCGACGGCAAAGCGCTCACCGCCTTCTTGATGGCGCAGAAAGGACAGGAGGCAAAGGGGAAATGAGAACCGCCGCTATCGGAATCGCCGCCCTCAGTCTGGTGCTGGCCAACTGTTCGCGGCCCGCGGTTCAGCCCAGCGCCAAAGCGCCGTCAGCCACGCCGGCGGCGATCGTGGAAGTGAGCGGCGGCAAACAGGTAACAACCATAGGAACGCCATTGGAGCAGCCCATCGTAGTGCAGGTCAATGACTCCCACGGTGCGCCGGTTGCTGGGGCTTCCGTGTCGTTTCGTGCCCCCAACGGCGCCGTGATGCAACCCGCCTGGGGCATCACCGGATCGGACGGTCAGTTCACCACGGCGCTGACTATCGGGAGCATCGCCGGCCGGTACAAAGTTTCCGCAGCCACGGAAGGCGCCGGCGGCAAGACCGTGGAAATCCGCATCGAAGAACTCGCGCTCGGTTTTGAGCAGAATCTAGGCAAACAATTGAGCGACGTGTACTGCTCGCGCTGCCACGATCCGGAATCGACGGCTGAGCGCGTCTCCAATTTCGACAACCTGACCGCCAAGCCGCATGCATTCGGCGATGGCGCTTATCTCAACAAGATCGGCGATGCGGATCTGTGGGCGATCGTTCAGCACGGTGGCCCGGCCTTGAACAAGTCAGCGGAAATGCCGCCCTATGGGCGCACTTTGAGTAAGGCCGATATCGACGCCCTGATGGCGTATATCCGCGCCGTGGCCGATCCGCCGTATCAACCAAAGGAGACGGTCTTTGCCCAGCGCCAATAAGCACACCTGCACCAAGCAGCGAAGCGGAAGGGGACACGGCGGGCTTCAGTGTCCCCCTTGGCGCTGTTCGGCATTTGGCGCTGCTTGTATCTGGCATTCTGCAGCAGCAGGTGGCACAGGCTTTAGCCTGTGTAGCCTTCCTAAAACTGCCGCTCTCGCTCTGCTGCTGCTCGGCTCAGCCGCGGCACAGGTCCTTTCCCCAGCGGAGATTCTCGACGCCGACATGCGCGTACTTCAGGAAAGGCACTTTCCCGAACTGAAGGCAGCCGCCGTCGAGATAACGTCTCATTCGTATCCCTATCGCTTCTACTTGAGTCGGACGCTGGACGTTACCGAACACAAAGAGCAACAGACTGACCAGCGCGCGATCCGCTTCTCCAAGTTTCAGCGTCAGATCGTGGTCCAGGTGACCGGCAATTATTTCGCCTCATACTCCGGCCGCCTGATGGATCGAACCGAACGCGTAAAGCGGACCTATCTCGACGTAATGCTGCCGATCATCAGCGCGATCGCTCCTCGCCTCACAAGCGAGCCCAAGGTGGCAGCCTACGCCATCGAGATTTCGCATCATGTTCGCAAAGACGTTCTGGGCGTCACTGTGGAGAGCATCGAGAACCTGGCGGTGATTGTCCCGCGATCGATGGCCGAGAGAGCCGCCGCAGGCCGGGACGTGGTGGATCAGATCACGACTCTCCGGGCTTCGAGCGTGTACATGGACGGAAATCTGGTTTCGTTGTGGCCGGAACAGGGCGAAGCATCCTGGAAAGACCAGGCGCCGAAGCCGGAAGTAGTTGCGCCCGCGGAACCGGCCCCGGCGCCGATCGCGACGGATATATCCCCCACGGCTCTGCAGCAGAAGCAGACTTCGTATCAGGGAATGCTGGACCGCATTGTGCGGGAGCTGGATTCCACTGCTCATTTCGTATCGTATTCGCCGCCCGTTCTGGTGGCGTTTCACAAAGCGTCTTATCTGCAACTGTCGATCTCGACCAATCTGGCGCCGTCCGCAGCGGGATCGCAGTACCGGATTGCGGCGCTGGCTTTCGACAATCACATTTCTCATCTCATCCGGCCGCTACTCGCGTTTTTCAAAGACGATCCGGATTTTGAGGGCGTTCTGTTCAGCTCTACGGTGAAGATTCCCTCTGTCACTCAATCGGTCGAGTTCTTCCTGCCCTTCCGCGAACTGCGGCGCTATGAAACATACGACATCACGGGCCAGCAGTTGATCAACTCCGGCTATGTCCTGATCAATGGCGAGCGAGTGGGTCTAGATCTCCAGGCTGCGGAATCGGGCATCCGATAAGGGCAATACAAAAGCCTGATGCTTTCTCCCGTTGGCGCTCATCCAAAGGAAAGTCATGCCTACTGAACCTACAAAAACCGCGAGAATCGTACGTTTCCACCAACTTGGTGGTCCCGACGTCCTGAAGCTGGACCTAGTGCCGCTACCGGAGCCGGCGGCTGGCGAAGTCCGCCTCCGCGTCAAAGCCATCGGCCTCAACCGGGCGGAAGTGTTGTTCCGGCAAGGGCAATATTTAGCGCAACCCGTTCTGCCGTCAAAGTTGGGCTACGAAGCCTCCGGCGTGGTGGAAGCCGTCGGGCCCGGGGTCGACGCCTCTTGGATGGACAAGACCGCAAGTACGGTTCCGGCGTTCCCGGTAGACAAGTACGGTGTGTACGGCGACGTCGCCATCGTCCCGGCCTTCGCCCTGGCCGAGTATCCGAAAAAACTCTCTTACGAGGAGGGCACGTCCATTTGGATGCAGTACCTCACCTCCTACGGGGCACTCGTCCAGCACGGCAGAATTACCAAAGGCGATTTCGTTCTGATCACTGCCGCCAGCAGCAGTGTGGGCATCGCATCCATTGAAATCGCGAAGGTGGAAGGGGCCATCTCCATCGCCACCACACGCTCCTCTAAGAAGAAAGCGGAACTGGTGGCCGCGGGCGCGGATCACGTCATCGTCACCGATGAAGAAGACCTCGCCGCGCGCGTCAAGAGTATCACCGCAGGCAAAGGCGCACGCCTCATTTTCGACCCCATCGCCGGCAAAGGACTGGAAGCCCTAGCCGAGGCTGCTTCTTTCGGAGGGACCATCTTCGAATATGGCGCATTGTCCAGGGAAGCCACGCCCTTCCCGCTGTTCGCGGCCTTGAGCAAGGGTCTGGCCATCCGCGGTTACTCGCTTTTCGAAGTGGTGAGCAATCCCACGGCGTTCACCCAATCCAAGAAGTACGTTTTCGACCATCTCGCCGCAGGCAACTTCCGGCCGCGTATCGACAAGACGTTTCCGCTGGAGCAGATCGTCGAGGCGCATCGCTATATGGAATCCAACCTGCAAATCGGCAAGATCGCGGTTACGGTTTAAGCCGGCTGGACCGGGCGTCTTCCTGAGCTTGCAGGATCTCCTCCTCGGCCTGGAGCCAATCATCCAACTCCGAGCCGGACTGATTCCCCCGGTCGACGTAGAGCTCATGGGCCCGGCGTTGGATTCGTTCTTCGAGCGAGTCCGACTCGCTCGGGAACTCGACGGTATGTGCTGACATTTAGAATCCCCCGCTCACACCGTATCACAAGCGGCATCCGGGCGGAGCCGCAGTACGTCGTAAGTCAGCAATTGGTCAAATAAGCGCCGCGTCATGCGCTGTCCAAGCGGCGTCCGTGCGGCCCAATCGCGCAGCCTCCCGGCGAGTGGATTTTCCAGTTGCAACATCCGGCCCACGCGACAGGATTGGCGATTTACGAAATTCGCGCGCGGAAGACGCAGCTTTTCATACTGGCGCAAAGCCGCGGGGACCGAACTACAGTTTCGCAGGCAGTCCGCCAGAACCACCGCGTCTTCCAGCGCCTGGCAGGCGCCCTGGCCGAGGTTTGGCGTGGTGGAATGCGCGGCGTCACCCAGTAGCGTGACCTTCCCCTCGCCCCAATGAGCGAGCGGCGGCCGATCGACGATATCGTTGCGCAGAAACTCGGGCGTGTTCGCGATCACTTGCGGGATCGGCGCCGGCCAATCGCGGCACAGCGCCAGAAGGTCCTCACGGCCCAGGGCGGAGCCGCGCGGGGCATTCCCGGTAACAAACCAGTAGAGCTCTCCTTCACCGCAAGGAAACAGACCGATCTGGGTGCCGCTGCCCACCGCGATGAGAGTGGAACCCGGCGGCAGGAGGCCGGGATCTCGCGCCATTCCTCGTCAACAGGTGTATCCGGCAAACCGCGGCGAATCGTGACCGTGAAGCTGCGCGCGTATGGCGGAGTCGATGCCATCGGCGCCGATCAAGAGATCGCCTTCGCAACGGCTGCCGTCTTCGAGCAACGCCGCGGATCCGGAATATCCCGTGCAACGGGTTCCCGTGCGGATGCAGGACGCGGGAAGCTGTTCCAGCAGGCAGCGCTGCAAGCGGCCGCGATGCACACACAGCGAAGGAGCACCGGCTTGAGGAAGCGCCATCTCGGACACCACGCTTCCTGCTCGCGAAACGGTTCTGGTGCGGTCCAGTATCGACCCCAGGCGCACCACCTGCTCTTCTACGCCCAGTTCCCGCAAAGCCTTTACCGCGTTGGCCCAGATCGAGAGTCCCGCACCCACTTCGCGAATCTCCCCGGCGCGCTCGATAACGGTAACTTCGATGCCGACGCGCCGCAGGGCCACCGCCGCGGCCAGCCCACCGATTCCGGCACCCACGATTACGGCGCGCATTGGATTCCATGGTACCCAGCAAGGTGCGCCGATTCGCGCAAACGATCCTCCGTGCTGTCACCCAATGATGGTTGAACTTCAATGGATTGTATGGCCTGCCGAAGACCAGGATTGGACATGTTCGTGCTCCATCTCGTGGAAGAAAAGGAGACAGAACGAATGACATTTCCCAAGCGAGCTTTCGTAGCCGCCCTCACCCTTGCGGCTGTCAGCATTACTTTGCCCGTCCTGCTGGCCGCCTCGGGCGAGAAAGTGAAACAGGTCAGCTCCCAATTTGTCTGCATGATCAACAAGAAACACTTTGACAAGGAGCAGACCCCGGTTAGCGTCGACGGCCGCACCTACTACGCCTGCTGCGATATGTGCATCAAGCAGCTTCAGGAGAATCCCGAGTCGCGCAAGGATGTGGACCCCGTGAGCGGCACGACGGTGGACAAGTCCTCGGCAGCGATCGGGATCGACAAAGACGGGAACGTCTACTTCTTCGAGAACGTGGACAATCTGAAGAAGTTCCGGGTTCCGGAGAAGAGGGCGAAAGCCGCGACGCCTTAGTGTAGCGGGTTCGACAAACGGCCGACGAGGGCGTCGGCCGCGGGTCGGGGGAGTCGCCCCACAAAGGGCTATCTACTCCTTCAAAGTCCGTACGTGCGCGATCACGTCGGCTATCTGTTTGTCGGTTAGGCCGGCGACCGGCTTCATCTTGCCTTTTCCGGCGGTGATGATCTGCTTGATCTCAGCATCGGACTTAGCCTGCACCTCGTGCGATGAGAGGTGGCGCATCTCGACACTGAACATCTTGGCGATGGCGGCTTTGCCTTCCCCCTTTGGCCCATGGCACGCCTGGCATTTGGCGGTGAAGACGGCCTCCCCTTCCGGTGCGCCTGCGCTGGCCAAGCCGCAGGCGGCGATGAATATAAGAGCGATGGTTTTCATAGATCTCCTTTTTCTGTAGCAGTCTAATTTTTGGGCGGCGCGGCCACGTAATCCGAGCCGTTCATTTCTATGCGGCGGATCACCAGCCAGATGCCGCCACCGCGATGGCGATAAACAACAAGTCTCCCTCTGGCGGCGGCCTAGCCGGGGCCGCAACGTTTCCTGAGCCACCGCCAACCTCCTTTTTCTTTGGCGGTCTAATTCTTGGGCGGCACGGTCACATAACCCGAGCCGTTCATCTCCGTCCGCCGGATCAGCAGCCAGAGGGCCACCACCGTAATGGCGATAAACAAGGCGGAAATCGCCAGTCCGAAGCGGCGAAAGTCTTTCTCTTTGAGGGCGGCTTGGCCGGCGCGCAAGGTTTCATCGGCCACGGCCAACCCGGCTTCGATCGGCTTGTGCATCTCCTCGGGATGAAAGGAATGCAGCGCCACCTCAGCCTTGATTAGATCGTCCTGGCCTTCCAACAGGCGCGTCTGGGCTTCGGAGACCTCCATGCCGGAACTTTCCGCCCGGGCCAGGACCTCCTTGGAGTGCGTGAGCGACGCGCCCAGTGAGTCCAGCCAACCGCCCATCTTGAGTGCGGCGTTGGCGCCCGCAGTCGACGGCTCGTGACACTGGGCACACACGGCTTTCGGCCCAACCAGCATGGCGGTGGAGGGCAAATGAATCCCATGATTGCTGTGACAGACGATACACCCACCGCCGCCTCCAGCCGCGGAAAAGATCGGCTGGTGGGGACTCTTCTGATACAGCTGCTCGAACAGAACGTGGCAGCTTCCGCACACGGCGGCCACCGATTCCACCTGTGGCGGCTTGGCGCCGTGATTGCCGTGACACGACACGCACGTGGGAGCCGAGAGGTCGCCACCCTTGAACACGGCATTCCAGTGGATGCTGGTGCGGTATTCCTGAACCTGATTGGTGGGAATGCCGTACTTGGCCATCCTCTTCGCATCGGAGTGGCAACGTCCGCAGGTGTCCGGGATGCGCAACGGATGAACCGGGGATAAGGCATCTTTGACGGCGCGGATATCGTGAACGCTGTGGCAATCCACACAGGTGGCGACGTTCTCATCCCCGGCTGCCAGGCGTTTGCCGTGAACGCTGGTCTTGTACAGCTCAAATTGATCCACACGCTGCCGAGGACGGTAGCGGCGCATCAGATCCGGGCTGCTGTGACACTTGGCGCAGAGCTCCGGGATCGCCTTGCGGCTGGGCTTGCCGACGAATCCCTTGGCTTTGTTCATCGCGACTGAAGGATCGTCGCTGCTGCGATCGCCGCCGTGGCAATCGGCGCAACTCAGTCCATTAGCGGAGTGGACGTCGTCCTTGATGAGCAGCGCCGGGCGTTGAATCGGGCCTTCCATGACGGTGTGACAGACCACGCAGTTGTCTTTGGCCGGCTCACTGTACAGCAGTGCGGGGACGATGAGAAACAGGAGCGGCAGTCTCATTTCAGGTACCCCAAAATGGTGAAGACGACCAGATACGTTGCCAGGAAAATGCCCACGCCGGATACCAGGCGGGTCCGCGCTTCGCCCGAGTCGCGAACGCCCCAGACCGGCAACAGCGCCCAGCCGACGGCGAGAATGCCGAATCCGGCGAGCCCCAGAAGCTCGCCTTCGATGAACCAGACGTGGCTCGGCAGCAGCTTCAAGGTATAGAACTGGGCCAGGAAATACCACTCCGGACGAATCCCTTTGGGAGCGGAAGCAAAGGGGTCCGCTTTCTCGCCCAGTTCCCAGGGAAAAATGGCCGCCAGCGCGCCCAGCACGGCCAACGTTCCGTACCACACCATCGCTTCCCGCAGAAAGAAATTCGGGAAAAACTTCATCTGTCTCACGCCCGAAGCCGGGACCCAGGGCGGCGTGCTCATGCCGTTCTTCTGAACCAGCAGCACGTGGAACACAACCAGTGCGGCGGTGATCATCGGCAGCACCATCACATGCAAAGCGAAAAAGCGCGTCAGCGTGGGCGCCCCAACGTCTTCTCCGCCGCGCAAGATGCGGGCGATGGAAGGCCCGATTCCAGGCGTGCTGGCGGCAACGTCAGCGCCCACTTTGGTGGCGAAATAGGAAATCTGATTCCACGGCAGCAGGTAGCCGCTGAATCCGAAGCCCAGCAGCAGGCCGAGCAGGACGATGCCGCTGGCCCAAGTTAACTCGCGCGGCGGCCGGTAAGCGTGAGTGAAGACCACGCTGAACATGTGAACAAAAGCGGCAAAAATCATCAGGTTCGCCGACCAACTGTGGATAGAGCGGATCAACCATCCGAACTCGACCCGGGTCATGATGAAGCGCACGCTGTCGAATCCTTCGGCCACCGTTGGGCGGTAATAAAACAGGAGCAGCGTGCCCGTCACCACCTGAACGCCAAACAGAAATAGCGTGATCCCGCCAAAGTAATACCAGCGGGTGGCGGAATGGACGGGAACCGTTTTGTGGGCCATCAGCTCACGAATGCCGCTGAGGGCGAGCCGGTCGTCAAACCAATGGGAAACCTTCGCAAGCATCGTGTGCGCCTATGTCCGCCGGGAAATCACAACCTCGTCGCCCCGGATGTTCGTCGTATATTCCTCCAGCGGATTGGGCGGCGGGCCGGACACCACGCTGCCGTTCAGGTCATACGTTCCGTTGTGGCAGGCACACCAGATTTGCTTGGTGGAGTCGCGATACTGGACCGTGCAATTCAAGTGCGTGCACACCGCTGAGAACGCCCTCCACTCGGTGTCGCTGATGCGCACCAGCAGGGCCGGCTTGTTGCCGAACCTGACGATCTTGCCCGAGTTGGGCTTCAGGTCCTGAACTTTTCCGCCGGAGACTTCATTGACGGTGGCTTCGGTAATCAGCGGCGGATTCAGGAAGCGGATGACAGGATAAAGGAAGGACGCCATGGATGCCAGCGCGCCGCCGCCCAACAGCCAAGACAACAGGGTTCGCCGATCTTCTTCTTTGTACTCACCTGCATTGCACTGCCCGGAGCGCTCATGAGCTGTCACAGACGGATCCTTTCGAGTTGTCCTTTGCCTTTGGCAAGTCGATAGCCATCCGTTTCCACTGTGGGATGGTCGTTGAGACCGGCGTGCGGCCCTGATTCTGCGCCTTTTCACGCAGGGCGGTGGGCTGGCTTGGGCGAGTAGGCTCAAGCTCATAGCGAGGGCGTCGTCGAAGATTGGCTGGTCGTGAATCGGACACTCCGCTCCGGTATGCCGGGATGGAGAACGCGCTCCTGTTGGGTGCACGAGAGCGATGGGGTCCATTTGCGGGGGAGATGGCCCGGGCACCGGCTGATTTGCGCATAGTGTCATGAGACGAGGCGACTGTCCAGGAGCGAGGGAAGGTCGTCGTCCAGCGGCTCTTCCTCGAATTTCTGGTAATAGGGGATGATGATGCAGGGTTCCGGCTCAACTTGCTGTGGTTCAACAGGTTCTGATTCGGCTGGGGTTGTTGCGGGCTTGGGTTCGTTTGATACATTTTCCGGTGGGTCTGGCTCTGGCGGGATTGCTTCCGGGGTTCCGACGGGGCGCAGATATTGGGCGGGGTCGCGGCCGGTGGTGGTGACGTCGTGGCGATCGAGCTGGATGGGTTGGGCG
>Ga0075015_100000459_pt1 | contig 14204 bp, 12 predicted proteins | sample AleBraG_ABR_2013_FD_71476 | JGI IMG/M metagenome (GOLD analysis project Ga0075015, IMG submission 71476) | Freshwater sediment microbial communities in response to fracking from Pennsylvania, USA - Alex Branch Run_MetaG_ABR_2013 | ecosystem: Environmental > Aquatic > Freshwater > Creek >...
GCACATGCGTCCCATCCCCCCGCGCCGCCTGCGCCAGCAGATCAAAACTATGACCCCCACCCGCGCCTCCACTGGCGCGGGTGGGGGTCATAGTTTTGATCTGCTGGCGCAGGCGGCGCGGGGGGATGGGACGCATGTGCTGCAGATTCCGCTGGATCTGATTGAGGGGAATCCTTATCAGACGCGGTCGAAGGTTGATAACGACTATCTGGAGGAGCTGGCGGCTTCGATTGAGGCGAATGGGGTGTTGCAGCCGATCACGGTGCGTCCCGGGAAAAAAGATGGACGGTACTTGCTCATTGCCGGCGAGTGCCGGTGGCGGGCGTCGCGGCTGGCGAAAAAGGAAACGATTCCGGCGCTGGTGCGGCGCGTGTCGGACCAAGTGGCGCTCGAGCTCACCATTATTGAAAACCTGCAGCGGCAGGATCTGAATTGTCTGGACCAGGCGCGGGCGTTTGGGCGGTTGACCGATGAGTTTCAGCTGACGCAGGAACAGATTGCGCTGCACACGGGGCTCGAGCGGTCGTCGGTCGGGAATTATCTGCGCCTGCTGCGTTTGCCGGATGCGGTGCGAGAGCTGCTGCGCATCGGACAGCTGGAGTTCGGGCAGGCGAAGGTCCTGATGGCGATCAAGGATCCGGAGATCCTGACGCGGGTGGCGCAGAAGGCGGCGGCGAAAGAGCTTTCGGTGCGGGACCTGGAACAGATGGTGTATGAGGTGAATCTGCCGGCGGCGGGTGGGAGGCAGCCGGGGGATCCGAAGTATGTGGACCCGAATGTGCGGGCGGCGCAGCGGCAGCTGGAGGAGTCGCTGGGGGTGCGGGTGAAGATCAACGATAAGAATGGCAAGGGGAAGATTGTGCTGGAGTATCGGTCGCTGGAGGATTTTGACCGGGTGGTGGAGTTGTTGGGGAAGAAGGCGGGGTAGGGCAGGCTGCAGGCGACGGGCGTCAGGGGCGGCGAAAGCCGTCCTTTTGTTTTTGGGGGAGGATTTCAGAGTGGAGACTTTAGATTGCAGATTGTTCCGTTTTAAGAACGTTTTTGCGACGGATCCATCCAGCTGCAGGTGGCGCCCCTGACGGGGCTTGGCCGTCTTTGTGCGCGGAGTTGCCGGTGAGCGCGGACCTGCCACCCGTACCACAAACGATACGAGGGGACGCCACCGGGAGCAGGCGGGGAGTGATAGAGTGCCCGTAGCAAGCCCCGATCGGTGAGACTGGGGTGGGCCATGAGAACCTATGAGCACGAGTTAGCTCACGCTTACGAGCGCACTAAGAACCTTTTGGGCTACAGCTCAGCGTCCTTCCTGCAATCCCTTGCGACCGCGTTGGTAGTAGGTACGATGGCTGCGCTTATTGGAGTGGCCGCGAGTGCTGTTTTGTATTATCGCCACGTCGCCTGGTACATAACCGCGGCGGTCGGGCCTCTGGCAGATACGCTAGCGGTCATTTTCCTGGTTACGATTGCGCTCGAACAGGCCCGCAAGCGATCCATTCGGCGGGCCCTGGAACTCTCCTTTCTGAACCATCACGTTCGCAATGCCCTTACTCAGGTGGTTATGGCCTCGAACCTCCCGGATCCCGACAAGCAGGACCGCTTCATCCGGGAGGCGGTCAGCCGCGTTTCGGAAGCTTTGTTCCGAGTCGCAAACAGCGCCGATCTGACCGGCCTCTCTCTCGAAGTGGATCTCGGGGGCACAGAACTGACCCATGAAGGGGAAGAGCGAGAAAAACATTGGCCGGCAAAAGGCCGGGTAACTTGATTTACTGAGCCAGCCAGTTCTTCGGGATCGCGTTGTGGCCCAGGCTCCGGCAGGTTGCGGAGCCTGGGCTTCCTCTATAGCGCGGGGGGCATCCCTTTTCTCGGCGCGGGCGCGGCAGGCTCACTTGCCGATGCAGAATGTTCCGAAGATCAAATTCAGAACGTCATCGGTGGTGGTGACGCCGGTCATTTCGTCGAGGGCGCGGAGGGCGGCGTAGAGATCGAGGAGCAGCATTTCGTGGGGGACGCATTGGGTTACGGCTTGTTTGGCGGCGTTCAGTGCGGTGAGGGCGTCGGCCACCAGTTTCTTTTGGCGCAGATTGGTAAGCAGGCCACCTTCGGCTTGGGCGCCGGCGTCGCCGCGGAGATGGCGGAGGATTTCGGCGCGCAATTCCGCAATTCCCTCGCCGGTGGTGGCGGAGGTGCGCAGCTTGGGACGCCCTGCGAGCGGCTCGGTCGGGCTGAGGTCGGCTTTGTTTTCGAGCACGACTGCGCGACGTCCCTCAACGTGGTCGAGGAGTTCGCGATCTTCGGCGGTCACGGGGTGCGAGACATCGATCACGACGAGGACGAGGTCGGCGTCGGCGAGGGCTTCCATGGACTTCTGGATGCCGATGGCTTCGGCTTCATCGAGGGCGCGGCGGATGCCGGCGGTATCGACGAGGCGGACGGGAATGCCGCCGATGGCGACGGTTTCGCTGACCAGGTCGCGGGTGGTGCCGGGAGTTGCGGTGACGATGGCGCGCTCGCGTTCTACGAGGCGGTTGAAGAGGCTCGACTTTCCGACGTTGGGGCGACCTACGATCGCCAGCGTGAGGCCTTCGTGTACAACCTTGCCGAAGACAAAAGACTGGGCGAGTTGCTCGAGAGGCGCTTCGACTTGAGCGAGATACTCGCGGATGGTGGGATCGGGGAGCACGGAGACGTCGTCTTCGGCGAAATCGATGCCGGCTTCGAGCTGGGCGATCAATTCCAATAGACGCTTTTTGATGGGGTGGATGCGGCGCGAGAGGCTGCCTTCGAGCTGCTGGGCGGCGACTTGCGCCTGGTAGAGGGTCTGGGCTTCGATGAGATCGCGCACGGCCTCGGCCTGGGTGAGGTCGATGCGGCCGTTGAGGAAGGCGCGCATGGTGAACTCGCCGGGGTCGGCGAGGCGGGCGCCGCGCTCGAGAGCGAGCTCGACGATGCGTTGCAGGACGACGGGGGCTCCGTGCGCGGCAATTTCGACGACGTCGTCGGTGGTATAGGAATGCGGTTTTTGAAACCAGGTGACGACAACTTCGTCGATGCGGCGGGCGGCTCCGGGGACGGGGTCGAGCAACTCTCCGAAGGCGGCTCTTCCCGGTTCGAAGTCGTGCTTGAAGCGGAGGAGGGGGCGGGCGATCTCGAGGGCGCGAGGGCCGGCGATGCGCACCACGCCGATTCCGCCGCGGCCGGGGGGCGTGGCGATGGCGACGATGGTGTCATCGAGATGCACGGTGAGATTGTAGCCGCTGGGGGGTGATGCTCGGCGGGGTGAAGGGGGATTGGGGAGGACCTAATTTTTGTCGAATCCCGGGAGTGTCATTTTTCATCCAAACTTGAACTCCGTTCTCACCGGGCGGTTGGAGTTCGAACACCAACAATAAGGAGCGCACCTATGTCCGTTACTGACGAGACCCTGAAAGCCAACGAGACGTTTGCCCGGAACTTCACCCAGGGCCATTTGCCGATGCCGCCAGCACGAAAGCTGGCGATTGTGGCATGTATGGACGCGCGCTTAACGATTGAACCGGCGCTGGGGCTGATGACCGGGGACGCCCATATCATTCGCAATGCGGGCGGGATCGTGACGGAAGACGCGATTCGTTCGCTGATCATTTCGCATCACCTGCTGGGGACGCAGGAGTTCATGGTGATCAACCATACGGATTGCGGCATGCTTACGTTCAAGGGCGACGCCCTGCGGTCAAAGCTGGAGAAGCAAACGGGACAAGCGGTGGTGGCGCCGGCACATTTTCATGCGTTTGACGATATCGAAGAAAATGTGCGGCAGCAGGTGAGGCGGATCCAGTCGCATCCGTGGATTCCAAAACACATTCCCGCCCGCGGCTTCGTCTACGACGTCAAAACCGGAAAGCTGCACGAAGTCGCCACCGAGGCCGCCCGCAAAACGGCCTGAGCTTTGTCTTGGCTTCGTGGTGTGCTCTTAGTCAGTATCTAAGAAGGTGTTTGTTGTTGATCCGGAACTAGAGGAGCGGCGGGCAGCCCACCGCTCCTGGGACTTCATGGGATATTGCTGGCCACGTACTCCCAATTCGTGGTCTCCGTGAACATTTCGCCCGTCGCGTTGACGAAGGCACCATGCGCATAGGTGTCACCCTGCAGACGATCCATGAACCAGGCCGTGGGATAGCCGAGGTATCCGTAAACTCCGTTGCTGCAAGGAAACGGGGCCTGGGAGCAATCGGGCTGTCCTCCAAGATCGTTGTGGTTGGGACCCTTCAGCGTGCCCTTGAGCTTGGGGACGGAGTTGGGGACGGCGTCATAGTAGGCCTGGATCGATTGCAGTCCGGTGACGTCGTTGCCCTGCTGCGGCGGGGAGACGAAGTCGGCGGAGCCGTCGACGAAGAAGATCGACCCGTAGGTCAGGTTGGCGGTGTTGAGGCATATCGCCGGATTGCTGCACCAGATCTGAGCGGGTAGTTCGATTGGGAGCACGGTCTTGATCAGGCCGTTCGACTTGAGGAGGGCATTGACCGCGCCGCCGGCTCCTTGGGAATGGCCAAAGGCACCGATCTGGTTGGGATTGAGTTTGTGAAAGAAGGGGCTGCCAGAGCGCTGGTTCTCGGCCAGCGCAAAATTGGCGGCGTCGAGAATGGTTTGACCGGGCCCAGTCATGGAATCTTCCGTGGCGACGACGACGAAGCCCCAGGAGGCCATGTGGCGGAGGAAGTACTCGGACTGCTTCGGCGTGCCAAAGCTGCCGTTGCCCCAGGTGAGGATGGGATGCTGGAATCCGTTGGCGCCGAGGTTGGCGGGATAGAAGAAGTCGCACTTGTTGCCCAGCGAATCGCAGGCGACGGAACTTTGGCTGAAGGTGACAGGCAGCCAGGGGCCGTCGGCGTAGTAGTGCAGCTCAATGGCGCCTGTGGGGTAATTGGGCGGGTTGTGGGGGCAGGCGATGAGGACCACGAGCGCCAGCGCCACCAGTGAACCAGACGGAAAGTGTTTCATCGGTTTCTCCAGAGTTGCCGGTGTATAGTGCACCGGAGGGTGCCAGCGTTGCAAGAAGGCTCTGGAAGAAGAAGCCGTAGGCCAACAAAATCCGCGAGACCAGTGTGGTCCGCGGACGGAAAGTTAGTGCCAATCTGCAATGAAACCGCTCGGGTACTCCGCTAGGGAATAGTCCGTCTCGCCCTCGCCAGCGGCGCTTGATAATCCTTGGGATACACCACCACATGGCGTTCCGGTCCCTCGCCTTCGCTCCCCGTCATCAGGTCTTCGGCTTTGGCGAGGGCGAGGTGGACCATGCGGCGCTCGCGTGAGGACATGGGGGCGAAGTGGTAGGGCATGCCTGACTGGCGGACCTTGGCGGCAGCTACGTCAGCGGCGGACTGCATTTCTTTCAGGCGCATGGCGCGGTGATTCATACAGTCGAAGCAAATCTTGTCGTGCTCGCCGGCGGCGAGGCGCAGACTCTCCATGGCCAGCAATTCGAGGGAGCGCAGGAGTTCGGCGCCGCGGGCGAGCAGGAGAAAACTGTCGGGGCCGGCGAACTGGACGAGGATTTCGGGGCGCTCCCAGTCGCGCTGCTCCTCCAGGGGAGGATCGACGGTGATGCGGTATTTGAGCTTGAGTCCGCTGTGGCGGACGACGCCCTGGAGGAATGCGTTGATCTTGTTGGCGGCTGCGACTTTGTCGGTAATTGGCATTGGCTTGGCTCTCAGCTGTGTGAACGTTTAGAAGCTCGATGGGGTGGCGCCCCTGACAGGGGCTCGGCGTCGTTGGTTCGCGTTCCCAGCGCTGACGCACTGGGCTAATGAGGTTCCGCCCTTCGGGCTGGAGTGCTGGATGCAGAGGACTTTGCTATTTTTCGCCAGCATCAGTCGTCCCTCCGGGACTTAACGTCTGTTGCCAATTTACCCGGCGCCGAAGCGCCGGGCTAAATTCAGCCGCCCCTACGGGGCTCGATTTCGGTTGAGGCTGCTCTAATCCTTAGTTGATGTTGCCCTAACCCTCAGCCGAAACCGTGCTCTCGGGCACTCCTTGGACCCGAACTACTTGTCTTTCTTCCGCGCCTCGCGCTTGGCATGCAGTTCGCGCACTTCGCGGCCCAGCTCCGTGCGGTTCATGGCCAGCTGGGTCACGATGGAAATCAAGTTGCCCACGGACCAGTACAGGCAGAGGCCGGCCGCGAGGTTGAGGCTGACGAAGCCGAGCATCATGGGCATGAAGATGTTCATCATCTTCTGTTGCGCCGGATCGACCATCCCTTGCGGCGTCATTCTTTGGACGACAAACATGGTGGCGACGATGCCGATGGGCAGCAGGTACCAGGGATCGGGCGAGGATAGATCGCGAATATAGGCCCAGGGCGCGTGGCGCAGATCGATGACGGCGCCCAGCATGCTGTAGTAGGCAAACAAAAACGGCATCTGGATGAGCATGGGCAGGCAGCCACCGACAGGATTGACGCCCTCGCGTTTGTAGAGCGCCATGGTTTCGCGCTGCTTTTCCTGCTGCTTCTCGGTGTCGCGCATGCCGTACTTCTCATACTTCTTGTTGATGGCCTTGATTTGCGGCGCGAGCTTCTGCATCTTCAGGCCGGACTTCATCTGGGGCAGGCGCAGCGGCAGCAGAACCAGGTTGATGATGATGGTTTGCAGGACGATGGCCCAGCCCCAGTTGTGGACCATGGTGTTGTAGGTCCAGCGCAGCCAGTAGAAAAGCGGCTTGGCGATGATTTCGAAGAAGCCGAAGTTGACCAGGCCGGAGAGGTCGCGCTTCTGTCCCAGCGAGGTCGACACAGGGATTTCCTTCAACGTGTCGATCGCCCGGGGGCCGACGTAGATGCGTTCCACGGTTGGGCCGCGGCGGTCGCCGACGGCTGCCCCGAGCAGGCTCACCTTCACGGTGTCGTTAGGCTTCGCCGCATCCCTGGGAGCATCGAGCTGATGATGCAGCGTAACCATGGCCGCGTTCTGCGGGTCGTCAGGCAAGAAGACGGCCGCGAAGTAGCGTTCGGTGGGGCCGGCCCAGTACAGGGGACCGGTGAGCGTGTTGCCGCCGCTGACTTTCTTGGCGGCGAGGCGCTCGATCTTGTCGCTGAGCTGGTATTCGACTTGTTGTGCCGCGTAGGCCGAGGCGGCGGTCTCATCGCCGAAGCTCGCGGGCCAGGAAGGGTAGGCCTGCACGTCGGCGCCTTTGTAGCGCACCGAGGCTTCGATACGCACGGCGTAGCTGTGGTCGAAGTGGAAAGTCTTGCGGGCGACGACTTCGGCGTCGGCGAATTCAAAAGTGATGTCGGCGGGGGCGTTCAGCGTATTGGAGTCGGTGGTGACGTAGAGCGCGGAAGCGAGTTTCTGGCGCAGGCCCTCGTCGTAGGTGTAGAGCGAGAGGGGAAATCCCCATTTCTCGGAAGCGGCATTAATAAGTTCAAGGGGCTGGCCCTTGTCGTCATCGAACTTTTTCAGCACCCACGACTTGACGACGCCGCCGCGGTTGGAGAAGCGGATCCTGTAGAGACCGTTCTCGACCACGATCTCGCGCTCGGCGCTCGCCTGCTTGCTCGGCACCGAAGCGGGTGCGGCGACGGCGGGTGCGGCGGTGCCGGCTGCCGGGTTAGGCTGCGGAGTTGGCGCGGTTTGCGCCGGAGTTGGTTCGGGCTGGGCGGGCTGCGGGTAATACTTCTTGATAAGCCACTGCGAGCCAATAATGATGAGGAAGGTGAGGGTGAAGGCCAGCAGCAGGCGGCGTTCGGTGCCCGGTTCCTGGTGTTGCTGTTGCGGATTTGGAAATTCAGCCAAGTCTTACCTGCCTCGATCTACGAACCTTCTGGCCTTTCGTGTCGCCCCTGACAGGGCTTGAACGGGTCCACCGTTCTATTCCCGGCGCTTACGCGCTGGGCTAATTTGGTTCTGCCCTTCGGGCGGGTGAAGTCAGGCGGCGGAATCAGTCGTCCCTACAGGACTTATCTACATCCGGACCTAACCCCGGCGCTGAAGCGCCGGGCTAAATTCAGCCGCCCCTAGGGGGCTTGAGGACGGTTGCGGGGTTTTCTCCTTCACCGACCGGGTCGAATCCGCCTTTCACGAAGGGGTGGCAACGCAATACTCGCCAGGCGGCCATGAACCCGCCGCGAACGGCTCCGTAGCGCTCGACTGCTTCCATTGCGTATTCTGAACAGGTCGGCACGTAACGGCAGGAGGGCAGCAGGAGCGGCGAGAGCAGCCACTTGTAGCCGCGCAGCAACGCGAGAACGATCTGCTTCATTGCGACCCACCCTGTGGCGCGGAAGTCTTGAGTACAACGACCGCAAACGCTTTGGAGACTTCCTGCAACAAATCTGCGAACTCTGCTTTCAAGACCGACTTCTTCGGGTTGATGACGACGTCGACGGCCGGTCCCGGCGCGGGACGCTCGAGCCGCACCGCCTCGCGCATCCGCCGCCGGATGCGGTTGCGTTTGACCGAGCCACCGAGGGCCCGGCTCACAGTGAATCCGACACGAAGCCCGCCGCCACCGGCGCGCGGCAGGAAGAACGCGGTCAGGTTCGCTGAGAAATGGCGCTTGCCTTTGTCATATACGCGTTCAAAGTCGGCGTGGTTCAACAGCCGGGCCGAGCGGGGAAATTTCGCCGCCGGCGGACTGTTTCCCGTGGAAGGTGGAACACACACAAGGCACGTCGGCCGCTACTCGCGGAACCCAGGTTTCACGGAAACGCGCTTGCGCCCTTTGGCGCGGCGCCGCGACAAAACCTTCCGGCCGCCTTGCGTTTTCATCCGCGAACGGAAGCCGTGTTTCTTGGACCGGCGGCGCCGGTTGGGCTGGAATGTGCGCTTGGGCATGAAAAGTACTGGCTCCTAGTCTGAAAAAGTGCGGGAAAACAAACCTTGAGTATAAATGAGGGTGGGACGGCGAGCAAACGGAGGGGGTCAGACGTGGAGCACGGGAAGAACGGGTCGGCCCCGTTTTGGATGTGTTCTTGGGGCTAGGGGCGAGGGGGCGATCCCTTGATGGTGTTCGCGGTCTACGACAATGAAGGGACAACGCGTGACGCTAGTCATTTGCACGCAAAGCATTTGCTGCTAAATACTCAAGACTTGCAATTGATTACAACGGAAGCGATAGCAGTAGGCAGGTGATATGGCTTGGTTCCGAAATCTTCTAATCAGCTTAGGCGCGTTCTGGTTCTCGCTGGAGATTGGCGTCTTGATTACAATCCCGCTCGCAATGCTGAACAACGGCAGAATCTACCATGACGGAGTACTCGACGCGATTGCCGAGGGGCTGATGACTTCAATGGGCATGGCTCTGGGTGCCGTCCTGGCTGCGACCTTAGTCATGCTAGCGGTGCTCAGTTTGAAGCCCCAACGTTGGGCATTCCTTGTTGCGGTCCTGTACGTGACACGCGCACATGGCCGCCACCACTGGGTTGTGCCTCCCTCAGCGCGGGACCGGCTGTGGATGGGCGTCGACCTACTGTGGCCAGCCATTGCATGCCTTGCAACGACTGCTGTCATCACCCGGCTGCGGCGGAAATCGAAAGAAGCCATGAAGGACCAAAATGGCTGATGAAGTTGCTCAGTAGAGTCTGCCTTCCAGTGGTGAGTGGTCACGACACAAGGTAGTTGGCGAAAAATCTCTATTACACTAATCGCCGTCCCTCGCCGGCTGACCGATTCGTGTAATCCGCTGATTCCAACAGTTAACGCTCTGAAGTGTCTGCTGAGAACCGGCGGCGATAGAGGATTAGGTTTGTGACTCCTCACTCACGGCGAGGTCGAACGCCTCACGCAAGAATGGAATGATCGTGCGTAGGTCCTTGGCGGTGCGGACCAGGGCGACGTGGGAGACGCGGTTGCCGCTTGGCCCGATTTTTCTGAAGCACGGTGCGCCGGCCCTGCGCCCGAGGTGAATCACCACGCGCAGCGCATCCCGCATTACCGTCAGGTCGGCAAAAATGCGTGTCGTGCGGAATAGAGCGTAGCGGTTCCGTGTGACTACCTCCACTTCGCCAAAGCCCTTTACGGTGGTCTCGAGTTTCCGGTAGAGATCGGTGAGGGCGGGTGGCCTGCCTTGGAGCAAGGTAGCAGCGCTGCCGACACCGCACGCGTGACGCTGATTGACCTGACGAAAGGTCCGATTACACCGCGGACACGCCCAGCTCATAAACGTTGTAATAGCCAGCGAACGCACATCTGTCAAGGTTCGGCCTTCAATTGCCGGGCGATTCCTGGGTTCGCGATGCACATGAGGCGGTTGGGTGGCCGCGGGTCGAAAGACGCGGAGGCGATCGAGGGCAACACTTCAAACTTTTCTTGCACGATGCGCATGCAGATGTTGAGGGCGCATCGTTAACGCGACGCGCGGGAGAACGATGGCGTGTGTTCCTAGCGAGTGATGACAGCGGCAGGAGCGAGACGTTTCAGATATGGCATGCACGGGCGAGGACGCCCGTGCGTCCATCTTCGTTTTTCTGCGTTCATTCCGCCTGTCTTTGCATCCACGAGTGCTGCGGCCAAGGGGGCGGGCCAGAAGCGGCTTGCCATGCGGGATCGGAGGCGGAGCGTAGCGGGAGGGCGGCGGGGGAAATTTTTCTGCACCACTTCCGGGGCGTTTATCAACTCACTACTTGACAGACGAAATTTTTGGGTTTCTTTTCTGCGCGTGAGCGAAAATTTTCTTCGCATCTCCTTGCGCAGACCCAAAAACTTTGTGCTAGTATCTCGCACTGTTACTTCTTAATTTGTATTACTGCATGAGCGCAGCACCTCGCTGTTGATTCCGCAGCCTGGCTTCCAGTTCAGCGCAAGACGAGCCCCGGGAACGGGCCATTGAATTTTGATATGTCAGCTTCTTTTACTACCGTCGCCGCCAATCCCTGGGTACGAATCCTCGAAGCGCTCGAGAAGAAAATCAATCGTCATTCTTACGACACGTGGCTGAAACCGACGAGGTACATGCATACCTCGGCGGGAATTCTGTTTGTCAAAGTTCCGACGGCGGAGTTCTGTCACGTGGGCGACAAGTACGCCGACCTGATCCAGGAGGCGATGGACAATCTGAACCTGGGGTTGACGGACGTGAAGTTTGTGCCGCCAAACAATCCGGCGGACGTGCCGGTGCGGCATGACGGAGGGCTGACGCGTCCAGCGCCGAGCGCGGCGCCGGTGAGCCAGTCGCGATTTGATTGGGATGGTACGGCGCAGCTGAATCCGCGGTACACGTTCGATGCGTTCGTAATCGGCAACGGCAACCAGTTCGCTTGTGCTGCGGCGCAGGCGGTGGCGGAGAATCCCTCGAAGGCCTACAACCCGCTCTTCCTGTATGGGGGCGTGGGGATGGGCAAAACGCACCTGATGCAGGCGATTGGGCATGAGGTGAAGCGGCGGCAGGCGCAGGCATCGATCTGCTATTTGTCGAGCGAGAAGTTCACCAACGAGATGATCAACTCGCTGCGCTACGACAAGATGTCGAGCTTCCGCGACAAGTTCCGCAATGTGGATGTGCTGATCGTGGATGACATCCAGTTTCTGGCGCAGAAAGAGCGGACGCAGGAAGAGTTTTTCCATACGTTCAACGCGCTGTATGAGTCGATGAAGCAGATTGTGATTGCCAGCGACCGGCCGCCGAAAGAGTTGGCGGAGATCGAAGACCGGCTGCGCAGCCGCTTCGAGTGGGGTCTGATTGCGGACATTCAGCCGCCGGACCTGGAGACAAAGGTGGCGATCCTGCAGAAGAAGGCGGAGCAGGAGCACATGACGCTGCCGACGGATGTGGCGCTGTTTATTGCGTCGAATATCCGGTCAAATGTGCGCGAGTTGGAGGGGGCGCTGGTGCGGCTGGTGGCGCACTCGTCGCTCATTGGGCAGGAGATTACACTGCCCTACGCGCAGATGGTGCTGAAGAATTTTATCGACTCGCAGGTGCGGAAGATCACGATCGAGTCGATTCAGAAGGTCGTAGCGGAACAGTTTGGGCTACGGCTGATTGAGATCAAGGCGAAGAGCAATTCGCGCGCGATTGTTTATCCGCGGCAGATCGCCATGTATCTGGCGAAGCATTTGACGGAAGCATCGCTGCCGGAGATTGGACGGCAGTTTGGTGGCAAGCACCACACGACCGTGCTGCACTCGGTGGAGAAGATTGAACAGCAGCGCAAGACGGACAAAGATTTAAACAGGATGCTCACCAAGTTCACGGAGCAACTGGGGGGCTGACGACGCGGTTCTACGCGCGTTTTCCGCGAGGGGGGCCCGGTCTTCCGCGGTGGGGCCTGTGGAGCGGTTGTGGATGCTGTGCAGGACATGGTCCCAAGTTGAAAAGTCTGACTCGATACCCGCAGCATCCGCCAACCACCGGAGCGATTCTTCACAGTAACTTTCCGGCTAGCCGCTTTGGCCGCGTGGCACTTAGACCGGATTTCCACTTTTCCCTGGCACCTACTGTTACTGCTGGTTTTCTAGCTTTTGCTTTTGGTATAAGGAAGGCGAAGTACTAGCGGCGGGACACGGTGTCGTGTGAAGATCAAAAGCAAGCTCTGACCACCGAGGGCACGAAGGAACACGAAGGTAAAAGCTGTTTACGCCGAAGCCGTATCGATATAATGCAGGGTTGAAGGTGGCAGGCGAAGGATGGTGGCGCAGATGCCAGTAGAAACGTTGGCGACAACGGGGACGGCAACAATGGAAATCACTCTCAGCAAGTTCGAGTTGCTACGCGAGTTGACCGCCACGCAAGGCGTGGTTGAGCGCAAGACGACCATCCCGATTCTTTCGAATTATTTATTTGAGGCAGCGGGTGACAAACTATCGCTGACCGCTACGGATCTCGATCTCAGTTTGCGGACTTCGTGTAACGCCAAGGTTAAGAAAGAAGGGTCGTGCACAATTCCGGCGCGCAAACTTTACGACTACGTAAAACTGCTGCCGGATGGAGATATTACGATCCGGTTGCTGGAGAATCACTGGGTCAACATTCGTTGCGGGCGGTCGAACACGAAGATGGTGGGGATGGCGCGGGCCAATTTTCCGACGCTGCCGGCGTTTCCGGTGGCGGGTGGGGTGAAGATTCCGGCGAAGGTTCTGCGGGCCATGATCGGGAAGACGATTTTTGCGATTGCCAACGAAGAGTCACGTTACACGCTGAACGGGGCGCTGATGGTGCTGAAGCCGGAATCGATTACGATGGTGGCGACCGACGGCCACCGGTTGGCGCACGTGGAGCGGCCGGGGGAGAAGTTCGATGGCATCTCGGGCGAAATGAAGACGCTGGTGCCGAAGAAAGCGATGAACGAACTGCGGGTGCTGCTCGACGCGACGGACGAAGAGCACATCGACTTCGCGAAAGACGAATCGACTTTATTTTTCCGTATTGGCGGGCGGTTGCTTACATCGCGGCAACTGACCGGGCAGTTTCCCAACTACGAAGCCGTTCTTCCCAAGGACAACAATAAGAGCGTGAGCGTGCGCTGCGAAGACTTGTCGGGCGCGATTCAGCGTGTGGCGCAGTTTGCGGACGAGCGCTCGGGCGCGATCCGGATGCGCATTGAGAAAAATGAGCTAAAGGTATCGTCGTCCTCGACGGAGACGGGCGAGGCGGAAGATTCGATTGAGACGAATTATGCCGGGGAAACGGTGACGATCGGGTTTAATTCGGCGTACCTGCTGGATTTTCTGAAGGCGTCGACGGCGAGCGAGGTGCGGCTGGAGTTCAAAGATGCGCAGTCGGCGGGGCAGCTGCGGCCGGAAGAAGGGGACGAGTACAAGTACCGGTATATTGTGATGCCGATGCGGATTTGAGGATTGCCTGTGTGGCGCGGGCACTCCTGCCCGCTAACGCCTGGACCCTAGGCGGCTTTGAACGTTCGAGTGGTGGGCTTCCTGCCCTGATCAATCTGTAATCGTTACCCGTTTGGAACGACCATCGAACGTGACAGTCCAGTTCCGCAGGATGTCTCGACCAATTAGACAGGCATAATCTCGACCTTTCGCGAAACCGCGGAAACGATGCGGATGGGATCTAATGGTCGCAGATCGGTATTGGGAAAGCTCATTGCGCCGGCGTGTTCCGCGCAGCGGTGTGTAGCGCCTATCGCTGTTATCTCGCTGCCCTCGCTTGTTTGGAAGAGTTTGCAGTAGTCGGCGAAGGTCCTGCTAATCACAGTGACTGATGCGCCAGTGTCCAGAAGTGCTCGCATCCGTACCGGTTCAGGATATTCGAGGCCGAGGGCACGGCCT
>Ga0075015_100000460_pt1 | contig 14175 bp, 13 predicted proteins | sample AleBraG_ABR_2013_FD_71476 | JGI IMG/M metagenome (GOLD analysis project Ga0075015, IMG submission 71476) | Freshwater sediment microbial communities in response to fracking from Pennsylvania, USA - Alex Branch Run_MetaG_ABR_2013 | ecosystem: Environmental > Aquatic > Freshwater > Creek >...
GACTGGAGCTGTTCAAACCCGGCCTGCAGTTTTTTGATCCGGCGTTTTTCAACTCGCTCACCACCGTGCATGCCCTGGCCATGATTTTCGGTGCGGTAATGCCCGCCTGGGTGGGATTGGCCAACTGGATGATACCGCTCCAGATCGGTGCGCCCGACATGGCTTTGCCGCGCATGAACAATTTCAGCTTCTGGCTGCTGCCCTTCGCCTTCACGCTGCTGCTGATTGGATTCTTCGTACCCGGCGGCGCGCCGGCCGGCGGTTGGACGTTGTACCCGCCGCTGGTTCTGCAGGGCGGCGACAGTTTTCCGATGGCCATCTTTGCCATCCATCTGATGGGGGCTTCATCGATCATGGGCGCCATCAACGTGATCGTGACCATCATGAACATGCGCGCACCGGGCATGACTCTGCTCCGTATGCCGCTGTTCGTGTGGACCTGGTTGATTACGGCGTACCTGCTGATCCTGGTGATGCCGGTGCTGGCCGGAGCGGTGACCATGCTGCTCACCGACCACTTCTTCGGGACCAGTTTCTTTAGCGCGTCCGGGGGCGGCGATCCGGTGATGTTCCAGCACATTTTCTGGTTCTTCGGTCATCCGGAGGTGTACATCCTGATTCTGCCGGCCTTCGGCATCGTCTCGGAAGTGATACCCACCTTTTCACGCAAGCCCCTGTTCGGCTATGAGGCGATGGTGTACGCCACCGCATCGATCGCCTTCCTGTCCTTCATCGTCTGGGCCCACCACATGTTCACGGTGGGCATGCCGCTGGCCGGCGAGATGTTCTTCATGCTCTCGACCATGCTGATTTCGATCCCGACGGGCGTGAAGGTATTCAATTGGGTGTCGACCATGTGGCGGGGCTCGTTGACCTTCGAGCCGCCGATGTTGTTTGCACTCTCATTTTTGTTCCTGTTTTCAATTGGCGGGTTCTCCGGCTTGATGCTGGCCATCGCGCCGGCCGATTTTCAGTACCAGGACACCTACTTCGTGGTGGCGCATTTCCACTACGTGTTGGTGCCGGGCGCGATCTTCGCCATCATGGCGGGCGTTTATTACTGGCTGCCGAAGTGGACCGGGCACATGTACGACATGACGCTGGGTAAATGGCATTTCTGGCTGTCAACGATTTTCGTCAACGTGCTGTTCTTTCCGCAGCACTTTTTGGGGCTGGCGGGCATGCCGCGGCGCATCCCGGATTACGCCACGCAGTTTGCCGACTGGAACATGGTCTCCTCGCTCGGCGGCTTCGGCTTCGGGCTCTCGCAACTGCTGTTCCCGTACCTGATCTGGAAATGCATCCGCGGCGGCGAGCGGGCCACGGGCCAGGTTTGGGAGGGTGCCCATGGCCTGGAGTGGGAGCTGCCCTCACCGGCGCCGTATCACACCTGGCAGGAGGCGCCGACGGTGGCGCAGATTGCCCACGGCGCGGAGCACTGAGGCGCGCGGGAGTCCGGATGATCAATACCGACACGATTGAGCAGCGCCGGCGCGCACGGCGCACGGCGATGGTATTGGCGATCATCGCTCTGGTCATCTATGCCGGCTTCATCTGGATGTCCGTGCACAGGGCGGGCAAATGATCGAAGCGGGCCGCTTGCAGCGGGCGAATCGAAACTTGACCACGACGCTGACGTTGTTCGTGCTGGGCAGCTTCGGCTTCGGCTATGCACTGGTGCCACTGTATCGAGTGCTGTGTCAGGTGACAGGGATCGGGGATCAGAGGTCGCTGCGATCGGCGGTGGCGGCCCCACCAGCTCAGTCACCCGCGGCGACGACGGGCGCGACGGGCGCGACGGGAATGGCGAGCGCGGCAGTTACCGCGCCCGCACGACTGGTCACCGTGGAGTTCGTGGCCAGCCTGCCCACCGTGGGCAACTGGCAGTTCAGGCCCAGCCATGATTCCATGCAGGTGCAGCCTGGCAAGCTCTATGAAGCCACGTTCGTAGCGCGCAATCTCACCGGACATGACACGGTGGCGCAGGCCATGCCGAGCGTGGCGCCGAGCGAGGCGGCGGCCTGGTTTCACAAAACCGAATGTTTTTGCTTCTCGCCGCAGTCGTTCAAGAAGGACCAGGAGCGCGTGCTACCGGTGCGGTTCTTTGTCGATAGCGCGCTGCCCATCAATCTCGATCGGGTCACCCTAAGCTACACTTTCTACGATTTGTCCAACCGCGTCGCGGCCCGCTAAGGGCAACGCTCTTTTCCAGGAAACCGTATGTCTCAGCCACAGACTCCCGCCGATACTTCCAAGTACTACATCCCGCACGGCACGCAGTGGCCCATCATCGGTTCGGTGGCGCTGTTCACCACCATGTTGGGCGTGGTGTGCATGCTCAACCAGTGGTTCGGACCCGGGCTGTTCGCCCTGGGGTTATGCCTGTTGGCCGTCATGTTCATTGGCTGGTTTCGCACCGTCATCAACGAGAGCGAAGCCGGGACTTTCAATCTGGCGGTGGATCGCTCGTTTCGCATGGGCATGATCTGGTTCATCATCTCCGAGGTGATGTTCTTCTCGGCGTTCTTCGGCGCGCTGTTCTATGCCCGCCAGCTCTCGGTACCGTGGATTGGCGGTGAGGGCGTGAAAATCTTCAATCATATTTTCCTGTGGCCGAACTACGATGCAGGCTGGCCCACCAATGGCCCGGCGAAGTTGGGTCCGCGGGCTGATGGCAGCTTTGAAGTCATCCCGGCCTTCGGCGTACCGGCCCTGAACACGCTGATCCTGTTGAGTTCCGGCGTGACCATCACGATTGCGCACCATGCTCTCCGAGCGGGCAATCGCGGCGTGCTGAAAGTGTTCCTGGCACTGACTTTCGTGCTGGGATTTCTGTTCGTGTCGCTCCAGGCGCGCGAATATGGCGAGGCGTACCTCAACAAGGGCCTGCAGCTGAGCACCGGCATCTACGGTTCGACGTTCTTCATGCTGACCGGATTCCACGGCTTGCATGTGACCATCGGCGCAATCATGCTGACTATCATCTGGCTGCGCACCATGCGTGGACACTTCACGCCGTCGCGCCATTTCGGCTTTGAGGCGGTGGCGTGGTACTGGCATTTCGTCGACGTGGTGTGGTTGGGCCTGTTTATTTTTGTCTATTGGGTATAGCGGACGGCGGGGCCACCGCGTAGGGTTCAGCGCCAGGGTTCAGCGGCTCTGACGCGGGCCGCTAAATCAATTCCACCCGCTCCACATCCGGCGCCGCCGGATCATGCCGCATGGTGTTGAACGAGACCAATAGCACCGGACCCGGCCCCGTATTCTTGAAAGCGTGCGCGACGCCCGGCGGAAATCGAAACCGCCACACTTCGCCCGCCGGCACCAGCACCTCGCGCACCGCTCCGTCACTCGCGGCACCTCCCGTCGCGCCCGCCGCCGCAGCCGATTCGCGGTAGCGCACCAAGGTGGGTCCGACTACTGCGCTGATCTCGGTGCCGCGCCGGTGGGCGTGATTGCCCCGCACCGCGCCCGGCTCGCTGATCACCGCGTGTACGTTCTGCCAACCCGCCAGCAACTCGGGCTCCAAGGGTTCGAAGACCGCGCCGCGCGCATCCGCGTGTACCTTCAATTTGACGATCTCGACCCTGCTCATGGTTGAATTCCAATCCTGTTCCACGTGGTTGACCACAGCGTGTAGCCCCGTCCACCGGGACGACCCACGTAACCTATCATTGTCAGTCCGGCAGCGGTCAACGCCGGATTGGCGCGGGCCTCGGCACCCGGCTGGATTTCATTGCGCACTACCTCGTCTCCTTCGCGCAGGTACGCCAACCACTGCGTTCGCGACCAACCAGGTTGATGCGACGCGCTGACGATCACGGCGTCCGGATGCTCCGTCAGTTGTCGGCTCAGTGCCGACGTGCCCGCCGCTGCGCCCACGGCACTCCAGCGGCCGGCAGTCCCGTACAGCTCCTGCCAAGCCAGTGTGGTCTCGTCCGGGTCCCACAGCAGCAGCGCGCGATTTCCCGTCACCGCGTGGAGCCGCACCGCCAGATCCCGCAAGTCTTGAGCATGATTCATGGTCTTGTAGAGCGGCAGTACGCCCACAGCCAGCAGCAGCGCCCAGGCCACGCCCATCCGCTCGAGCGACGCAAGCGCCGGGGTCGCCGGGGTCGCCGGGGCCGCCGACGCTAGGCGCGGCGCGGCCTGGGAAGCAGGAGGCCGCATCATCTGCCAGCAGCTTACCGCCGCACCCACACAGCACAGCACGCTGCACATGAACAGCAGGACGCCCGATCGTTCCGCCGACAGCTGCAACCCCACCACAGCGACCAGCAGTGCCAGGCTCAGCAAAAAAATCAGCGCCGCCGTCGCCGTCACTGGGAGCGGTCGCGACGCGCCGGCGCGGGTAGCCTGGGCCGCCGCCCACAGCGCAATCAGCATCACAAACCCCACCATGCACGGCGCCGCATAGATGCCGCGCGCGGTCGCCGCCAGCGACAGCACCGCCATGCCCGGCACCGCCGTGCATAGCGCAAAGCGCCATGGCATCGCCCACTCAGTGCCCGCTTGCGCCCGCACCGCGGGCCACGCGGCGCGCAGCGCCGCAAGCGCCACCAGCGTCCACGGCACCAGGTACAGCAACGCCTCCACCAGGTACTTCCCCGGCCAATTGCGATGCGCATTGGCGTAGTCGTACTGCGCCTGCGCGGCCACCGGCAATGCGCGTCCCACCAGGTTGTTCCAGAACAGAATGCGCAGACTCTGCGTCCCATCGTGCATCGTGGCCACGGCGTGCACCCAAAAAGCGATGCACAGTCCGGGCAGCACCGCGCCCAGGTACAGTTCCCAGCGCACGAGTTCGCGCCAACGCCGCTCCCACGCCACGAAGCAGATGAATGCCAGCACCGGTACCAGCCAGGCGGCGAAATTCTTGGCGAAGAACGCCAGCGTCAAGCCCACATGCATCAGCACGTACGCGCGCAGCCGCGGCGCACCGCGCGCGGCGCGGAGTCCTGCGTACATGCCGCTGAGTGCCACGCACACGCCCGCCAACAGGAGCGCGTCGGTGTCCAGCCAGATCTGCACCTGGTAAACCAGCTCGCTGCCCGCAAAGATGAGAGCCGCTCCCCAAGCCGCACCTGCGCCGGCCAGCGCACGCGCCAACGCCGCCACACTCAGCGCGGCCAGCAGCGCCAGCAGCAATTGCGGCAATCGCACCGCCGCCGGCGAGTCGCCCAGGAGCTGGCGCGAAGCGCCGGCCATCCAGTAGGTGAGGGGCGGCTTCTCCGCGAAGGTCACGCCCGCCAACTGCGGGAGCGGGGCGTAGTGCGCGCTCATGGAGGAGGCCAGCGCCGCCTCGCGCGGCTCATCCGGGGTCCAATAGTTCCGCGCGAACAATCCCACGCCCCACAGCAGCGCCAGCGCCACGGCTACCGCCGTCTTCCGCGCATCCGTCACGTCGCGGCCAAACGCACACCGGCAATCACCAGCGCGCCCCCCAGTATCTGCAGACCACTCAGGTGATCACCGAGCAAAGCCCACGCCAGCAGCATGGTCAGCACAGGTCCCAGGGAGCCGATGATGGCGGTGGGTCCGGCGCCGATGCGCCGGATGGCCTCGGAGACCAACCAGATGGGCAGCACGGTGGAAAATATCGCCATGGCCGCCGACAGGGCCTGCACCTGCCAGGGCTGCTGCACCAGCGTGGCCAACGGGCGCAGCGCTACGAATTGCATGATGGCCAGCAGGCAGGCCACGGCGGTAGCCCACGCACTCACGCGTTGCGAGCCCAGGCGCGGCAGCAGCCGACCCACGCGCAGCAAATACGCCGCATACGCCACCGCGCTGCCGAGCACCAGCAATCCGCCCCACCACACCTGGCCGGAACTGTGGCGCAAATCGCTCACCATCGCCGTGGCGATCCCTGCGTAGCACACACCTAAGGCCAGCCACAGCGAGCGTGACGGCATCTGGCGCACGCGCCAGGCAGAAAACAGCACTACAATGGTTGGATAGGTGAACAGGATGACACGCTCGAGCGCGGCCGAAATATGTCGGAGCCCCAGAAAATCCAGGTAGCTGGAGGCGTAATAGCCCAGCACGCCGAGCACCACCAACTCGCCCCAATCCGTCCCTCGAATGGGCACGGCAGCCGCCCGCGCCGCCACCGCCGCCATCACCAGAAATAAGGGCAGCGAATACAGCATGCGCAGCGCCAGGAGCGTCTCGGCATCGACGCCGTACCGGTAAGCGCCCTTGACGAACACGGCTTTGAGCGAGAAGCCCGCCGCACCGAACACGGCACACACCATCCCAGTGGACCGCCCTCGCACCACGCGCTGTTACGGCACCAGACCGTGGGGTCGGATCAAGCCCATCCGCCACGCCACCATCAATAGCATGAACAGCAGTACGGACAACGCGACACGCACCGTGAGCGAACGGACCATCTTGTTGGAATCCCCTCGGTCGGTGGCCAACTGGTAGAGGGCCACGCCCAAACTCACGACGATGGCGGCCAGCACCAAGAATATGGCCGGTTTGAGCAGTTCCATGATCGATCCTGTACGGCGGCAGAGGGCGGCCCAGTATAGGCTGCGGCGGCACTGCGGCGCCTCACCCGACGGTAACCACGACCCCGCCTGTACTCACGGCCCGGCGGCCGGCACAATGCCGCCCCGTTTCTCATCGAGTGCTGTCCGTGCTGCGCATCAGGCTGTGGTCCCTAACGCTGCGCGCCTCCTGGTGGATGGCGGCGCTGACCTTGTTCGGCGTGGTGCTGTTTGCGCAGCTTGGTCGCTGGCAATGGCATCGGGCCGAGCTGAAACGAGCCAACGCGGCCGCGTTTGTCGCGGGCACAGCCGAAGTTACGCCGCTGGGCTCGCGCGCCACCACCGCCCTGGCGCGCTACGCGCAGGTGCGCGTGAGCGGGAGGTACAATGGGGAGCATCAGTTCCTGCTGGATAACATCACCCATGGTGGCGCTCCCGGCTATGCCGTATTGACGCCGCTGCGCCTGGCGGACGGGCGCACGTTACTCGTGGATCGCGGCTGGGTACCTCTGCCGCAGGGGCGACGCGACCGACTGCCGGACGTGGCGCTCAAGCTCGGCGCTGCCGCCGTCGAAATCACCGGTCGACTCGATGCCTTGCCCGTCGCGGGGCTGGCCTCCGGCACGGTACCGCCGGACACGGGTCCTAATTGGCCCAAGCGCACCAGTTTTCCGACCTACCAGCAGTTGGGGCTGGCGCTGGGCAGCGCCAAAGCCCTTGGACTGGAACAGCGCCAGCTGCTGCTGTCGGCCGACGCGCCCGACGGGTATGTGCGCGACTGGCAACCGGTAAGCTCAGGGTTTGGGCCCGAGCGACACATCTCCTACGCGGTGCAGTGGTGGGGATTGGGCGCGCTGAGTTTGTTCCTGTTTTTGTTTTTGAACGTGGAGCGGCGTCGGACATGAGTCATCCAACGGTGGGATCGGAGCTCCGAGCGGCCGCGCGGGGCGGCGGACGGCTCCCGCTGTTGTGGCTGGGGGTGTTGTTCCTGGCGCCCTTAAGCTTCGCCTTTTGGCTGTATTACGGTTCGAGCTGGCGACCCCTGCTGCGTACCAATCACGGCGAACTGATAGATCCCGCTCGCCCGCTCCCGCGGGTGTCCCTGCCGCTGGTTGGCGGTACGGGTGGGGCGAGTGCGACCCTGCTCGCCGGCAAGTGGTCGCTGGTGGTGCTCGGAGCGGGGCCTGCCGGGTGTGATGCCACCTGTCAGGAGAACCTGGTGTACGCCCGCCAGACCTGGTTGTCGCTGGGTAAGTTCGTGCCGCGCGCGCAGCGCGTGCTGGTGGGCGGCGCAGGGTGCTGCGACGTCGCGTACCTGCAACGCGAACACGCGGGACTGCTGACGGTGGCGGGTGCCTCGCCGGAGGGCGCGCTTGTGCTGCAAGCCTTCCCGCTACCCAGCGCGCACTTCATTTACATCGTCGATCCGCTGGGCAATTTGATGATGCGCTACGATGCGCGGTCGGACCCGAAGGGTCTGCGCGAGGATCTGAAGAAGCTGCTGGACCTGTCCCATATCGGGTAGCTCCGCCACACGTGATGAGAAATTCCAACCCCCTTCTGCGCTCGCTGGTCATCACCGCTTTCGGACTGTGTCTTGTGGTGGTGGTGCTGGGCGCCTATGTGCGCCTGTCCGCAGCGGGCTTGGGCTGCCCGGATTGGCCGGGGTGCTATGGCCATTTGACGCCGCCTGCGGTCAGCGTGGACGGGGTGCTGGTGGACGTGGGTAAGGGTTGGCGTGAGATGATCCACCGTTACGCAGCAGGTACATTAGTCCTGCTATTGGTAGCTATTGCAACTTTGGCGATACAAACCAGGCGCAAGCCCTTGGTGGCCGTACCTTACGCGGCGGGCTTGCTGGGGTTGGTTTTCGCGCAGGCGCTGCTCGGCATGCTGACCGTGACGCAGAAGCTCGCGCCGTGGATAGTGACGGCGCACCTGGTGCTGGGCATGAGCACCTTGGCCACCCTGTGGTGGCTGGTGCTGACCATCAGCCGGCGGCACGCCCAGGTGTGGCGGGGAGCGACGCCCTTCGTCGGATCCAGTCTCCCCGGTACGCAGCGATTGGCCTTGATTGCGCTGCTTGCCCTGGCGCTGCAGATCATGCTGGGCGGCTGGACCAGCAGCCACTACGCCGCCACGGCCTGCCCGGACTTCCCCACCTGCCAGGGCGCGTGGTGGCCGCCGATGTACGGGAACGTGGCCATCCATTTCCTGCACCGCCTCGGCGCGTTGCTGGCTGCAGGCCTGCTGGCGTGGGCCGGGATCCGCGTGCTGCGTGTTCGTCACGACCGCTTCGCGCACCTCGCGGCCATCGCGGTGCTCGGGGCATTGGGCCTGCAGCTCACCCTGGGCGTACTGATGGTGACGCATGGCTTCCCGCTGCCCATAGCCACCGCCCACAACTTCGGTGCCGCTCTGCTCCTGCTGGCCACCGTCGCCCTCAACCGTTCCCTGCGGCCAGCATGAGTTCCGTCCTCGCGTTGACGGATCGCTGGCTGGGCGGGCACTGGCGTGACTACCTGGAACTGACCAAGCCGCGCGTGGTGTCGCTGATCGTGCTGACCAGTGTGGTCGGCACGCTCCTGGCCTCCCCCGGCCTGCCCCCGCTCCGGGCACTGCTCCTGGGCAACTTAGGCATCGCTCTGGCGGCCGCCTCGGCCGCGGCCGTCAACCATGTGCTGGACCGCGGCATCGATGCGCGCATGGCACGCACCCGGAGCCGTCCACTCCCCACCGGACACTTGAGTCCGCAGCGCGCGCTGCTGTTCGCACTGGTGTTGGCCACGCTGTCCATGTTGATTCTGTACTGCGGGGTCAATCCGCTGACGGCGCTGCTCACCTTCGCCTCGTTGATCGGCTATGCCGTGGTGTACACGCTGTGGCTCAAGCGGGCGACGCCGCAGAACATCGTCATCGGCGGCGCGGCCGGGGCCGCGCCTCCGGTGCTGGGGTGGGCCGCAGTGACCGACACCATACATCCGCACGCCCTGCTGCTGTTCCTGATCATCTTCGCCTGGACGCCGCCGCACTTCTGGGCGCTGGCCATCGCGCGGCGGAGCGATTACGCCCGCGCGGATATACCTATGCTACCGGTGACGCATGGGGTGGAGTTCACCCGACTGCATGTGCTGCTGTACACGCTGATCCTGGTGCTGGTAACGGTACTGCCCTATGTGACGGGCATGAGCGGGCTGGCGTATCTGCTGGCGGCGCTGGCGCTGGACGCGCGCTTTCTGTGGCATGCGGTGGCACTGAAGGTGACGCGCCGCGCCGAATTACCTATGCGGGTGTTCCGCTTCTCGATCGCTTACCTTGGTTGGCTGTTTCTGGCGTTGCTGGTGGATCATTATCTGCCGCGGGTTTGAGCCCGACAGCCCGAAGACCCGAAAGCCCGAAGGGCAACTCCACAGGAGCCGCGGCACGCCATCGAGCGCGGCATACACCACGGCATTTTGGGTGAACTCGGCGCCGAGCTGGCGTGCCACTTCGGAGGGCATGCCCGGCACCCACCAGCCGGGTTCAGCCGGCCAGATGCCCGCAGGATCGCGCCCCCAACTGGGCCAGGGCGCGAAGCCCAGCTCCCGCAGACGGCGCCAAAGCCGCGCGTTTGCCGCCCTGTTGGCGCCGGGACCAGCGCGGCGACTGCGCGGGTTGCAGGCGGTCAGCAGCGCCGATTCGTCGACGCCCAACTGACGGTGGAGCCGTCGCAGCGCCGGACTGGCAACGCCTATGCGCAGCACCCGCCGGCCGTACGGGGTTCGTACGTAGTAATCGGCGCGGTGGTACGCGCGCAGGTGTATGAGCGAGCGCATGGCAGCCATTATGGCGTAGGCTTTGTCCTGCATGATCATCGAACGCATCTGGGCAGCCAACGCGCTGCGCAACTACCACTATGTGATCGGCTGCGGCGAGACCGGCGAGGCGCTGGTGGTGGACCCGCTGGACTGGAAGGCCTGTCTGAAGCGGGCCACGGCGCGGGGCTGGACCATCCGGCAGATCGTCAATACGCACGAACATCGCGACCACACCGCAGGCAACGAGGAATTGGTGCGCGCCACCGGTGCCCAGGTGCTGGCCCATGCGGCGGCGGCGGCTCGCATCGGGGGCGTGGATAGGGGACTGCACGCCGGCGATGTGATCCGCGTCGGTCGGAGTGTGGAGCTCGAATGTCTGGACACGCCGGGGCACACGCGCAGTCACGTGTGCCTGCTGGCGCACGCGGCGGGCCCCGCGCTGTTCTCCGGCGATACGCTGTTCAACGCCGGCGTGGGGAACTGCCGCAATGGCGGCGATCCGGAGCTGTTGTACACCACCTGCCGCACGCTCCTGGCGCGCCTGCCGGTGACCACGCACCTGTATCCGGGCCACGATTATCTGCACAACAACCTGCGCTTCACCGACCACCTCGAACCGGGCAATCCATCGGTAGCCGCGTGGCTGGCCCGCTGCCAGGACTTGGCGCCCGAGGACATGCCGGTGCTCACGCTGGCCGATGAGCTGCAAATCAACAGCTTTTTTCGGCTGGCCGAGCCCGGTGTGCTCGAGGGCCTGCGCCGTGTCGCACCCGGCCTCTCGGCGGGGTTGACACCGGCCGGGGCGCGCGAGGTGTTTCTGGCCCTGCGTGAGCTGCGCAACAGTTGGTAGCCCTCGCACGGTAGAATTCGCGCCCCCTATGGACCTCTCCCCCATCCTCAGCCCTTTGAATGATGCCCAGCGGGCAGCCGTCACCGCGCCGCTCGGACCCACGTTGGTGCTGGCCGGCGCAGGCAGCGGCAAGACCCGGGTACTCATTCACCGTATCGCCTGGCTGATTCAGGCCGAAGGCGCCACGCCGCACGGCATCCTGGCCGTGACCTTCACCAACAAGGCCGCGGCGGAGATGCGGGCCCGGGTGGAAACCTTATTGGGTACAAGCGGTGGCGCGCTGTGGCTGGGCACCTTTCACGGCCTGGCCCATCGGCTGCTGCGGCTTCACTGGCGCGAGGCCGGCCTGCTGCAGAGTTTTCAGATACTCGACAGCGAAGATCAACTGCGGCTGATCAAGAAAGTCATCAAGGCGCTGGACCTGGACGAGGCGCGCTTCGTGCCCCGCGAGGTGCAGTACTTCATCAACAAACACAAGGACGAGGGCCGCCGGCCGCAGCATCTGAAGGAGGGCGGCGATCCCACCGAACGCACGCTGCTGCGCCTGTACGGCGAATACGAGCAGACTTGCGCGCGCGCCGGGGCCGTGGATTTCGCTGAGCTGCTGTTGCGGGCGTTTGAATTGTGGCGCGACCAGCCCGAATTGCTGCGTCACTACCGGTCGCGCTTTGGGCACGTGCTGGTCGATGAATTTCAGGACACCAACGCCATTCAGTATGCCTGGATTCGGCTCCTGGTCGGCCGCCAGAGCGCGGCCTTCGTGGTCGGCGACGACGATCAGTCGATATATCGTTGGCGCGGAGCGCGCGTGGAGAACCTGCAGAAATTCCGCAGCGACTTCCCGCAGGCGCAGCTGTTCCGACTCGAACAGAACTACCGCTCCACCGGCGCCATACTCGAGGCCGCCAACGCGCTGATCGCCAAGAACTCTTCGCGCCTGGGCAAGGAGCTGTGGACCAGCGGCGCGCGCGGCGAGGCGGTGCGCGTCTACGCCGCCTATAACGAGCGCGATGAGGCCGCCTTCGTGATTGGGCGCATCCAACAGTGGCTCAGTGGCGGCGGCACGCGGAGCGAATGCGCCATTTTGTACCGCTCCAACGCTCAGTCGCGGGTATTCGAAGAGGCGTTGATCCAGGCACGGCTCCCCTACCGCGTGTATGGCGGGCTGCGGTTCTTCGAGCGCGCGGAAATCAAGGATGCGCTGGCCTATTTGCGCCTGATCGCCAACCCGGATGATGACGCCTCGTTCGAGCGCATCGTCAATCTCCCCACGCGCGGCATCGGCGCCCGCAGTATCGACACGCTGCGCGAGGGGGCGCGCGGGGCTGGCAGCTCGCTGTGGCGGGCCGCGGGCGCAGAACTGAGTAGCGTGGCCGGCGGCCGCGGCGCCGCCGCGTTGCACGGATTTTTGGCGCTGATCGAGCGCCTACGGCGGGAGATCGACGGCCTACCGCTGCACGAACAGGTCGATCACGTGATCAACAACACCGGCTTGATCGAGCACTACCGCAAGGACAAGGCCGATCGCGGCGAGGCGCGCATCGAGAATCTGGGCGAATTGGTCAGCGCGGCGCGCGGCTACGAGCCGGAAGGCGAGGACATGCCGCCGCTGCAGAGTTTTCTGGCGCACGCGGTGCTCGAGTCCGGGGAGACGCAGGGCGGTGAATGGGAGGACTGCGTGCAGATGATGACGCTGCACACGGCCAAGGGACTGGAGTTTCCGGTGGTGTTCCTGACCGGCATGGAGGACGGTTTGTTTCCTCACCAGCGCTCCCTCAACGATCTGGAGAGCCTGGAAGAGGAACGGCGGCTTTGCTACGTCGGTATCACGCGGGCCATGCGCCACCTGTACCTTTCCTACGCTGAGCAGCGGCGCCTGCACGGCGTCGACAGCTACAACTCGCCCTCGCGGTTCATCCAGGAGATTCCGCCCGAGCTGCTGGAAGAATTGCGGCCGCGCATTCAATTGGCGCGCCCACCGGCCAGCGCGCATCGACCCTCAAGCGTTGCGAGCAGCGGCCCACGCGCGGAGCCCGTGGCCGGCATGCGGCTGGGGACACGCGTCCGCCATGGCAAGTTTGGTGAGGGCGTCGTGCTCAATATTGAAGGTCAGGGTCCGCACGCCCGCATTCACGTCAACTTTTCGGGTCAGGGTGCCAAGTGGTTGATGCTGAGCATGGCGCGACTCGAACCTGTGTAGCTTAAGGTGGAGCGATGAAGATATTGATACTGGGGGCCGGTCAGGTCGGTCGCAGCGCCGCCTACAGCCTGGCGCGTGAGCCCAGCAACGAAGTGACGGTGATCGACACCGATGAGCAGTTGCTGCGCGATCTGCAGGATCGCATCGACATCCGCGCCGTGGCCGGCAGCGCCTCCTACCCCGTGGTGCTCGAATCCGCCGGCATTGCCGACACCGACATCCTCATCGCCGTGACCAGCAGCGATGAGGTCAACATCGTGGCCTGTCAGATCGCGCAGACCCTGTATCGCACGCCGACCCGCATCGCGCGCATTCGTGCCGCCGAATACACCACGCGGCCGCAGCTGTTCGCCGAGGGCGCACTGGCCGTTGACGTGTGGATCAGCCCCGAGGAGCTGGTCACCGAATACATCGCACATCTGCTCGAGAATCCCGGTGCGCTCCAGGTCGTGGATTTCGCCGACGGCCGCGTGCAGTTGGCGGGCGTGCGGGCGCGCCGCGACGGACTGATGGTGGGCAAGCCGCTGCGGCTCCTGCGCGAACACCTGCCCGGCACCGATGCCCGTGTGGCGGCCATTTATCGGAACGATCGGCTGATACCGGCCGCCGGTGACACCTTGATCGCGGAGGGCGATGAGATCTTCTTTGTCGCGGCACGCGACGATCTGCGCAAGATGCTGGCCGAGCTGCGCCGGAGCGAACCGCCGATGCGCCGTCTGGTGATTGCCGGTGGCGGGCACATCGGCCTGCGGCTGGCCGGCCGCCTGGAGAGCACCACGCAGGTCAAACTCATCGAGCGCGATGCGCTGCGAGCGCGACGGGCCTCAGAGG
>Ga0075015_100000461_pt1 | contig 14163 bp, 14 predicted proteins | sample AleBraG_ABR_2013_FD_71476 | JGI IMG/M metagenome (GOLD analysis project Ga0075015, IMG submission 71476) | Freshwater sediment microbial communities in response to fracking from Pennsylvania, USA - Alex Branch Run_MetaG_ABR_2013 | ecosystem: Environmental > Aquatic > Freshwater > Creek >...
AGGGGCGGGTGACCTCAAGGTCCAGGCCGATCGTGACGAACCTCGAACCACGGGCAGCGTGTGTCTGGCATGCCGCCGCACGGGGCCAGGGTGGGGAGGCAGGGCGTGACGTCGTCGCTTCAGGACGCCGGCCTGCCGGTCGAGCCCTCGCGCCCGGTCACGGCGGTCGTCGTCGCGGGCACCCAGGTGCGACTGACCCGGCTCGGCCAGCTGCTGGCGAGCGTGGGGATCCAGGTCGTCGCCTCGGCGCGCACGGTCGACGAGGGCGTCGACGCCGTGTCCGAGCACGAGCCCGACACGGTCCTGCTCGACCTCGCGATGCCCGCCGGAGGCCTCGAGCTCGTCGAGCGCGTGATGGGCCGCCGCGCCACGCCCATCGTGCTCACCGGCGCCGCTGCCGAGAACGCCGCCGTCGCGCTCGCGGCCGGTGCGGTCGACCTCGTCACGCCCGGCACCGAGGGACTCGGTCCGGTCGCCTACTCCCGGGCCCTCGCGCGTCACCTCTCCGTCGCCAGCCGGGTCCGGGTCATCACCCACCCGCGCGGCAGGCTGCGCGAGCGCGGCCTCGCCACGGGAGCGGAGCCGAACGGTCCGGGCGTCCGGCGCCGCTCCGGATCGGACGGCCGCGCGCTGCGCCCGTGCGTCGTCGTGATCGGCGCCTCGACCGGGGGCCCTCCGGCCCTGGCCGCGATCCTCGGAGCGCTGCCCGCCGACCTGGACGTCCCGGTGGTCGTGGTGCAGCACATGGCGGAAGGCTTCGTCGAGGGGCTGGCGCAGTGGCTCAACGGGGTCGTCGCGCTGCCCGTGTCGGTCGCGCTCAACGGCGACCGGCTGCGTCCCGGTCACATCGTGCTGGCCCCGAGCGACGGCAACCTCGTCGTGGAGCAGGGCCTGCGCCTGGTCATCGAGGACCCGCGCCCGGACCAGTTCCACGTCCCGGAGATCGACACCACCCTGCGGTCGGTCGCCATGGTCTGCCGCGAGCGCGCCGTCGGCGTGCTGCTCACCGGGATGGGTCGCGACGGCGCCACCGGCATGCTGACGATGCGCCGGGTCGGCGGGTTCACCATCGGCCAGGACGAAGGCACCAGCGTCGTGTGGGGCATGCCAGCGGCAGCGGCGGCGCTCGACGGCCTCGACGTCGAGCTGCCGCTCCCCGAGATCGCGGAGGCCATCGTCGCGGCCGTACGCCGTCTGCGCGTGACGGAGGCGGTGTGAGATGAGCTCGACCGCCGTGCGCTCCCGCACCTTCACCGACGCCGAGTACGCCGCTCTCGCCGGCTTCCTCGCCCAGCAGGCCGGGCTCGTCTTCGACCAGAGCCGCCGCCCGGCGCTGGCCGGCATCGTCGGCGAGCGCATCGCGGCGACCGGCGCCGCCGACCTCGGTGCCTACCTCGGACGCATCAGCGCACCCGGCGGCGCCGACGAGCGGCAGCGGCTGTTCGACGAGGTCACGATCCCGGAGACGCACTTCTTCCGGAACCCGCCGCAGATGCAGGCGCTGCGCCGCCGGCTGCTGCCCGAGCTGATGCGTCGCGCGGTGGCGCGCGGCCGCCCCCTCACCGTGTGGAGCGCCGGCTGCTCCTCCGGCGAGGAGCCCTACTCGCTGGCGATGATCGCCGCCGAGGTCGCGGCGACGCTGCCCGAGGCGCCGACGGTCCGCATCGTCGCGACCGACCTGTCCTCCGTCGCCGTCGCCGCCACGCAGCGCGCCCGCTACGCCGGTCGTTCGCTCGCGCTCGTCGACCAGCGCGCCCTGGGCCGCTGGTTCGTCGCCGACGACGACGGATCCCGCACCGTCGTGCCGGAGATCCGCGAGCTGGTCGACGTCCGGCTGCACAACCTCGTGACCGACGAGCCGCCCTTCGAGCCGGGCGAGGTCGACCTGGTCGTGTGCCGCAACGTCACGATCTACTTCTCCCGCGAGACGATGCGCGACCTCGTCGGCCGCTTCCACGGTGTCCTCGGCGCCGGCGGCTACCTCGTCGTCGGTCATGCCGAGACGCTCTGGCAGGTCACCGACGCGTTCACCCTCGTGACCCTCGGCGACGCGTTCGCCTACCGCAAGGACCTCCCGGCGGTGCCGGAGCCCGTCGTGGTCGCGGAGCCGGTCGTGCACACGGCGCCGCGTCGCGAGATCCGCCGCACGCCGATGCAGCGCGCGCGCGAGTCGTGGCCCGAGGCGCCGTCCGCGGCTCACCGGACCTCCGACTTCATGCCCGATCCCGACCACGCGACCGAGCTGCTGAGGCTCGCCCGCGAGGCGCTCGCGCTGACCCGCTACGGGGAGGCCGCCCGACTCGCGGCCGCGGCGTCTGCGGCCAGCCCGTTCGAGGTCGACGCCTACCTCGTGGAGGGGCGGGCCCGCGCCACCGTCGGCGACGACGAGGGCGCTCTGGTGGCGCTGCGCAAGGCCGTCTACCTCGCGCCCAGGGCCGGCCACGCCCGGTTCCAGCTCGCGGGCGCGCTGTCGCGCTGCGGCGAGCTCAACGGTGCCGCCCGCGAGTACCGCGCTGCGGCCGTGGCGCTGCCGCTCACCGACCAGGCCGAGCTCGACGACCTGCTCGACGGGTGCGACGTGCAGCAGCTCGTCGTGCTGTGCCGTCGCCTCGCCGACGAGTGCGACCGTCGCGCCGCGGAGGACCAGCCGTGACCGCCGTCTTCGTCCCGGAGAAGCCGCCGCGCTTCACCCGGGCCGAGGCACCGGGCGCGGAGGCGACGTCGTCGGTCGTCACGGACGGGGTCGCGCCGGGCTCCGTCGAGTCGGACGGCACCGCGGTGCCGCGCCGCCGCCGGGCGCCCGCCGCGGACGGCGTCGCCCCGCAACGCCGTCGTCGCGAGGCGGCCTTCCGCGGCGCGACGGACACCGTGACCCCGGTCGGTCCCGCGGCGCCGCAGGAGCAGCGGTCGGCCGAGAACGAGACCACGGCACCCGCGGTGGCCGAGGGGTACGTCGTGTTCCACGTGGGCACGACGGCGTTCTGCGTCGCGGTCGGCGAGGTGCGTGAGATCGTGCGCGCCGCGCGGCTCGAGCTGCTCCCCGGCCCGCAGGCCTCCTACGGTCACGGCGTCGCCCTGGTCGATGCCCGCGGGAAGTCGGTGCCCGTGGTCGACCTCCGCTCGGACCGCGGCCGCTCCGGCGACGTGCTGCTCCCGATGTGGCGCCATCAGGTCGGGCTCGTCGTGGACCGCGTGGTCGCCGTGCAGACCCCGCGCGAGCTCGTGGCCGAGTACGGGGACGTCCCTGCCGCCCTCCCGTCCTACGCCCGGGGTGTCCTTCGACCCGCTGACGGCGGCACGCCGGTGCTGCTGATCTCGATGCCGGACGCGGCCGAGCTCGCCACCGACGCGGTGCGCGGCGCGGAGGCGCGGCTCGGCGCCGACGTGCTCGGTGCGCTGGGCGTCGATGCCGGTGCAGCCGAGAACGGCTGACGCCGGTCAGGTCCGGCAGCGCAGCCTCTGCGCGTGCTTCGGCCACCGACGCCTGCTCGCCACGCCGTCCCGAGCCAGCCTGCCCCGAGCACGAGGACCGTGGGGCCGCTGACGTTGGCGTCGGATGACACCCGGCGCGACCGTGAGCAGGATGGACGCATGGCAGTCATCCGTACGAGAGCGGCGCTCGCGGTGCAGCACGACTCGCTCGGCGCAGCGAACGTCTCCGAGGTCCTCGGCGTCGAGCCGACCGAGTCCTTCGAGATCGGCGATCCCTTCGCCCACGGGACGCGGGTGCGCGAGCGCTCGCACTGGGCGCTCGACAGCCCCGCCGACGGCGACCTCGAGACGCAGCTGCGTGCCCTGCTCGACCGGCTGGAGCCGCTGCACCTCGGCCTGCGCGAGCTGCGGCGCGACGGCTACCGGCTCACCTGGACCTGCTACGTCGAGGAGCACGACGAGGGCGCGATCACCCTGAGCGCCGCGCTGCTCAACGACCTCGCCACGTTCCCGGCCGACCTCTGGATCGACACCTTCGCCGACGCCGAGACGTCCTGACGCCCCCGTCCCGGTGCGTGACGCGGGGGTGTCCGCACGGGGGCGGTCGCGGGATCAGCCGCGGGTCACCGCGCCGAGCGCCGCGGCGATCCCCAGGACCGAGCGGGGTGCGTAGGCGCTGCGCCAGAGCCCACCGTGCGCGGCCTGCACCGCCCAGGCGTCGTCGGGGTGCGCGATGGCGGCCTGGGGACGCGCGAGCGACGAGGGCGAGCGCAGGTCGTGCACCAGCAGCGCCGCCATGAGGGTGTTCGACGTCGACGCCTCGAACACCTCGACGCCGAAGCGGTGTGCGCCGGCGTAGGCCGCCGCGAGAGCGCGGTTCTTCACGACCGAGCGGGTCCGCGTCGCGGGTGCGATGTTGAGCGAGGCCCACACCCCGTCGCGGCGAGACTGGGTCGCCCGCCAGCGCTGCAGCCGCTTCGCGAGGGCGTAGCTCGGGCCTTGCTGCGGGACGAGGCAGTCCGCGATGCCGACCGGGCCGCGTTCGGTCGCGACCGTGTCCGGGTAGTTCGGCGCGAAACGCCCCACAGCGCGCAGCGGGAGCTGGGCCAGCGCGGACAGGCCGCGCGCGTCCCAGCGCCGCCGCGACTCCTCGACCGCGCTCGCGGGGACGGCATACACGTCGGTCGGGGTCGCGAGGAAGGCCAGGCCGACGTCGGAGCGCCCGGCCAGCAGAGCGTGTGCGAGCGCGTCCGCCGCCAGGGCGACACGGACGTGGGTGGCGCCATCGGCGTAGGTGTAGGTGCCCAGGGTGAACGGCCCCTCGACCCCGGCGATCCAGGTGTGCAGCTCGGGCAGCTGGCGGATGAGGTCCGCCCCGGCGACCGCGGCGAGCGCGCTGTCGTCGGTGGGGTTCGACCCGACCGGCACGGGGACGGTCAGCGTGCCGGACGACGACCGCGCGGTCGCGATCACGCGCGCCCAGACGTCGGGTCGCGGCAGGTCGACCGCCACGACGTGGGCCCCCCACCGCAGCAGCGACCGCAGCGGCCCCATCTCCGCGCCCGCGCCGAGCACCACGACGGTGACGTCGGAGAGGTCGAGCCAGTCCGGGTGGTCGATCAGCGTGTGGATCGACGAGGCGAACCCGCGCTCGACCACGCCCTCCGCGACCCACGCGTCGAGGCGGCGTCGGACGTCGGCGCCGAACAGTCGCCTGCCGTGGAAGGGCACCGAAAGCCCCGTGTCGCGGCCTGCGGCGCCCTGGACAGTGATCGAGTCGAACGCGGGCTCGCGCCAGGTCGACGTCGCGTCGAGCAGCGCGACGGCGTCGCCGCGGTGGAACACCGACCGGGCGTGCAGCTCGGCGAGCCCCGTGCGCGCCGCGGCGTCGGCCGAGCCGGCGTCGAGCGTCGAGGTGACGACGAGGTCGCGGTAGGGAGCGAGATAGTCCTTGCGCCACTCGCGCACCGAGGACGCGCGATCGGCGGCCGCCGAGTCGACCGCGTCGAGCGCGGCGGTCACGACCGCCTGCGCGACCGCGGTGGTGCTGACCCGGCCCGTGCCCGGGACCGACGCCAGGTCGACGCCGCGGTCCGGGTCGGGCCCGGCCGGGAGCCCGGGCCCGGGGTGCGCGTCGAGGGTCACGGCGCTCATCCCACCAGATCGTGCGGGTGGGCGGGCCCGGTCAGCGCGACGTCTCGGCCAGCACGATGCCGACCAGGACGACGACGCCGCCGACGATCTGCACCGGCATGAGGATCTCGCCGAGGAACACCCACGCGATCACCGAGGCGATCACCGGCTCGGTCATGCCCACCACGGACGCCTGCGTGGCGCGCAGGTGCCGTAGCGACTGCAGCACGAGGGCGAACGGCACCACGGTTCCGAGCACGATCATGTAGGTGAGGTAGACCCAGGACGGGAGCACCGGGCCGCCCTTCCCGAACGCCTGGCTGAACGAGAGCTCGTCGACCGGGAACGACCACCACGGGCAGACGACCGCCCAGAAGAGCGTGGCCGCACCGAAGCCCCACATCGTCAGCGAGACCGGGTCGCGGTCGACGACGAGCTTCTCCCCCTCGACGTAGTAGAACGCGAGCGCGGCGGCCGCGGCGAGGGCCGCGAGGACCCCGATGATGTCGAGGGAGAGTCCCTGCCAGGCCTGCGCCACCATGGCCAGCCCCAGCAGCGCGAGGACCAGCGCGGCGAACACCCGGTCGCGCACCGGTTCGCGCAGCGCGAACCGGAACCACAGGGCGACCATGATCGGGGCGGTGAACTCGAAGAGCAGCGAGATGCCCACCGGGAGCCGCAGGATCGCGACGAAGTAGAGCGACTGCGTCACCGCCAGGCCGAGGATGCCGTACGCCGCGATCCGCAGCACCTCGCTGCGCCGCAGCCGGAACGCCGACCGGTTGGTGAGCGCGACGACCGCCACCAGGATCACGAACGAGGCCGACACCCGCAGCTGGGACAGGCGGTACCAGGGCACGCCCTCGAGCAGGATGTACTTGCTGACCGTGCCGTTGAGCGCGAACAGCGTGGCCGCGACGAGGTAGGTCGCATAGCCGAGCAGCGGCCGCCGGTCGACCTGCTCGACCGGCGGGGTCTCGAAGACGGTCACGGCGCGACGGCGCCCGGTACTGCCCCCGCAGCCAGGTAGACCTCGACCGTCTTCTGCGCGACGACCTGCCAGCCGAAGTGGTCGACGGCGCGAGCACGCCCGCGCTCGCCCATCGCCCGCGCCCGCTCCGGGTCGGCCGCCAGGGAGTTCACCGCGTCGGCGAAGCGGCGCTCGAAGTCCTCGGCGTCGTCCGGGGTGTAGGGCACGACGATGCCCGTCTCGCCGTCGGCGACCACCTCGGGGATGCCGCCGACGTCGGAGGACACGACCGCCGTGTGGCAGGCCATCGCCTCGAGGTTGACGATCCCGAGCGGTTCGTAGACCGACGGGCAGAGGAAGGCGAGCGCGTGGCTGAGCAGCTGCTGCACGACGGCGCGCGGAGCGTGCTCCTCGATCCACACCACGGTGCGCCGCTCGCGCAGGACGGCGATCTGGGCCTTGGTCTCCGCGGCGATCTCGGGGGTGTCCGGCGCCGAGGCGCAGAACACCAGCTGCAGCTCGGGGTCGAAGTGCTCCGCCGACCGCAGCAGGTGCGCGATGCCCTTCTGCCGCGTGATCCGCCCGACGAACACGACATAGGGCCGGTCCGGGTCGACGCCGTGCTGCTCGAGCAGGTCGGTGGACTGCTGCGGCTGCCACTTCACCGTGTCGATGCCGTTGCGGACGACGTGCACCGTGTCGGGGTCGATGAACGGATAGGCGTCGAGGACGTCGAGGCGCATGCCGTCGGACACGGCGATGATCCCGGCCGCCTCACGGTAGGCGGAGGACTCGAGCCACGACGAGATGCGGTAGCCGCCGCCGAGCTGCTCGGCCTTCCACGGCCGGCGGGGCTCGAGGGAGTGTGCGGTGAGCACGTGCGGCACCCCGAGCAGCTCCGCCGAGAGGTGGCCCGAGAGGTTCGTGTACCAGGTGTGGGAGTGGACGACGTCGACGTGGTCGAGCACCCGGACCATGTCGAGGTCGACGGCGATCGTCTGCAGCACCGCGTTCACGTTCTCGTAGCCGGCCGGCACGGTGTGGCCGTGGGCTCCGGTGCGTGTCGGCCCGAAGGCGTGCACCCGCACGTCGGCCAGCGGGCGCAGCTCGCGCACCAGCTCCTCGACGTGCACGCCGGCACCGCCGTAGACATCGGGCGGCCATTCCTTGGTCAGGATTCCTACTCGCAACACGGGCGCCAGCGTAGGCCCCCGGCTACGGTGAGCACGTGGCCAACCGTGATGTGCTCGGAATCGTTCTCGCCGGCGGCGAGGGCAAGCGGCTGATGCCCCTGACGGCCGACCGCGCCAAGCCGGCCGTGCCGTTCGGCGGCGCCTACCGCCTCGTCGACTTCGTGCTCTCGAACCTGGTCAACGCGGGCTACCTGCGGATCTGCGTGCTGACCCAGTACAAGAGCCACTCGCTGGACCGTCACATCACGACCACCTGGCGGATGTCGACGCTGCTCGGCAACTACATCACCCCGGTGCCGGCGCAGCAGCGCCTCGGCCCGCGGTGGTACACCGGCAGCGCCGACGCGATCTTCCAGAGCCTGAACCTGGTCTACGACGAGAGCCCGACCTATGTGGTGGTCTTCGGCGCCGACCACGTGTACCGCATGGATCCCCAGCAGATGGTCGACCAGCACAAGGCCTCCGGTGCGGGTGTGACGGTCGCGGGGATCCGGGTGCCCAAGGAGCAGGCGCACCAGTTCGGCGTCATCGAGACCGGCCCGGACGGCCGCACGATCACCCGGTTCGTCGAGAAGCCCAAGGACCCGCCGACCATCCCGGGCGACCCCGACCACGTCTACGCGTCGATGGGCAACTACGTCTTCACCACCGACGTCCTGGTCGAGGCGCTGCGCATCGACGCCGGCGACGACGGCTCGGTGCACGACATGGGCGGCAACATCATCCCGATGATGACCGCCCAGGGGATGGCTCAGGTCTACGACTTCGACGACAACCTCGTGCCGGGGTCGACCGACCGCGACAAGGGCTACTGGCGCGACGTGGGGACCCTCGACGCCTACCACGACGCCCACATGGACCTCGTGTCCGTGCACCCGATCTTCAACCTCTACAACCGGCACTGGCCGATCCTCAGTCACCTGCCGCCGCTGCCTCCGGCGAAGTTCGTCGAGGGCGGCAACAGCCACGAGTCCATGGTCGGCGCCGGGTCGATCATCGCCGGCGCGCACGTGCGCAACTCCGTGCTGTCCTACGACGTCAACATCCGCGAGGGTGCCTACGTCGAGGGCGCGGTGATCATGCCGGGCGTGAAGATCGGGCGAGGCGCGGTCGTACGCCGGGCAATCCTCGACAAGAACGTCCAGGTGCCCGACGGCGCCCAGATCGGCGTCAACCTCGAGCGCGACCGCGAGCGGTACACCGTGAGCGACAGCGGGATCATCGTGGTGGGCAAGGGCCAGAAGGTCGAGCCGGCGTGACCCGACCGGTCGCCGTGGTGACCGGTGCCGCGGGCGGTCTGGGCCGCGTGCTCGTCGGGCGGCTGGACCGTGCCGGCTACGACGTCCTCGGCGTCGACCTGCACGGCACGGACCGGCTGCTCGACGTCACCGACCCGGAGGCCTGCCGCGCTCTGGCGACCGAGCTGCGTCCGCGCGTGTGGGTGAACAACGCGGGAGTGCTCGGCGCCGGCGACGCCGCGACGCAGCCCGACGAGGTCGTCGAGCGCGTGGTCCGGGTCAACCTGCTCGGTGTCCTGCACGGCACGCGCGCCGCGGTGGCGTCGATGCGCGAGACCGGCGGCGGGCACGTCGTCTCGATCGCGTCGCTGGCCTCCTGGGTCCCGGTTCCCGGCGAGGCGGTCTACGCCGCGACGAAGGCAGGCGTCCTGTCGTTCACCCTGGCGTTGCAGGCGGAGCTGACGGCCGCCGGCGTCCACGACGTGCGGCTGAGCGCGGTCTGCCCCGACGGCATGCTGACCCCCATGCTCACCGATGTGCTCGACGACGACGCCGTGGCGCTGTCGTTCTCGGCGCCGAGGCTCGCGGAGCCCGCGCAGGTCGCCGACCGGGTGGTCGCGCTGCTCGAGCGGCCGCGGCTCGTCTCCAGCGTGCCGCGCTGGCGTGGCGCTCAGGTGAGGCTGATGGCGGGCGCGCCGGACCTCATGCTGCGAGCGGCGCCGCTCTTCACCCGCGCCGGCCTGCGGAACCTGGCGACGGTGCGGGCTCAGGCGTCGGCACGGTCGTCGTCCGGGACCGCGGCCTCGGCTGCACCCAGCGGCTCGACCGACAGCTCGCTGCCGTCGGCGTAGAGCAGGGCGTGGTCGTGCGCCTCCTCGCGGGCGGTGGCGCGGTTGCGGCGCCCGGCGCCGACCCAGCCGCAGGTGCAGACCGCCGCCGCGAACCGACCGTCCTGGATCCGCACCTCGTGGCCCGGGGCTGTGGGCATGGCCGAGTCGTGGTGACGCCGGTGGCGGGGGAAGCTCACCGGCCCACGGTAGCCTCCGCCGCCGCGCGCCGGTGGCGGAGTCCCCAAGATCGGCCGATCCGCCCCGTGGGGTCGGCGCAGCAGGGTCGGCGCAGGCCGACCGGTCGCAGGAGGGGCGGACGTGCGCCACGTGGGACTGACCGGGCGGGTGTTGCTGGCCGGGATCCTGGCGGTGGGGGCAGCGGTGCTCGTCGGGGGTGCGGCCCAGGCGGCGCCGAAGGGTGCCGGGACCATGCTCGTGCGCCAGGACGTCCACTGCGGGGGCACGGGCAACGCCTCCAGCGTCTACCTGCCCTTCGCCCTGTACTTCACCGGGTTCGCCCCGAACACGGTCGGCACCGTCAGCGCCTACACGCAGCCGGGCGGGCACCTCGTCGCCTCGCGCGCGGTCACCCTCGACGCCCAGGGCGCCCGCTGCGTCGAGGTGGTCGGGTCCGCCACCCCGGGGCAGTACAAGATCGTGTACGACTTCGGGAGCGGCGCCGGCAAGCGGAAGGTGATCCAGATCGTGCCCGGCCCCACCGCCAGCGCCTCGCCGAGCCACCCGATCGCCACCGTGCCCCCGAGCACCACCGCGACGGCCTCGCCGTCCCACCCGATCGCCACCGTGCCCCCGAGCACCACCGGCACACCGACGAGTCCGGCGACCCCGTCTGTCTCGGCCACCGCGACGACCACCGGAAGCCCGGGCGCGACGGCGACCGCGTCACCGAGCCCGTCGACGAGCGAGAGCGGCGACCTGGAGTTCATCCCCGAGTACCTGCCGCCCACGGGCGGCCCGGCGACCTCGACCCTGCCCGCCGGTCTCGTGCTGCTCGCCGTCGGCGGGCTGCTCGTGCTGGCGAGCCGCCGTGGCTCGGCCAGCACCGGGGACCGCCGGCACTGACCCGGTGGCGCTGGGTCAGGCCGTGAAGTCGACGACCGTCTTGGCGGACAGTCGTGGCCGCACCCAGGCGCCGAACTCCTCGTGCACCGGATGCTCCTGGTAGGCGCGCAGGCCGGCGACATCGTCGTGGGTGGTGATGAGCACCAGGTGCGCGGCCCCGGGGTCGCCGAGCTCGTCGAGGCCGGTCTGCATCGTCCGGATCGCCTCGACCTGCCCAGGCAGGGCCTGGAGCCGGGCCTGGGCCTCGTGCCGGTCCTCGGGATCGGCGAAGGTGAAGGAGACGACGTGGGTCAGCACCGGGGGGCTCCGATCGGCGTAGGTGCCGGAGGGTCCGGCGCTGGCAGAAACCGAGGTTGCGGCGCGAGCCGAGCCGCGAGCGGCTCAGCCGAAGCGGCCGGAGATGTAGTCCTCGGTGGCCTGCTGGGTGGGGGTCGAGAACATCACGGGCGTTGCGGCGATCTCGACGAGCTTGCCCGGCTTGCCGACGCCGGCGAGGTTGAAGAAGGCCGTGGTGTCCGACACGCGCGCGGCCTGCTGCATGTTGTGCGTGACGATGACGATCGTGAAGCGCTCCTTGAGCTCCTCGATCAGGTCCTCGATCGCCAGGGTGGAGATGGGGTCGAGCGCCGAGCAGGGCTCGTCCATGAGCAGCACCTGCGGCTCGATCGCGATGGCGCGGGCGATGCACAGCCGCTGCTGCTGACCGCCGGAGAGACCGGCTCCCGGGCGGTCCAGGCGGTCCTTGACCTCGTCCCACAGGTTGGCCCCGCGCAGCGAGCGCTCCACGATCTCGGTGGAGTCGCCCTTGCTGCGCCGCCCGCCCTCGAGCTTGAGCCCGGCGAGCACGTTGTCCTTGATCGACATCGTGGGGAACGGGTTCGGCCGCTGGAAGACCATGCCGATGGTGCGTCGCACGTTGACCGGGTCGACGTCCGCGCCGTAGATGTCCTCGCCGTCGAGGAGCACCTTGCCGTCGGTGTAGGCGCCCGGGATGACCTCGTGCATCCGGTTGAGGCTGCGCAGCACGGTGGACTTGCCGCAGCCCGAGGGACCGATGAGCGCGGTCACGGACCGCGGCTCCACCGCGAAGGTGACGCCCTCGACGGCCTTGAACGAGCCGTAGTAGATGTCGAGGTCGGTGACGTCGATGCGCTTGGCCATGGGTGGTGTCTCTCGTCGAGGAGGGCGGTCAGGACTTCTTCACGCCGGTGAAGCGCGAGATGATCTTGGCGGCCAGGTAGAGGACCATCACCAGCACGATGAGCACCAGGGCGGCACCCCACGCGCGGTTGACCGACGCGTCGGTCGCGCTGGTGAACTGGTCCCAGATGAACGTCGGCAGTGCGGCCTGCGGGCCCTTGAACGGGTTGTTGTTGATCGACTGCGACAGGAACGTCGTGAGCAGCAGCGGAGCGGTCTCGCCGGCGACGCGTGCGACAGCGAGCATCGACCCGGTGATGATTCCCGCCGTGGCCGTGGGCAGGACGATCTTGAGGATGGTGCGCCACTTCGGGATGCCGAGGGCATAGGACGCCTCGCGCAGGTCGCGCGGCACGATCCGCAGCATCTCCTCGGTCGAGCGCACCACGACCGGCAGCATCAGGATCGTCAGGGCGATCGACCCGGCGAACCCCGACCGCTGCATGCCCAGGGTGAGGATGAACGCGGTGTAGACGAACAGGCCGACGACCACGGAGGGGACGCCGGTCATGACGTCGACGAAGAAGCTGATCGAGCGGCCGAGCCGCTTGCTCGTCGACGACGTGGCGTACTCCACGAGGTAGATCGCGGTGAGGATGCCCAGCGGGATGCCGATCAGGGCGGCGATGCCGACCTGCTCCAGCGTCCCGACCAGCGCGTGGTAGATGCCGCCTCCCTCGGAGCGCGGGGAGATGTTGCGCATGGAGGTGGTGAGGAACTCGGCGGAGATCACCCCGATGCCGCGCACGATCACGGTGGCCAGGACCGCGACGAGCGGCGCCAGGGCGATGAGGAAGGTGGCGTAGATCGCCGTGGTGGCGAGGCGGTCCACCGCGTGACGACGGCCCTCGACCGCGAAGCTCCAGGCGGTCTGACCCCCGAGGAACAGCAGGACGGCGACGATCAGGGTGCCGGCCACACCGTCGACGGAGGTCGTGACGTTGAGCACGAACGCGAGCAGGAGGGCACCGCCGGCGACCGCGGGCACGGCCCACCGGGGCAGCTTGCCGCCGGCCAGAGCCGAGTGCAGCAGCTCCTCGGACTCGTCGCGCTCGCGCTGGGTGAGGTCCGACATCAGTTCGCTCCCGAGAACTCGGAGCGGCGCGCGATGATGACGCGCGCGGACATGTTGACGGCGAGCGTGATGACGAACAGCACCAGCCCGCTCGCGACCAGCGCGGACAGGCCGATGGTGCCCGCCTCGTTCCACTTCAGCGCGATGTTGGCGGCGAAGGTGATGCCGCCCGGCTCGGTGATGTGCCAGTTGATGTCGTAGGTCGCGCTCAGCATGAGGGCCACCGCGATGGTCTCGCCGAGGGCGCGGCCCAGCCCGAGCATCGACGCGGAGATCATGCCCGGCCGGGCGAACGGGAAGATCGCCATCCGGACCATCTCCCAGCGCGTCGCGCCGAGCGCGAGCGAGGCCTCGATGTGGGCCCGCGGCGTCTGCACGAACACCTCGCGGCTGATCGCCGAGATCGTCGGCAGCACCATGATCGCGAGCACGATGCCGGCATTCATGATCGATCGCGAGTAGATCCCCAGGTCGTTCCTGAACAGCGGGATGAAGCCCAGGTAGGTGGTGAGCCACTCGCCGAGGCCGGTGAGGTGCGGGGTGAGGAACTCGATGCCCCACATGCCGAAGATGATCGAGGGCACCGCGGCCAGCAGGTCGGTGATGAAGCCGAGGACCGAGGCCAGGCGGCGCGAGGCGTAGTGCGCGATGAACAGCGCGATGCCGATGCCGACCGGGACCGCCAGCAGCATCGCGATCGCCGCGGTCATCAGGGTGCCGAAGGTCATCGCAGCGATGCCGAAGAACGCGGGGTTGGCGTCGGGGGACCACACGCTGGTGGTGAAGAAGTTGGCCGTGTTGGCCTGCAGCGAGGGGATCGCCTTCCAGACCAGGAAGATCGCGATCGACGCCATCGTCACCAGGATGACGATGCCGCTGCCCCGGGAGAGGCCCAGGAACACGCGGTCGCCCCGGCGGACCGCGGCACCCTTGATGCCGCTCGTCGCAACCGGGGGGGCGGGGGCGCCGGGGGGTTCGACTGTTGTGCTCATCTGGTCAGACCGCCGAG
>Ga0075015_100000463_pt1 | contig 14126 bp, 16 predicted proteins | sample AleBraG_ABR_2013_FD_71476 | JGI IMG/M metagenome (GOLD analysis project Ga0075015, IMG submission 71476) | Freshwater sediment microbial communities in response to fracking from Pennsylvania, USA - Alex Branch Run_MetaG_ABR_2013 | ecosystem: Environmental > Aquatic > Freshwater > Creek >...
GCTACACCTGGAGCCAGGGGTATACCTGGAGCCAGGGCTATACCTGGAGTCAGGGCTACACCTGGTCACAGGGTTATACCTGGAGCCAGGGCTACACCTGGAGTCAGGGGTATACCTGGAGCCAGAGCCTGGGCTGGGTACCCGGCGCGTTCACCTCCCAGGGCCTCGCGCAGCCGATGTCGGTCGATCCGTGGGTGAGCCAGGAATAAGCGGCGCCGCGCGCAGGTCGGACTGAAGACACATACACGGGGCGTGGGGGCTGAACCCCGCCTGGAATGCTGCAACCGATTCGCAATAGATGTGGCACATGGCGACATAGGTCGCCGGTTCGCCTGGCTCCATGCCAGCAAGACCCTTGTCAACGGTGTAGAACCTGCGGCTATGGCCCATGCGGGCGTTCACCAAAAGTCCCGCCAGCCAGTTCCGGCGTGCGCGAGGGGCCAGCATTGCCTCCGGGAGATCGCCCGTGATTCGATTATTGGCTCGCTGCCGCAATTCGGCAATCCAACAGCTGCCTTCCGCGGGCCGGCAGGCGAGGGTCGCCCGCGGCCGCCTAGTCCTGGCCCTCGCTGCGGCGGGCGAGCGCGTGGCGCAGCTTGTCAATATCCCGCTGCAAAATACTCCGGAATTCCTCCACCGCAAACGCTTGCTGCCCGCCGCCGGCACTCAGCCAGGTCCTGAATCCATCTGCGACAGCGGCCACCTTTTCCGCCGTGTAGGTCGTAAGCGTCGCTGCCTGGCGAATCCTGGCCAGGATAGCCTCGGCCTGACGCAGTGCCTCCGGGTTCGAGCCAGGACCCGCGCCCATTAGCGCTTTCAGCTGCTCTATGACATGCCCAACGTCTGCGGCCTGCATCATGCCCCCTCCCCATGTGGACAACTACGCTACGCGGCACGGACTGAGTCCGCGTCGCACCTGGTCCCGTGTCGGTCTGAGTGACTCATTCGGTGGCATGCCCATCGACGTCAGCGCTCCCATCGACGTCAGCGCCGCAACCCACCGTCAGGGGGTTCGCACCGACGCCAAGGCGACCATCTATTCCACATTGGGGATCCTCACGATCGCACCTCGCGCACGGGGATCGTCCAGATCGGCTACAACAGTAATGTACAGGTCCTTCTCACCGGGGCCGAAGGCAACATTCGTAGTGCCGTCACCGGCGGCAATCTCAAATACATGCAGGAGCTTCCCCTGCGCAGAGAGCTTGAGCACCTTTCCACCGCTCCACTGCGCGACATACAGATGGCCGGCGGCGTCGATCTTCATGCTGTCCGGGCCGATCCACGGCGTGTCTCGCTTGTCCTTGACCAGATGGTTGAGCAGCGCGAAGTTCGAGCGGTGGCTCAGCGTACCGTCGGCATTGATCGAGAACTTGAGGATGCAGTTGCCGACGGTCTCGTCCACATACAGGGTCTTCTGGTCGGGCGAGATGCCGATCCCATTGGCGTAGTTGAGATGCTCGGCCACGGTTGCCCACTGATGCCCTCCCGGAGGCAGGTACAGGATCCTGCCGATTACACCGGCAGGCAGGTCCGCGTTGGAGGCGTAGTAGCCGAACACCGTGGCATAGGCACCGCCGTTCGCCGCCACGACCAGATCGTTGATCCCCCCGGTGAACGGTTTCCCGCGGCTGTCCCTGTCCCAGCGGCGCAGCGCCTTGCCCGTCATGTCGAGTTCCAGGATGGCGCCGTGATCGGGATCGGTGCATGCGAGCAGGAAGGTTCGGCGTACCGTGAGCGCCAGGCCGTTGTGACTGCATCCGGGCATCCGGTTCAGCACGGTGCTGGTCTTCCCATCCCAGCGGGACAGCGTGCTCGAGTTCCAGGCGACATAGTAGAGGTTGCCGTCCACGTACAGCGGTCCCTCTGGGCCGAGCACGTCGGAGACCACGGTCACCTCGCCAGCGCGGGCGACCGCCACTGCCATGGCGCCGAGTGCGTACAGACCGTGTCGCCAGTGATTCATTCGTGCCCTGCGTGCGTACCGCCCCCAGCGGCTGCCATCGAGAACCCCCGCTGGCTGCTCCGGGTCATTTTTTGACCGCTTCCTTCGAGCTTGCGCCAGTGATCGGTAAATTGCCCGTTAATGACCGCGGTGAAGCCGTGTCGATCGTAGGTCGTGGTTACCGACTCGCCCGGTGGGGCAAAAATCAACCTGTCGCCGGCCTGCTTGATCGGTGTGCAGTGGGAAGCAACCGGTGGCGCCTCGTTGCTGAGGCCCGGCGCGTCCAGATTATTGCGAATCGTGTATTCGACCCACTCGCAATACTGTGTCTCGCTCAGCGTGTAGCGCATGATTGATGATTCGGAAGCGAGCGTTCCATCAGCGTTACGGACAAATAGGTTGAAGTGCGCGCGACCGCGACCGAAGCTATAGAGTGCGGCGATGTCCGGTCGCCGCAATACCTTGCCACTGACCAGGACGCGATCGACCAATTCATAGGTGCCCGGAAGTTCTGTGGCGCGCAGCGGCGCGGGTTGCGGCTGGTCTGCAAACAAGGCCAGGCTGGACGCCCACAACGTGAGCGCCGAACCTGCGCAACGTGCCACGCGTATTGTCTGCATGAACCTGTCCTCTCGCCACTGATCCCAACCCTGCCGCGAGGCCGGCGGTAGCGATTCCCGGCCATTGAAGCATGGGCGATGCCTGTGCCATGCTGATGGACGCCTACCTTCCAAGCCACACCGGAGGGCGCTTGCCGATGAACGCGTCGATTCCTTCCTGCGCGTCGTGCTGGGACAGGTTGCTCACCATCACTTCGCCCGTGTAGGCATACGCTTCGGCAATGGGCATTTCCGCCTGACGATAGAACGCCTGCTTGCCGATGGCCAGCGTCAGGGGCGACTTGGCCGCGATTTTCCCGGCCAGCGCGGCGATTCGCTGTGCCAATTCGGCCTCCGGCACGACCTCATTGACCAATCCGATGCGCATTGCCGTGTCCGCATCGATCAGATCACCGGTCAGCAACATGCGCATAGCGGCCTTGCGTCCCACGTTGCGCGACAGCGCCACCATCGGAGTCGAGCAGAACAGCCCGATGTTCACCCCGGGTGTCGCGAAACGGGCATTGTCCGCCGCCACCGCCAGATCACAACTCGCGACCAATTGGCATCCGGCGGCCGTCGCGGTTCCGTGCACCTGGGCGATGGCCGGTTTGGGAAGGCGAACCAGGGCCAGCATCACCTTGGCGCATTCGGCGAACAGCTTGCGGGTATAGTCGGTGCCATACTCCTGAGCGCGGATTTCCTTCAGATCGTGGCCGGCGCAAAAGGCCGGGCCCGCCCCGGCCAGCACCAGAACGCGCACGGACGGATCCGCCGCGGCATTGTCCAGCGCGGCCGACAGCGCGCTCAGCATATCCAGTGACAGCGCGTTTCTCGATTCCGGACGGTTCAGCGTCAAAGTTGCAACGCCGCCGGTGTCGAACCGTGTAACGAATGAGGTGTCTGTCGCAGCCATCTTGTCCCCTCGTTGCGCACCGCTCGGGCTGAGTCGGCGCCAGATGGGCAGAGCGCTGCCGCTGCTCTACCGCACTCCGCGGCAGCCGCCGGACGCCCGCGGATGACAGCCGACTCTACATCACCGATAAGGGAATGCGGTACACTTTTCCCGGGGCCGCAGCGGTCGCCGCCCTGCGAAGCGGCCGTGCGAAGCCGTCAGAGCAATCATGGGCGCGTGCCGGGGATGCTATGAAACGAGCGACGCACGGAAGATTGGCCCGCCAGATCACGGCTGCCGAAGCCGCCGCACTCGTCAAGTCCGGTGACTGGGTGGAATACGGCGCCATACTGACTCAGCCCGACGCGTTTGACAGGGCCCTGGCCGTCCGCAAGGCGGAACTTCGGGACGTGAAGATCCGATCGTGCCTCAGCATGCGGCCGCGCGCGGTGGTCGAGGCGGACCCGAAGCGGGAGCATTTCAATTTCTACAGCTGGCATTTCGGCGCCTATGACCGCAAGCGGCACGATGGCGGGCTCTGTCACTACATTCCGTGCAACCTGGGCGAGATCCCGGATTACTACCGCCGCTTCATCGATCCTCCGGACGTCGCGGTCTTCAAGACCTGTGCCGCGGACGCCGATGGCTTCTTCAATCTGAGCGCCAGCAACCTCTGGCACCGGGCGATCGCGTCGCGGGCGAAGATCGTCGTCGTGGAGGTCAGCGCAGGCCTGCCGTATGTGCACGGCGTTGAAAATGGGCTGCACATGAGCGAAGTCGATTACGTGATCGAAGGCGATCCGGGCGAGCCCCCTGCCTTGCCCAATCCGCCGCCGTGCGCCGCCGACCGCGCGGTCGCCACGCTGATTGCCGCCGAGATCGGCGCTGGCGCCTGCCTGCAGGTGGGCATCGGGGCCATGCCCAATGCGGTCTGCTCGCTGCTGTTGGAGAGTCGTGTGCGTGATCTCGGAGTCCATACCGAGATGATGACCGACGGTCTCAATGATCTGTATCAGGGTGGATTCATCACCGGTGTCGCGAAAACGCTCGATCCTGGTCGGATCGTGTTCAGCTTCGCGGTGGGATCTCAGGCCCTGTATCGCGCGTTGCACCGCAATGCCGATTTTCAGTGCTGTCCAGTCGAGTACACCAATCTGCCGCAGACGATCATGCAGAATGAGTACGTGGTGGCCATCAATAATACCACGCAGATGGACCTGCAGGGTCAGGCCTCCTCCGAGTCTTCCGGTCACCGTCACATTAGCGGCACGGGAGGTCAGCTGCAGTTCGTGCGCGGCGCCTATGCCTCGCGAGGCGGCAAGTCTTTCATCTGCATGTCATCGACCTACGAACGTCACGGCCAGCGCCAGAGCCGTATCGTGCTGAACCTGGCATCGGGCAGCGTGGTGACGACGCCGCGCACTGACATGATGTATGCCGTGACGGAATATGGAATCGTGAACCTGAAGGGCAAGTCGGTTCCCGAACGGGCCGCAGCCATGATATCGCTGGCGCACCCGGATTTTCGCGAGGCGCTGGCGCGGGCAGCCCATGAACACAGGCTGATTCCGCGGCGCTTTCACTGATGCGCTGAGGCTGCGGTCCCGAGTAACCGCAGGCCGCCACTCGCGCCGGCCGGCTCTGGGTCAGCTATGCACCCGTGCAGACGCCCGCAATCTGCGCCGTAGGTACTGGATCCATGGCCGAGGTGCTCGTCAAGAGGTTCTTGACAGGCCGGACCCGGGCGCACACACTGCGATGTGTCTGTTGACACTTATGGGCAATGTCATGGCACTGGAGTTCAAGCTGCGCCGCTTGCGCTGCTCGTTCTGCGGAAGGCGCGCTTCCGAGGTAGCAAAGCTGCTCGGTGGACCCAAGGTCCACATTTGCGACGCCTGCGTCGGGGTCTGCAACAGGATTCTGGAAGCGAGTCCGCCGACATTCGCAGGGTGGGACACGATGACGGACGAACAGCTGCTGCGGTCCCTGGCGCCCGCCGTGGCCACCGTTGAAGCGACTCGGACTGTGCTGCAGAACGAGGTGGATATCTTGCGAAAGCGCGGCATCAGCTGGAATGCCATCGGCGGCGCCCTGGGGATGTCGCGCCAGGCCGCGTGGGAGAGATTTTCCTAGACGCTGACATCGGGAATGGGGATCCCGAGACGCCGGTGACCGCGAGCGTGTTCGACGGGATCCGGGCCGTGATCAGCGCCGTCCACGACCATCAACCGAAGGCCGTCGTGATCCTTGAGTCCCTGCTCCCGACCAACGATGCGGTCAAGAACCGCGAGACTGTCCTGCCGGTGAATCGACGTCTGCTCGCGCTGGCGGCCAGTTCACCGTTCGCGCAGTACGTCGTCTATCTTGACCTGTACCCCAGGTTTGTCGATGCCCAGGGCGCGCAGCTGAGCGGCTATTTCATGGACGGGCTGCATCCGAGTGAGTCCGGATATCGCCTCTGGAGAGACGCCCTGCTGCCTTGCATCGACGGCGCCCGTCGTGCCAGAGCGAAGGCATCCCGCGAAGCCCGATAAACCGATCAGGGTAACGGTTGATCGTGGTGCTGCCACGCGCGTGCTACCAGAGACGACATTGGAAGCGCCGCGGCATACCTTGCTCGTTCCCTTACTACAGCTCTTCGGGTATTCAGGCCCGCGTCGTTATTCAATTCGTTACAGCAGCGCGCAACCTTTATACACAGAACCGGCCCGACTGCAGTGGGATCCGGGGCTTGATGTGGGGAGATTAAATGCAGCAGTTCATGCGGATATTCGTACTGGCGGCGGCGGCGGCGGCCGCCGCTGCCGGCGATCCCCTTAACGTCCGACCGGGCTTGTGGGAAACGACATCGACGGGCTCGACGACCGTGACTGGAACTCCCATGGGTCCCCACGCCGCCACGCTGAACGCCATGACCCCGGAGCAGCGCGCTCGGATGGAAGCGGCGCTTAAGAGATATGCCTCCGGCCAGCCAACGGTGCGCACGAACAGGAGTTGCGTGACGTCTGAGCAGGTGGCCAAGGGGCTCGAGAATTTTACGGGCGCTCCGACGCCACGGTGCAAGACCGAGGTGCTGCAGAAGACCACGACAGACTACCGTTTCCGGCAGCAGTGCAGCGAGGGCGGTGCGGGTCAAAGTGCTGTGGAGGTGACGCTACACCTCGACAGTCCCGAATCGGCGACAATGACCATGGAGGGTAGGCACGCCTCGGACGGACGCACCGTCCAGATGTCGCACAAAGCGATGTCGAAGTGGATCAGTAACGACTGCGGGAAGCTCGGGAAAGGAGCGAGTCCGCGCTGAACTTTGGGTTCTTCTTCAGCGCCATCACTCTGCCGGTCCTGAGCTGCCGGTACTGTCGGGCGCAAATAATCCTGAGTACGGTGAGCACTGCGCCCATCCCAGATCTGGGACCGATCGGCGGACAGTCACCACGGCACGTGATGGCAGCGCCAGTCAGGAAATCCGCAGCCCGAGGGAGCCAAAGTACACGGTCGATGTCGCACGCCGGACTCCACGCGGATCTCCGGGATAGCGAACAGTCAGTTGACCAGCACGGGAGCCTGGCGAAGGTAGGTCTGATCATTGATCTGTCGTACGAGGAAATCGGCGACGTCGGCGCGCGAGATGATCCCGTTGCGCCACTGTGCGGCCTCGGAAAGAATCTTGTAGCGTCCCGTCCGCGCTCCACCGGTCAGGACGCCGGGCCGCACGATCGTCCACTCGAGCCCGCTTTCATGGATCAGGCGTTCCTGCCGGCTCTTGTCCTCATAGGCGCGGCCAAACACGATCTTGAATGGCAAGCGCTGCAGCCAGCTGATGCTCGCGCCGCTGTCGCCGGCGCCAAACCCGGTCACACAGATCAGGCGTTTGACGCCCTGGGCCCTCATCGCCGCGATCAGCACCCGGGTCGCCTCCGAGAACAATTGCACCGGCCGGAACAGGTCGCCCACTCTCACGCCGAGCGTCTGTATGACCACGTCCATACCCCTCAGGGCGGATTCCACGTCATGGGCCTGCAACGCGTCGCCGCGCACCTTCTCGAGATTCGGATCCGAGAATGCCATTGCGGTCGCCGATCGCGCGAACGCACGCACCCGATGCCCGGCCGCGAGCGCCCGGCGAGCGGTCTCCAGCCCGATACCCTGGCTTGCTCCGATGATCAGTACCTGCACGGTCTCGATCCCGCCTGTCGACAACGTCCTGCCGTTCGCGCGCCGTTGACGCCCCGCAAGGCCGCGCCCTGTATTCGGCGCACCGAGCCCGCATCGTGCCCCAGGGATGCGGCGGGGAATCGGCAATCAAGAATAACTGCCTGATCTGCGTCTGCCAACCACATCGGGGCCTGCCAACCAGGAGGATTGTGTGCGTCTGACCATTACTGCGGCTGCGGCCGTGACTGCGTTCCTGTTTGCCACGCCGGGCTCTGCGGCAGAAGTCTTCAAGGACTACGTCCGGAGCAAGGAAGTCGACGACATGAGCTTCGTGCATGTGACTCCGGGCCGGCTCGACGACTATCTGGACGGTCTGAGGCAGACCTGGTTGAGCACCTGCGAGCTTCAGAAGAAATACGGTGCTGCGATCGACTGCGCAATCTACGCGAGCACGACGATGGCGAACCGCGATTTCAACCTGGTCCTCGTCGTGAAACGGCCGAGCGCCGCCATGGCCGATCCGGACGAGAAGCGCTACAACTCCACAATGGCCGAGTTACGCAGGCAGCTGGCTGAGGACAAGCAGAAGAAGCTGGTCCAAAGCTATGAGGAGATGCGCACGATGTTTGGGCAGCAGGAATTCCGGCAGCTCACCTTCAAGTAGCGGCGCGGCGCGATGCCCTCAGGGCTTCCAGAAATGCCGTTCAGGCAAACCCACTACACCGGCATTCTTGGTCATATGCGCGACCAGGGCGGGCGAATCGAAGAACGCTGTGGCCCGGGCGACATCGCTGACCGTCCATAGGAGCAGGAGGCTGTTCGGGTCATCGTCCAGCTGGAGCATTCCGTGGTCGGTCAGCCCGGCGCTCTTCCTGTCCGCCGCATCCATCGCATAGGCCTTGCGAGCGGTCTCATAGTCCCGGACAGACAGCGTCATTGTGGCGTAATGGGCGGCGGACCCAGGGCGGTACTCACCGTGCCGAAACCTCACCCTCGGGGTCCCGATGATGCCCGCCGCCTTCATGGTGGCGGCCAGATCCGGCGACGTGGTAAATGCCTTGGCGCGGCGGACATCGCTGACCCCGAACATGAGCGCCAGTAGATTGGCATTGCCATGCTCGCGCAACACATGGATGTCGGTGAGGCCGGCCGCGGCGCGGTCCGGCGCGTGCGCGTCAAAGGCCTTCCTCCAGGTCGGGTAATCCTTGCATTCATGAATGATCGTCAGGTAGTTCGCCACCTTGGCTCTCCGGGTGTTTGTGGTCGTGCAGGCGGGTTCTGAGCCTACACGAACACGCCAGCGCCGCGAGAGTCCTGTGAGACACCGGGATCCGGGCAAGTCCGGCCCGACACTCGCCACCCCGGTACGGTCATTCGTAATCGCGTTGGACGCGTTATGATTCGAGCTTGTGTATCCGCGTGAGGCGGTCTGGGGCGACCCGGGCCGGAGATGCCGATGCGCCGAATGAAGCTCATTGCGGCGGTCCTGTTGGTGTGCGCTGCGGCGCGCGGCATGGCGCAGGAGCATCGCCATGGGAATGGGAACGGCGAGCGGCTGGGAGAAGTTCACTTTGCCACATCGTGCAGCGAACGGGCGCAGCGTGATTTCGATCGCGCCGTAGCCCTGCTGCATTCCTTCCAGTTCAGCCGTGCCATCGAGGGATTTGACGCGGTTCTGCGCGTAGACCCTGCGTGCGCGATCGCGTATTGGGGCATCGCGCTCAGCGCCTGGAGCAATCCCTTCGCGCCGGGACAGAAGGATCAGGGCCAGCTGCAAGTCGGGCGGCAGAGCGCGGAGCGCGGCAACGGGCTGGGCGCCGGGACGGAGCGCGAACGCGCCTATCTCGCGGCGGTCGGCAAGCTGTACGGCGACTATGAACGCACGCCGCAGCAGCTGCGCCTGCTCGCTTATCGCGACGCCATGGGAAACGTGGCGGCTCGATATCCGGAAGACCACGAGGCGCAGATTTTCTACGCGCTGGCGCTCGCGGTCGCGCAGGATCCCGGCGACAAGAGCTACGCGGATCGTCTCAAGGCCGGAGCAATCCTCGAGGAACTGTTTACGCAAGAGCCGACGCATCCCGGTCTGGCCCACTACATTATTCACGCCTACGATGTGCCCGCGCTGGCCGGCCGGGCGCTGGTCGCGGCGCAACGTTACGCGGAAATTGCCCCCGATGCGCCTCACGCGCTGCACATGCCCTCGCATACCTTTACCCGTCTGGGATACTGGCAGGAGTCCATTGCCAGCAACGTAGCGGCCGCAGCGGCCGCGCGGCGCCAGGGTCAGACGGCCGAAGAGCTGCATGCCAGCGACTACGAGACTTACGCCTACCTGCAGACGGGGCAGGACCGCGCGGCGGCCCGGATCGTGGCTGCGCTGCCGGAAATGGCCGCACGCTTCGATCCGAAGGCGCTGCTGGTCGGCGCCGGCCCGCCCGCGGCCGGCTATTTTGCGCTCGCGGCCATCCCGGCGCGCTACGCGCTGGAGCGCCAGGACTGGCAGCAGGCGGAAAGGCTGGCCGTGTCGGAAACTCCGTTTCCCTACACCGAGGCGATGAGCTGGTTCGCTCGGGGACTGGGCGCGGCACGATTGGGACATGCTGCGGCGGCAAACGAAGCGGTGGCGGCGCTGAGGCAGATTCAGGAGCGCCTTGCGCAGGCCGATGAGCGTTATTGGGCACAGCAGGTGGACATTCAGGCCACGGCGGTGTCGGCATGGTCCGCGCTGGCCGCGGGCAGGAACGAGGAGGCGATGCGGCGGATGGAAGCCGCGACGGACCTGGAAGCAGGGACGGAGAAGAGTGCGGTGACACCCGGACCACTGGCTCCCGCACGGGAACTGCTCGGAGAGATGTTGCTGGAGATGCATGAACCGGCCAGGGCGTTGCTGCAGTTTACAACCACGCTGCAGAGGGAGCCGCGGCGCTTCCGGTCGTTATATGGAGCGGCGCGCGCCGCGCAGCTCAGTGGGAACACAGCTCTGAGTCAGCAGTATTTTGGCGAACTGCTGGCGGTTTGCGCGCGCTCCGACCAGCCCGGCAGACCCGAGCTCAGGACAGCGCGTGAGGCGGTGGCAAAGCGCAGGAGCTGACCCGGCGGAGTGAATGCCGGGAAACGCTCGCTTCGAGGGCGACCCGCACCGCGGCTAGGGGCGCCTCCCCGCAGCGCGCCTGGACCGTGTGGGGGGCCGGGGCGAGGCGGGAGCGGCCTGCATGTGCTGCAGACGTGCGCGCAGGCGCGGAGCGGCGAAATCGAGCAGCGCGCGCAGCTTCAGCGGCAGGCGGCCCTGGCTGGTGTAGAGGAAGTGCACGGGCAGCGGTGGCGGCTCGAAGGTTTCCAGAACCAGTGAGAGCTGGCCGGCACGCAGCGCGGGTTCGACCTGGTAGGACAGCACGCAGGTCAGGCCAAGGCCGGCGATCGCCGCGTCGATGGCCGCTTCGGCCGTCGAGACCGTGAGCCGCGGCCGAATGGGCACGACGAGGTCGTCGCGACCGACCCGGAAACGCCAGCTGTCCCCGCTGGCGAGGAGTTCAAAGCTGACGCTGCGATGCGCCGTGAGCGCACGCGGATGCTGCGGTATGCCGGCCTCAGCCAGATAAGCCGGGCTGGCGCAGACGATGCGACGAATGCTGCCCAGGTTGGTCGCCACCAGCCCACTGTCCGGGAGTGGACCGATGCGCAGCGCCAGGTCCACGTGGTCTTCGACCAGATTGACGGTGCGATCGCCGAGCGCGAGCCGCACCTGGACGTCCGGGTAGGCCAGCAGGAATTCCACCACCACCGGCAGCACATGCAGCCGCCCGAATACGACGGGCGCGGTGACCACCAGTTCGCCCCGAGGCGCGCTGTACTCGCCGGCCGCTGCGCGCTCGGCCTCATTCACGTCCTCGAGGATCCTGCGGCATGCGGCGACATAGCCGCGCCCGGATTCGGTCAGCGTGAGCTGGCGGGTGGAGCGGATCAGGAGCCGCGTTTTCAGGGTCTCTTCCAGATCCGAGACCTTACGGCTCACCGTCGCGAGCGGCATGCCCAGCTTGCGGCCGGCCGAAGACAGGCTCCCGGCATCGACGGCGGCCAGCAGCACCTTCATGGCGTCCAGGCGGTTCATACCAGTCCTTCCATAATATGGAATAGTGCCTCGCGAAAATACCAACTAGTGTAGCTCAACGGAAGGGCCTATCGTCTTCCTCGCCGCCCCAAGGGGCCTGGTCACCCAACATCAACAGGAGATTTCCATGTCACGCATTCCGACCCCCGCGACGATCGAGGCCGCGCCGGCCGCCTCCCAGCCGCTGTTAAACGCCGTCAGGAAGCAGCTCGGCGTCGCGCCGAACCTGTTTCGCCTGGTGGCGAACAGCCCCGCGGCGCTGGAAGGCTATGTCAGCCTGTCCGCCGCGCTCGGCAAGGGCGAGCTGCCGGCCGCCACCCGCGAGCGCATCGCCCTGGCGGTCGCCGAGATCAATGGCTGCGACTACTGCCTGTCGGCGCATACCTATCTCGGGCGCAATGTCGCGAAGCTCGACGATGCGGAGATCGCCGCCAATCGCAGCGGCGCCTCCCGCGACCCCAAGGCCGACGCCGCCGTGCGCTTCGCCGCGCAGGTCACGCGGCTGCGCGGACACGTGAGCGGTGAGGATTTCGCGGCGGTCAGGGCGGCGGGCTACACCGATGCGCAGATCATCGAAATCGTGCAGCACGTGGCGCTCAACTGCTGGACCAACTACATCAATACCGTCGGCCAGACGGAGATTGATTTCCCCGTGGTCAGCGCCCGTAAAGTGGCCTGAGATACGATCGCGAGCCTGGGTGAGGCCGGCGGCGAACCCGCCGGCTCTTGCCGCAGGACGCGCAGTTCGATACCCGCCTTGAAGCCTGCCTGGAGGCAGCCATGGACCGACCACCCCTGCCGCCGTTCACGCTGGAGACCGCCGTCCGCAAGGTGCGTCTGGCCGAGGACGCCTGGAACACCAGGGATCCCGAACGGGTGGCGCTCGCCTACACCGCGGACAGTCGCTGGCGCAACCGCGCCGAGTTCCTGCAGGGGCGGGAAGCCATCGTGGCCTTTCTCACCCGGAAGTGGCGACGGGAACTCGACTACCGGCTCATCAAGGAGATCTGGGGCTACCGGGACAATCGCATGGCCGTGCGCTTCGCCTACGAGTGGCACGATGACAGCGGACAGTGGTTTCGCAGTTACGGCAATGAGAACTGGGAATTCGACGAGCATGGCCTGATGCGCGTACGGTTCGCGAGCATCAACGACGCGCCCATGGTGGAGACGGAGCGGCGCTATCACTGGCCGCTGGGCCGCCGACCGGACGACCATCCGTCCCTCGGCGAGCTCGGGTTCTAGGCCCCGTGCGAGCCCACCGATGAAATACTCCAGCGACGTTGCCTTCACCCCCGCAGTCAAGGCGGTACAGCAGCGCAAGGGTTCGCGCGCGAACTACGAGCGCATGGAGAAAGCCGGATCGTGGGAGACCCGCATCACGCCGGATTTGCGGGCCTTTATCGAATCCCAGTCCAGCGTGTTCCTGGCCACGGCCAGCGCCGCAGGTCAGCCGTACATCCAGCACCGGGGCGGCCCGCCCGGATTCCTGACCGTCCTGGACGAACAGACCCTCGGCTTTGCCGACTTTGCCGGTAACCGGCAGTACATCACCCTCGGCAACCTGGCGGAGAATCCCAGGGCACACCTGTTCCTGATCGATTACGCGCACCGCAGGCGCGTGAAGCTCTGGGGCGAAGCACGGGTAATTGAGGACGATATGACACTGATCCGGCGCCTGCTGCCCAAGGACTATCGCGCGCGTGCCTCCCAGGTCATTCTATTCGACCTCCATGCCTGGGATGCCAATTGTCCGCAGCATATCCCGCAACGTCTCGAAGCCACCGACGTGGCCGCGTTGATCGCGGATCGCGATCAGCGGATCTCGGAGCTGGAGGCGCAGATCGCCAGCCTGCGGGCGGCCAAATAGGATTGCCATCAGGACAGCGGCCATCGGCAACCGCACGACGTAGCGAACGACGCCGGTATCCCTGATCTGAGTGAACGCTCCCGGGGACCACGGCGCGGCCACCACCCTCACTGCCTGAACGCCTTCGGGTGTCGCTGGCGGACCAACAGATGTCCCGCGCGCTGTTGCCCAGCAGCCCTCATTCACGAGCCGCTCGCAACCCTTGCGAATTCGCAGCGCAAACCTTTTTCTTTTCATTCTCAATCACTTGCTTCGTGGCCACACGCCCGGCACTCCGCTTGGCACGGCGCTCGCTATATAGATCACCGAGCAGATGCTCAAACGTCCATCCACCTCAACAACTTTTTTACCTTTAGGAGAACTGAAATGCTGATCAAAGACCTGAGCAAGGAACTCGACACCAAGGCCATGACTGCCGTGCGCGGCGGTGACAACGGCTCGTCCGCCACCAACACCATCGGCCAGGCGCTGAACCTGTCGGCGCCCGTGAGTGTGCTGTCGAACGGCCCGTCGAACACCGACGTCCACGTCAACGGCACGCAGAACGCGTC
>Ga0075015_100000464_pt1 | contig 14121 bp, 17 predicted proteins | sample AleBraG_ABR_2013_FD_71476 | JGI IMG/M metagenome (GOLD analysis project Ga0075015, IMG submission 71476) | Freshwater sediment microbial communities in response to fracking from Pennsylvania, USA - Alex Branch Run_MetaG_ABR_2013 | ecosystem: Environmental > Aquatic > Freshwater > Creek >...
CTGTGGCGGCGTGCCACGGCAAAACGGGCCTGAAGACCCCGGCCGCCGCCCCCACCAACGTAGCCGGTGCGAGTGGTGCGGCGGGTGCGGGCGCTGCCGGTGCTACGGGCGAGGGTGCAGGCGCCAATGCGGCCGGTGCCGCCGGCGCGGAAGGCAACGGGGCGTCGGCGCCTGCGGGCGTGAGCCGGCTGGTGTATTTTGATTTCGACAGCAGTGAGATCCGACCGGAGTTCGTCTCGGAGATCGCGGCGCACGCGCGTGCCCTGGCTGCCAATGCCAGCATTCGCGCCAGACTCGAAGGGCATACGGACGAGCGTGGCTCGCCCGAGTACAACATCGGTTTGGGCGAGCGGCGGGCACAGGCCGTGCGCCGCGCCTTGCTCCTGCAGGGTGTGGCTGAATCTCAACTGACCACGGTGAGCTTTGGCGAGGAACGCCCCGCAGTGGCCGGTCAGACCGAGGATGCCTGGGCAAAGAACCGCCGTGTCGAAATCGTTTATTTGAATTGACGAAGGTTGAGAGCGCCATCATGAAAGCAAGAGTGCTATTGCTCGCACCATTGGCCGCGGCCTTGGGCGCTTGCGCCACTAACCCGGCCGAAGATCCGGTGCAAATCAAGCTCAACGATGTGGACACACGTCTGGGCCGTGTCGAGCGCGTGATCAGCAACCAAAGCCTGGTCGATCTCTCGCGCCGGGTCGACACGCTCGAAGGGCAGTCGCGCGATCTGCGCGGCAGCACCGAGGTGCTGCAAAATGGCAGCGAGGCGCTGCATAAGCAGCAGCGCGATCTGTACGCGGACCTCGACAAACGCATTGCCGCGCTGGAAGGCGGCGCGCGAGTGAATGCGGCTGGTGCGGCGGGACCTGGCGCCACCGCAGGCCGGGACGCCACGACGGGCGGCGTCGTGGGGGGCGCCGGCACTGGGTCGGACGGTCCAATCGGCGCGGGCAGCGCGGGCAGCGCGGGCGCTGGCGCGGCGACGGGATCAGCGGCGACGCCGGTGGTCGATGAGCAGGGCGCTTATACCCGCGCGTTCGATCAACTCAAGAGCGGTGAGTACCATGCCGCTGCCGTGCAGTTTCAAGCTTTTATGGAGCGGTATCCGCAAAGCACGCTGCTCGACAATGCCCAATATTGGATTGGTGAGTCGTACTACGTGACTCGTGACTACGATCAGGCCGCGGCCGCATTCAAGGCTGTGGGCGAGCGCTGGCCGGCGTCGCGCAAAGCGCCGGACGCGCTGCTGAAGCTAGGGTTTACCCAGTACGAGCAGAAGCACCTGCGCGATGCGCGTGCGACATTGACACAAGTCACGCAGCGTTTCCCCGGTACCGACGCGGCGCGCCTGGCGACCGAACGGCTGCAAAAACTTCCCGCGGAGGGGCGTTGAGCATTGATGAGCGGCTGAAGATCACCGAAATCTTTCACTCGCTGCAGGGTGAGGCGCAGTTCGCCGGTGTGCCAAGCGTTTTTGTGCGGCTCACGGGCTGCCCGCTGCGTTGTCACTATTGTGATACCGCGTATGCCTTTCATGGTGGGGAATGGTGGACCCTGCCGGCCATCCTGGCGCGGGTCGCGGAATTTGAAACCCACGATGTATGCGTCACGGGCGGTGAGCCCCTCGCCCAGCGCAATTGCGCCCTATTGCTCAAGGCGCTGTGCGACCAAGGCCATCGAGTGTCGCTGGAGACCAGCGGAGCCCTGCCATACGCCGCGCTCGACCCACGGGTAATACGCGTGGTGGATGTGAAGACGCCCGAGTCGGGTGAAGAGTCGCGCAATCTTTACGGCGAACTGGACACATTGCGGGCGCAGGATCAAATCAAATTCGTGATTGGCTCGCGCACAGACTACGAATGGAGCCGCGCCAAGGTGCAGGCGATGGCATTGGCCCAACGCTGCGGCGTGCTGTTCTCGCCCAGTTACGGACAGCTCGAGGCTCGCGATTTGGCGGACTGGGTGTTGGCGGATCGATTGCCGGTGCGATTTCAGATTCAATTGCACAAGTACCTGTGGGGCGAAGCGCGTGGGCGGTGAGGCCGTCGACGGCACGGGAGTGCGCGCGGTGGTGCTGCTCTCGGGTGGATTGGATTCGGCCACGGCGCTGGCTTGGGCCATCGAGCGGGGTTTTGAGGGCCACGCGTTATCGGTGGCGTATGGACAGCGTCATGCCGCGGAATTGAATGCCGCCGAGCGGGTTGCGAAGGCGATCGGTGCCCGCTCGCATCGGGTGATGCATGTGGACCTGGGTACATTGGGCGGCTCGGCCCTGACTGACCGCGCGATTGCTGTACCCGAGTGTGCCGCACCATCGGCGGGGACCATACCTGTCACCTATGTCCCGGCCCGCAACACAGTGTTGTTGTCGCTGGCGCTGGCCTGGGCAGAGGTGCTGGGTGCCGGGGCGATCGTCATCGGCGTGAATGCCGTGGACTATTCCGGCTATCCTGATTGCCGGCCCGAATTCATTGCGGGCTTTGAACGCCTGGGGCAACTGGCCACCCGCGCGGGCGTTGAGGGACGGGCGCTGCGCGTTCACGCCCCCCTGCAGTATTGGAGCAAGGCGCAGATCGTCCGCGAGGGGGTGCGAATGGGGTTGGACTACTCGCTGACCGTATCCTGTTACCAGGCGGACGAGTTGGGGCGCGCCTGCGGACGGTGCGATGCCTGTCGCTTGCGGCGCGAGGGATTCGCAGCAGCCGGCGTGATGGACCCCACCCGGTATACCTGATTCTGGCGGGCGGTTCCGGTATCATGCCGCCCCCTCCCGTAGGACGTGTGGGTCGGTAGCTCAGTCGGTAGAGCAGCGCCCTTTTAAGGCGTTGGTCGTGGGTTCGAGCCCCACCCGACCCACCATCAGCCTCTTCCAGAGACGTCCGCAGACTGCCGCTGACTTCTGCGGAAATGGCTGAAATATAGGCACTTCAGCGGAAATCCGGCGTCCAGGGACGTCCGGGAAATTTAGTTCCTTTAAGGGCCTTTTCCGACTCCTAAGATGGTCATATTGGGAGTCATATTGTTTGTTTCTGTAACGTTAAGGCGGGTGCGCGCGAGCGACCCGCATTTTTCGTTTGGGAGAGGAGCGATGAGGAGATGGGACTGGCTACTAGGCCTATATATAGCGAGGCCATCAAGGTGGTGATCCCGATCAGGCTACCTGCGGGGTGAATTTCAAACCAAGCGCCTTTAGCACCTTGAGTACCGTGCCAAGGCTTGGATTGCCGTTTTTTGAAAGCGCCTTGTACAAGCCCTCGCGAGTCAATCCCGTCTCTTTCGCGAGCTGCACCATGCCGCGGGCGCGGGCGATGTCGCCCAGTGCGGCGACAATCAGTGCCGGGTCGTCGGGGGCTTCGTCAAGACAGGCTTGTAGATACGCCGCCATGTCGTCATCGGATTTGAGATAGTCGGCGGCATCCCACCGGGAAGACTGCTCCTTCTTCCGTCGTTTAGCTGCCATACGTCACCTCTTCCAAGCCTTTGCAATGCCGATCGCGCGCTTGATGTCCGCATCCTGAGTTTTCTTGTCGCCACCGCAAAGCAAGACGGCAAGAACGTCACCGCGCTGTATGAAAATTCGAGCGTGGCGGCACTGTAAACGATAGTTCACAATCTGTAAACGATGGTTAACAGGAGAGTTTACCGCTCTGCCTGTTCGCAGACTTGCGAGCACGCATGCAAGCCTGACCGGGGCCCGGTAGAAAGCCCTCAATGAGGGGTCAGCCGATGCGCAACGCCCGAAGCGCCGGCACAATCAACGTTGACAAAAGCGTACCTCAGGAGGTACAGTGTACCCTGCAAGGTAAGATCCGCATGCCAGACACAGCCAGACGAAAACTTCTGCCGGCGATGTTTTACCGAAACGCGGCGGGTTCGGAGCCGGTGCGCAAGTGGCTCGCCAACTTGGCGCGCGAGGACCGGCGGATCGTCGGGCAGGATATCGCGACGGTTGAGTTTGGCTGGCCGGTGGGTATGCCGCTGTGCCGGTCACTTACATCGCGGCGCGGGCTGTGGGAGGTCAGGAGCGCGGTGACCAGCGGCAGGATCGCCAGGGTTCTGTTTTTTACGCATCGGGGGCAGATGGTTTTGCTGCACGGCTTCATCAAGAAGACGCAACGCACACCCGATGATGATCTGGATCTGGCCATGAAACGCAAGGCGGAGGTGGAACGTGACTCAAAAGCGCAAAAATAAGCATATCGGCTCGTCATTTGAATCTTTTCTTGTCGAACAGGGGCTTTACGAGGAGGTAACGGCCATCGCCTGGAAGCGGGTACTGTCATGGGAGGTTTCCGAGGCGATGAAGCGGGAAGGTATCAGTAAGGGCGAGATGGCGAGGCGGATGAAGACGAGCCGCAGCTATCTCGAACGTTTCCTCGACCCCAACAATCCGAACGTTCTATTGGAAACGGTGCAGAAGGCCGCATCGGCAGTGGGAAAGCGGCTCACGATTGGATTGCTGGACGCCGCTTAACTGACCGGCTAGATGGCATCGCCAAGGATGCCCAGAGTCGCCCACTCAGAGCCAGATTTAGCGGGGGCATCTCTGGGGGCACAAGCAACTAACGTTCTCTGAAAAACCTCGGAAAAGCAATTAGTTAGGGTGGCATGTCGGTGGCCACCCGACCCACCAAGAAAAAAGAGGGTTTAGTTTTTAGTGGCGTAGCGCTTGATTCTCGAAATATGCGCTTGGGCGACATAGATCCGAACACTGAAACCATCCCAATTAAAGAGTTTCCGGATGCGGTCAAAGTAGTCGCCATCACCGGATCGTCCGCGCAAACGAACCAGCGCCGCCTCCCCCAGGCGCTACTTGAGCGCCTTGCGATCAATGTTCGGTACCACACAGACATCGCAGTGGCCTTCGGGGACCCTAGAAAACTAGTCGTTTGTGCTACTCCGGACACAGGGACATATTGCATGGTAGCCGCATCGGAACACGAGGTGAGTACTCAACTGAGCCGCCTGGGTCGGTCAGCGGGAGCAGGGTGGGCGGGGCATTTGCCAGCCACGCAGCGCCGCATGCTCGCGATCATGGAGCGGGCCGCGGTGGGCGCCAACGGCTTCACCCCGGCTGAGCGCAGCCTCTTTGTTCTCTGTGAGTTCTGGGCCGCTGTCAATGGCCGGGATCTGGGTACCCTTTTACGAGTGCGAGAGGAAAAGATGCTGCTCGCCCTCATTGCGATTTGTGGGGCGCTGCAACTCTCGGAAGTTTCAAGGATACTGACCGTGGCGCAGCGCGACTTAAAGGAGCCGCTGGCGCAAGTAAAGCGACGGCATCGGCTCGCGGCCCTCGAGGCCGCGCTGCTCGGGCTCAACGCCCCCATAGACCGGATCATTGGTGACTTTGCGCGATCTCTCTCCCCAGTGTCCCGATTCCGTGCCGCCACCTGGGAGCAATCCTCGGCCCTCTCGGAAGCCGCCGATTGCCGCTAATCACGGTTCCACGCCCGTCGATGCTGAAGCAGTGTACGGAAGCGAACGGACGGATCCACGTCAAGAGTGCACCATGCACCCACAGGCCGATGCGAACCCGTCGTTTCACGGCGTTAGATTGGGTTAAGGAGTGTTGCTGTGTTTGGAACCATCCTGCTCATTGTTGTTGTGCTGCTCGTGACGGAGCGGCTGTGATGTTCGGGTGGCATGCTGAACAACAATTGTTTCGGTCACGATTAACTACAGGGAGAGCGAAGATGCAAGCATCAAAAGGGCAATTCGGGGCGATGATTGTGTTGTTGGCGTTGAGTGCCTGCAACACGGCGCAATCACCTGCTGATGTTCAGCGCAATGTGGCAAGCGCCTCGGCCACTGCTACGGACAATAACAACCGAGCGGGGGAAAAACAGGCGGACATCACGGCATCGGCAAACAAGGATCTCGGTGATGCGACCCAGAAAGCAGACGCCACTGCGGCCGATGCGTCTGCCGACGCGGCGGTCACGCGCGCGGAAGGCGCTCGCAATATTGCAGCGGCCAAGTGTGAGTCGATGGCGGGCGATGCACAAAAGGCCTGCAAGGATGAGGCCGACGCTGCGCTAGAAATGGCAAAGGCCAAGGCGAAGGCTCTCAAAGCCGCTCAGAGTTGAAGAGCACCCACAACGACCCGCTGGCGCCTAATCGGAGGTTTCAATGAATCTGCACTTGTCTATTGGACCCGTCGTGTCACTCATGGCGGGAATTCTGATTCTGGTAGTACCGCGGCTGCTCAACTATATCGTGGCGATTTATTTGATCATCATTGGCCTGCTGGGCCTGTTTGGTACGGCAGGCCTGCACCTCAACTAGCGGGACACCGACTCAGCGGGTCCCTGTCTCGTCGCCGCGGACGAGTTCCTGAACAATAGCAGAACCGGTAAAACCGGTGGCACGGGTGGCGAAGAAACGCATAGCGCCTTTCCGTTAAACTCGCGTCAGTTCATTAAAGATACAATGGAGCCTCGGCGGCCACCCGGTCCACTGCTGCAAGGAGGTGCGCGTGAACAATTTCTCTATTCACCGAGTGGCGGTACTCGGCGCCGGGGTCATGGGTGCACAGATCGCCGCGCATCTGGCCAACGCCGACGTTCCGGTGCTCCTCTTTGATTTGCCGGCAGAGTCCGGGCCGCCCAACGGGATTGTCGACAAGGCCCTGGCGGCACTGGCGAAACTCGAACCCGCGCCGTTGGCGCTCCGGGATCGGCTCGCCTACATCGATGCCGCGAACTACGGCCTGGATCTGGAGAAGCTGCGCGGTTGTGACCTTATTATCGAGGCCATAGCGGAAAAGCTGGAATGGAAGCACAACCTGTACGCCAAGGTCGCACCCTTTATCGGCGAGAAGGCCATCTTCGCGTCCAATACCTCGGGGCTCGCCATACACACTCTGGCCGAGGGCATTCCGCTCGCGCTGCGCACCCGCTTCCTGGGCATCCATTTCTTCAATCCTCCTCGCTACATGTCGCTGGTGGAACTGATCGCCACGGCGGAGACGGATGCGAAGCTGGTGGATGGCCTAGAAACCTGGCTGACCACTCGGCTGGGAAAAAATGTTGTGCGTGCCAAGGACACTCCGAATTTCGTGGCCAATCGCATTGGTGTCTTCTCGATCCTTGCGGTCATGCACCACACGGCACGCCTTGGTCTGGGATTTGATGAGGTCGACGCGCTCACGGGCCCGAAAATCGGTCGCCCTTCGAGCGCCACCTACCGGACGGCGGACGTGGTGGGACTCGATACCCTGGCGCATGTCATCGGCACCATGCAATCCACGCTGGGCGACGGGCCCGCTGCGGATCCGTGGCACCCATACTTCAAGTCACCGGATTGGCTGGCGGCTCTGATATCCAAGGGGGCTCTGGGCCAAAAGACTAAGGCGGGCGTCTTCCGCAAGGTCGGCAAGGAGATCCAGGTCATGGACCTGGCCACCGAGGGCTATCGGGTGGCCGACGGTAAGATCGACCCGGAGGTGGAGACCCTCCTAGCCATTCGCAATCCGGCAGAAAAGCTTGCCGCTTTACGTGCCTGCACCCATAAACAGGCCGAGTTCTTGTGGTCCATATTTCGGGACGTGTTTCACTACAGCGCGTACCACCTGGCCGGCATAGCGGACAATGCTCGTGATCTGGACTTTGCGATGCGGTGGGGCTTTGGCTGGCAACAGGGCCCGCTGGAGACGTGGCAGGCGGCAGGATGGCGCGAGACCGCGCAGGCAATCCGGGCCGATATCGAAGCCGGACGGGCCATGGTGAAGGCGCCGCTGCCGGACTGGGTCGCGAGCAGGAACGGAGTACACGAGGCGAACGGTTCGTTTGCCGCGGCCACTGGGATTCTCAGACCCCGCTCCGCTCTTCCGGTTTATGCCCGTCAGCTCAACCCTGAGCGGTTGGTCGGTGAGGCCGCTGCGGATCGGGGTGCGACACTGTGGGAAAACGACGGCGTGCGGTTGTGGCATCTGCCTGCGCAGGATGGGCGCATCGGCATACTCTCCTTCAAGACGAAGAAACATACGATTGGTAGTACCGTAATCGAGGGTCTGTTTGAATCCATCGCACGCGCCGAGCGCGAGCTGGACGGCCTGGTGCTCTGGCACGAAGCACCGTTCAGCCTGGGCGCCAATTTGGTCGAAGTGGTGGAGGCCTGCAAGGCCAAGCAGTTTGAGGATCTTGAGCGGTTCATCGCGAAGTTCCAGCAAGCCGCTATGAAGTTCAAGTACGCCACGGTGCCCACGGTGGTGGCGGTGCAAGGCATGGCACTCGGGGGCGGATGTGAGTTCACGATGCAGGCCGCCCACCGGGTCGCTGCGCTGGAGACCTATATCGGTCTCGTTGAGGTCGGTGTTGGACTCATCCCCGGGGGCGGCGGCTGCAAGGAATTGGCGTTGCAGGCTGCAGACCATAGTGAGTGGGCTGCGGGTGGTGATGTGTTCGCCTTCATTCAGAACGCGTTCCAGAATGTGGCGATGGCGAAAGTGTCCAAGAGCGCGTTGGAAGCGGTGGCGCTTGGGTTTTTGCGGGCCTCCGACGACGTGCTATTCAGTGCCCGCGAGCTGCTCTATGTGGCCATCCGACGCGCCCGGGCGATGGCCGAAGCCGTCTATCGTCCGCCACTCATCCGCCGTTCGGTACCGGTGGCCGGTCGGAATGGCATTGCGACCTGCGAGATGACGCTGATCAACATGCAGGAGGGCGGAATGATCAGTGAACATGACTACAAGGTGTCGCGCGCTGCGGCCGTGGCGCTCTGTGGCGGGGAGATCGAATCGGGCAGCCGGGTGGGCGAGCAATGGCTGCTGGATGTCGAACGGGCACAATTTGTGGACCTGCTCAAGACCGAGAAAACCCAGCAGCGCATCGCACACACGCTCCAGACCGGCAAGCCGCTGCGTAATTAGGGCGCGCTTTGAATTGTCTCCGAGGACTACTTCATGAATAAGCCAATCCAGGATGCTTACATTGTGGCGGCGACACGCACGGCCGTGGGCAAGCGCAATGGCATGTACCGCTTTGTTCGCCCGGACGATCTGCTGGCGCATGTGCTTGGCCAGGTGGTCTCGCAGGTCCCTGGGCTCGAGCCGAGCGAAATCGGTGATGTCATCGTGGGATGCGCGATGCCTGAGGCCGAGCAAGGCATGAACGTGGCCCGCATTGGCCTGTTGCTGGCGGGTTTGCCGGCCAATGTCCCCGGGATCACCATCAATCGCTTCTGCTCCTCCGGCCTGCAGGCCGTGGCCGACGCGGCGGCGCGCATCCGCCTGGGTGAGGCCGACGTCATGATCGGTGCCGGAACCGAGTCGATGAGCGTGATGAGCCAGATGATGGGCAACAAGGTGAGCCTGAATCCGGCCGTTTTTGAGAAGCACGAGAATGTGGCCATTGCCTTCGGCATGGGTCTGACGGCGGAGAAGGTGGCGGAGCGCTGGAAAGTCAGCCGGGAGGATCAGGATGCCTTCGCGCTGCAATCCAATCAGCGCGCCTGTGCGGCGATCGCCGCTGGATTTTTTGAAGGTGAAATTTCCCCCTACACGGTTCGATCCCATGTGCCAGGAGAAAACGGCACCGTTCGCGTTACCGAGAAGATCTGCGCCCAGGATGAGGGTCCGCGCAAGGACTCATCGCTGGAGAGTTTGGGCAGGCTTCGGCCCGTCTTTGCGGCCCGCGGATCGGTCACAGCCGGTAACAGCTCCCAGATGTCCGACGGGGCAGGCGCAGTGCTGTTGATGAGCGAGGCGGCGCTGAAGCGCTACGGCGTGAAGCCGCTGGCCCGGTTTGTCAGCTTTGCCGTCGCTGGTGTGCCGCCCGAGGTCATGGGCATTGGACCCATCGAGGCGATGCCGCGAGCCCTAAAAGCGGGCGGGCTGCAGCAGGCGGATCTGGATTGGATCGAACTGAATGAAGCCTTCGCGGCACAATCGCTGGCCGTGATGCGCACACTGGGGCTGGATGCGGCCAAAGTGAATCCACTGGGAGGGGCTATAGCGCTGGGACACCCCCTAGGCGCTACCGGTGCCATTCGAACGGCTACCTTGGTGAAGGGTCTACAGCGCAATGCGAAGCTTCGCTACGGCTGTGTCACCATGTGCATCGGTACGGGCATGGGCGCAGCGGGAATATTCGAGAGGGTCTGAGGCCCGGTGGCGTTTTTGCATTGGCGCACAGGCTGGCGTTAGCGGCCGTGGTTGGCGCGACGACACATTCGCTCGAGCGCCTCAGCTTCTGGCAGCAGAGCCGCTCTAAGGATGCGAGTCCAGATCACATAGCCCTCGCGGATCATATGTAACCCGTCGCTGCGAAAGATCTCCCTCGGCTTCCCGTTTTCGAGCATCGAGTCGACCACATCGATGTAGTGCAGGTCATGACGCCTCGCGGCGCGCCTGCGTATTGCATCGTTAACCTGGGTTTGCAAGGGCAGCTGGGCAAATCGCAGTATCGAAGGCTTGAGCGAGATGAAGTAAACCGGCGTCGGTCCGAGGGCGCGGGTCTTGCGCGCCATGAATTCATCGAAGTCAGCCACAACCCAGTCGGCCGATTTTCCGGCATTGATGTCGTTCTCACCGGCATAGAAGACAATGGCCCGCGGCCAGTAGGGCGCGACGATCTTGTCGAACCAGCGGTTCACGTACTCAATATGTGATCCACCGAAGCCTCGGTCGATCACCGGTATCGGGGCCATATCCGCCGCCAAAGTGCCTTTCCACTCGACGATGCTCGAAGAGCCGACAAACAGCACCTGGCAGGGTGCCGGCGGGGCGGCACGGTCGGACTCTACAAAGCGGTCTACCTCTGTGCTGAGCTGCTGCTCCAGAGCTGTGGTTTGGCTGGGCGCTGCTTGTGAATTTGCGCCGACAGGGTCGTACGCAAAGAGCAGACCGCACAACACGGTGCAGCGGGAAAAGTTCATCGTAGGGACCTTAAGGTTAGAAGGTCAAATAGTCGAGTCGCGGCACGCGCGAGAAGGCTCGCTCCCGCCCAACCAGCGTTGCCCCGTACGCAATTGCCGTCCCAGCGATCCAGGCATCGTTCTCACCGAGCCGGTGCGTCATGGACGTCTGTATCAACGCAGTACGCCAAGCAATCATCCGAGATAGCTGCACTACACGAAACGGACTGACAAATTCGTTGAGTGCTACCGGATCAAGGAATCCTTCGGCGAATTCCCCAAGCGTCACAATGCTGATGGCCACGGGCATCGACCTTCGGCCCGTTAGAAGAACGGTCGCCGGCCCGTGCCGCCGGCTCGCCAGTTCGCGCTCAAATTCAACCAGAAAGCTGGTATCGAGCAGCAGCATGCTTAAGATGGTTTTCGCCGTGGCCCCGCACCCTTGCCTTTGAACTCTTCCATTACGTCCAGCAATTCACCGGCCGTGAGCGCAGGCCGCTCGGCAAACAGGCGGCGGATCACGCGCGAGAACGATTCGGTATGGTCGCGCTTCTCCCGTGCGAGCAGTGCATACGCGTCGGTTTCAATGGAAATAGTTTTGGTAGCCATACACAGACCATACACGGGCTGTGTATGGTAGTCAATAATTCAGATCCCGTGGGCGTACGCCTGGGCGCCTGCAGCGCGCTAGGTGGGTACCGGACCGGACCCGAGCTCGGCACGCTGCGGCAGCATACACACCAACATGCCGCTGACGATGAGCGCGCCGCCAAGCAGGTCCCGCGCGCGCAAGTGCTCATGCACCAGCAGCGCGGAAAACACAGCGGCGAATACGGGTTCGAGCGAGTAGATGATGGCGGCTTGGACCGGCGGCACGACGCGTTGACCCATGACCTGGGTCCAAGTGGTGAGCGCCGTGGCGACCAAGCCCAGATACAGCACCACCCACGGCCAAGCTGGGTTCGCGGCCTGACTCGCTTGTCCGGCGTACACGGCGTGCGCCACCGGTGTGGTGCCCGGCCAGGATGGCCAGGGCGTGCCTTGGTGCGCCACCCACAGCAGGGCAATGATCAACACGCAGCAAACCTGCGCGGCGGAGAAGGCACGCGAGTCGTGCAATTTCACGAATTGGTCCATGGTCAGGATGTAGATGGCATAGCTGGTGGCGCTGAGCAGCACCCAGCAATCGCCGCGGCTCAAATGCAAGGTGTGGGCGTCCCACGCCAGCGCGGTGAGCCCGGCGCTGGCGAGCACCGCGCCCAGCAGAGCCGTCGCGCTCAAGGCGCGACCCAGCAATGGGTACGCCAAAGGCACGAGGATGACATTGAGTCCAATCAGGAAGCCGGCGCGCGCGCTGCCGGTGGTGCTGATGCCCTGCGCGAGCGCCAGAAACGAAACGGACGCCAACGCGCCGGTTAGAGCGCCGTGCCACCAGGTGCGCCACGTGGCGCGGCCCAGAAACCAACCCAGAACCAGCAGCGCCAATGCAAAGCGCACGGCCACCAGCTGCGGGCTGGTGAGGGCCGTGGTGGCAATCTTGATGGTTGGAAACGTAGTGCCCCAGATGAGCGTGGTCAGCAGCAGCAGGGCGATGCCGCGCGCGCGAGTCATGGGGTGTGCCTGCTGCGAGTCACGGTGCACGTGCAGCGCGTGGACGAACCCACAGCGCATAGACCGGGACGGTGATCGCGAGCATGGCGACCAGGAGCCACAGCATGTATGCCGGGCTGCTCAGCAGGACGTAGGCGCAGAAGAGGATGCCGAGCAGCGCGCACAGCTGATAGAACCAGCCAATAGCGCCGATCGCGCCGATCGCGCCGATCGCGCCACTAGCGCCGGTCGCGCCGATGGCGTCGGTTGCACTGATAGCGCTGACAGCGCCTTTGGCGGCGTGTCGGGGGCTTAACAGGGTGAGCAGTGCATAGATGTAGACTAGCAGTGCGAGCAGCACGGAGAGGTCCACCAGGGTTTCAAATTGCTGCGCGAGGGTGGGTGATTCGGTGAGGAGGGCGACCAGGCAGGTAAAGCCGCTGGCCACGATGAGTGCGCGTACGGGGACGCCGCGGTGGTCGACTCGTTCGAGGGCGCGGGGGAGGAAGCCGCGTGCGGCGGCGGCCTGGCCGGTTTGGGCGGCGACCAGTATCCAACCGGAGAGCGTGCCGACGGTTTTGATGAGTGCAGCGATGGCGACGAGGCCTGCGGCGGTGGGGCCGAGGAGTACGCGGGTGGCGTCGGCGAAAGGGGCGGACGAATTCTTGAGCGCAGCGACGGGCAGCAGACCAAAGATGGCGGCCGAGGCGGCGATATACAGCACCGCGGCCAGCAGTACGCCGCCAATGGTGGCGAGGGCGATGTTGCGCTTGGGGTTCTCGACGACGGCGGCGGCCATGGAGGCGCTTTCGAGCCCGAGAAAGGCCCAGAACACCAGCAGCAGGGATTGGGGCAGGGCGCTGCGGAGTGGCAGGGCGGTGGGGTTCCAGGATTGGCGGAACAGGGCGGCGTCGAAATGCGTCCAACCCAGCGTGGCGACCAGCACCACGGGGAGCATGCCGGCCACCATGGTGAACGCGTCGAACTGACAGACGCGACGGGAGCCCTGCACATTGAGCAGGGTGAGCAGTGCGATCAGGGCTATGGAGGCGGTGGTGCCGTGCCAGCCGATTGCTGCACCCGGAATCAGGGCCGCCAGATAGCCGATCGCGGCGATGGCCACGCCGAGATTCCCCGCCCAACAGAGCGTGGTGTACAGCAAATACGATTGAAAGCCCAGGTAGCGGCCAAAGCGGCGCTCGGCGTAGGCGCAAGGGCCGCCGGCTTGTGGGTCGAGCGCAGCGAGGCGGGCCAGGGCGAGCGCGATGCACAGTGCAGCGGCGGTGGCGGCCACCCAGCCCCACAAGCTGATGCCGCCCACGGTGGCGAGGGTGGCGGGGAGCAGGTAGATGCCGGAGCCGATCATGTTGCCGGCCACGAGTACGGTGGCCAGCAGAGGGCCAATTTTAGCGGGGGCGTTCAAACCGAACGGGCGTCGCTGGCGTTGGCGCCGGCGCGGCGGGTGCGAAGAGTCAGCCCGTAATACACGGGTGCGGTGATGGCGAGGCCCACTACCCAGGAAACATCGGCGCCGCCGAGGGCACGAGCCACCGAGCCGGTGTAGAGCGGCGTGGCCATGAACGGGAATTGAACCAGGATGCCGAGCAGGTAACACCCGACGGCCACTGCGTTGAAGCGGCCGTAGATGCCGCCATCCTGTTGCAGAAACGCATGCAC
>Ga0075015_100000465_pt1 | contig 14113 bp, 12 predicted proteins | sample AleBraG_ABR_2013_FD_71476 | JGI IMG/M metagenome (GOLD analysis project Ga0075015, IMG submission 71476) | Freshwater sediment microbial communities in response to fracking from Pennsylvania, USA - Alex Branch Run_MetaG_ABR_2013 | ecosystem: Environmental > Aquatic > Freshwater > Creek >...
CCAACAGGCGCGCCAGCGTGGTGCGGCGGGTCCCGTACGCAAAGACGACGACCGAAAGAGCAGCCGCAGCGAGCGCAAGCGCCATAGCAGCGTGACGAACCCAATCGAGCGGGCCCAACGCAGAGCCGCCCGATATCGCCAACATGAACATCAGCGGCAGGCTCGCGACGATGGCTTGGGCCAGGTTCGTCGTCACTGCCGCAATGGCGGCAATGGGTATGGCGAACAGGGTGAATAGCAGCACTTGGCTGCAAAGCAAACCGGGGAGAAGATCGCTGAAAGAGAAACCGGCGTGCAGGGTGATGGCCAGATCGGCGATCGTTTTCGGCAGGACGATGAATGCGAGCAAAAACAAAATCTTGGCGGCCAACAAGCTGGCGCGAGAATAGGGGCGGGTAAGCCAGAATTGGCGTGTTCCGGGCAAGGGCTCTTCGTGGACCACGCGAACGGTGAGCAGCCAGCCGGCGATTACCAGCAGGAGTGGTGTGCCCAGATCGCGAAAACGCGAGTCGGTGACCTGGAAGAAAACGAAGGTGGCGGCCACTGCCAGAGTGACGCCAATTTCGTAGCGGAGACTACGCACGTCCTTCGAAAAAATGTGCAGCGTTTGCAGCATGGTCTCATTCCGCCTTTCGTCCGCTTTTGGCCAGCGCTACAAATATGGAGCGCAGCGGCATGGCCCGCGCCTCGATCGACATCACGTTGGGCCAAAGAGAATGGATACGGGCCGTCGTCTGTTCCGTTTGAAACTGTGTGTCGGTGAAGCGCACCACCGCGCCCGCTGCTTCGGCGGGCAGCCAATCTGTGGGCCACGGACGCGGGATGGTGGCAGGTTGGTTCAAGAGCACGTCCAGTTCGCGGAAACGATTCTGCAAGGAAGTAAGCTCTTCGGAAAAGCGCAGAGAGCCGTGCTCCAGGTAACCGATGTGGCTTGCGAACGTTTCCATCTCGGCCAGATCGTGGGAGGAAAGCAGAACGGTGGCGTCGGCGCAGTGTCCCAGCAGGGTTTGAATCAGCTCATCCCGCACCAGCGGGTCAAGGCCGCTGAAGGGTTCGTCGAGAACGATGACGCGGGGATGATAAGCCAGTACGGAAGCGAGCGCCGCCTTCATCTTCATGCCGCGCGAAAGTTCCTTCAATTTGCGATCTCTGGGAAGTGCGAACTGGCGCAAGAGTTCGCCGGCGCGGGCGTCGTCCCAGGTGGGATAAAAGGGCTTCAAGTAGCCGAGAAAGTATTCGACGGTCATCCATTCCGGCAGTTGCAAGTTTTCCGACGCGTAGCCAATTTGGGCGAAGTCGGCGGGCGAAAGGCGTCTGGAGTCACGGCCCAAAACGCCGGCGCGCCCGGCGGAGGGCCGCAGCAGGTTCATCAGGATTTTGATGCAAGTGGTCTTGCCCGCGCCATTCGGACCCACCAAAGCGTAGATGCTGCCTTGGGGAACAATGAGATCCATCTGATTGAGCGCGGGCGTGAAGCGGAAGCGTTTGGTTAGGCTTTCGGTTCGAATGGCGGGCATGGTTTCCATCACTTACTTCCTCCTGCCTCTAAGCGTTTCCAATGCTGCTGCATGGCGGCGGTGACATCTTCCATGCTCAGGCCCAAGCGCTTGGCTTCGACCACAAGTTGTTCCAGCTCCTTTTTGAGGAGACGGCTTCGCTCAGTCGCCGTGGAAGACCGGCTAGCGACCACGGTGCCCGTGCCTGGGTGCACCTCGAGCAAGCCCTCGGAGATCAGATGCCCAATGACCTTGTGCGCGGTATTGGGATTGATTTTGAGTGCCGCACTGAGCGCGCGGACCGACGGGAAGGGATCGCCAGACCGCAGTTGTCCGGAGATGACGGCCTTTTTGGCGGCATAGGCAACCTGTTCGTAGAGCGACGTGCCAGGCTCGAATACCAGGCGAAACGGGATCACATGTGTATTATGACGGATAGTACAGTAATGTCAAGGGCATTGAAGAGAACCGGATCGGTCCGCTTTAACGGCGCGGGCTGAGTTATCGTCGCCACGGGTTCGAAATGGCGTTATGGACATTACTCCCGTTCATGTCGTCGTGACGCTACTCGGTCGCGTTGAGCCCAAACGAAGGAGGTGGTGCGACGACGGGATTGGCCATGCTGCTGGGCATGGGACCTCCGCCGGAAGTTTCGAGTATGCGGTGACGCCACGCACACGTTGACCGGTGATGAGGCGTTGGATCGCCTAGAATAGCAACCAGGGATTGCACAGACGTTGGTTCAACGCATATTCAGGTTGCTGCTTTCGCTTGCCGGCGTCGCGGCGGTTACGTTTGCCGGTTACCGTCTAATTCCTGTAAACGCGACCACGATCGGATTCGCGTATTTGCTCCTGGTACTGGTAGTCGCAAGCTACTGGGGATTCGCCGAGGCCGCGCTCACTTCCGTCGCGGCTACGCTCACTTTCAATTTTTTTTTCTTACCGCCGGTCGGGCAGTTCACCATCGCGGACCCGGAAAACTGGGTGGCGCTGTTCACATTCCTAACAACGGCGCTGATCGCGAGCCGCCTCTCTGCCGAAGCGAAGCGCAGGGCACTGGACGCAATTCAAAGGCAACAGGACCTGGAGCGACTGTACACGTTCAGCCGCGCGGTCCTCTTGATTGACAACGCCGAGCCGTTCGCGAAGCAACTGGTCCGAAAGCTGGCAGACATCTTTGAGATGAGCGCCGTGGTGCTCTACGAGCGTCGCACAGAGGAATTTTATCGTGCGGGTCCATCAGATTTTGACGGGCTCGACGATCAGCTTCGCGATTCGGCCCTTCAGGGCACGTCCTTTTCGGACGCTCAACACAATCGCGTGATTACGGCAGTTCGCCTAGGCGCGGAGCCGATTGCGGGCCTCGGGCTTCAGGGACCACAGATGGCCGATACGGTTCTCCAGGGTATCGCCAACCTGGTGGCCATCGGACTGGAGCGGGCGCAGGCGCAAGACCTTGCATCTCAGATTGAGGCCGCTCAGCAAAGTGAGAAACTTCGTGCGAGTCTCCTGGATGCAATGGCACATGAGTTCAAGACCCCGCTAACATCGGTGATGGCGGCGACTACAGCACTCCTGGCAAATCCGGATCAGTCCGCCGAAAACATGATGGACCTGGTCCGGATTGCCGACGAAGAAGCTAAGCATCTCAATGAACTCATCACCGACGCCGTGGAAATGGGACGGCTGGACACCGCAAACATCCACGTGGAGACGGAACATGCGGACGTCGATGACATCGTTCGCGAGGTTGTCGCCTCGATGCGCAGTGAGATCGACGACCGGCCCGTGAATATTGTCTGCGAAGAACATGCCACTGCCATTGCGGTGGATCGACGCCTGATCAAGCTGGCCATCAAGCAGCTCTTGGATAACGCCCTGAAATTCTCTCCTCCAGACACGCCAGTCGCAATCCGGGTACACAACGGCGGCGCCGTCGCGGTGGAGGTAACGGACTATGGCCAGGGGATACCGGTCCAAGAGCAGAAGCGCATTTTTGAGCGCCTGTACAGAAGTCCATCCTTGAAGAACCAGACAGTGGGTTCTGGCCTGGGCTTGAGCATTGCCCAAAACATTGTCCGGGCGCATCATGGAGAACTGACCGTGACGAGTCGTCCGGGGCAGACGACGTTCCATATGACTTTGCCGGCCGACGAGAAAAGAGGGAGCAAGTGAGCGAGGGCCGCATTCTGGTGATCGATGACGAACCTCAAATCCGGCGCGTTATGCGCATGACGCTGACCGGAGCCGGATACGAAGTGGACGATGCCAAGACGGGTGAGGAAGGACTTTCCAAACTACGTGAGTTCCGCCCGGATTTGGTGCTGCTGGATATCAACATGCCTGGCATGGGTGGCTTGTCGGCGTGCCGGTCGATTCGTGCGGACCCGAACGTTGCCATCATCATGCTGACGGTTCGCAACACGGAGGCGGCAAAGGTCGAAGCCCTGGACGCCGGCGCAGACGACTTCGTGACGAAACCATTCAGCACCCCGGAACTTCTCGCCCGTATCCGGGCGGCTCTTCGGCGTGTTCCGGTCTCGCAGTCCGCGCCCGGTCGTCTCCGTATTGGCGAGCTCGGGATCGACTTTGCCGCGCGAACTGTGACACGCGGAGCAACCAGTTTCCACCTGACGCCGAAGGAACTAGACCTGCTGAGATACCTCACGCAGCACGCCAACGAAGTTGTACCGCACCGTGAATTGCTGCAAGCGGTATGGGGACCCGATTATGGCGACCAGGTCGACTACCTTCGAGTCTTTATCAAGAGCCTTCGGAAGAAGGTTGAGCCGGATTCAGATCATCCTCAATACATCACGACAGAGCCTTGGGTCGGCTACCGGTTCAACGGAACACCAACGTCCGCTTAGTGCGTGAAAGCACTCAGTTTCCTGCGCCGTGCCGAGACTGTTGAGCTATTGCACGTCCCCTTCAAATGAAGTTGCAGTCGATGTTTCCGATCGATCTTCATAACTTCTTCATGGCTTTTCTATGACTTCTTCCGGCCTTCACGGGTATTCTCAGGTCGTGGGAGGGCGGAATATGGCACTCGCAGTTGAGAAAATCCTGGTACCGGCAACTGGACACCCTACGCAGTCCGAAGGGGCGGTGGCGGATCAGAAACTGAATATCGCCGTGGTCTTCACATCGGTGGAATCGACGTTGGCGGCTTTGAAGGAGGCCGGCAGTCTAGCGAACAGCCTGGGCGCGCGCATCAGGCTGGTGGTGCCTCAGGTGGTGCCATATCCGCTCCCCCTGGAAACTCCGCCGGTTCTTGTGCAGTTCAATGAGAACCGTTTTCGGGTGATAGCGGCTGAGAGGGCGGTGGAGACCAGCGTGCAAATCTATTTGTGCCGCGATCGTTTCCACACGTTGACCTCGGTATTGAAACCTGGCGTCCTCGTGGTCCTGGGCGGGCGGAAGAGATGGTGGCCGACGAAGGACGAACGCCTGGGCCGGCGCCTCCGGCGTGCAGGGTACGAAGTGTTTTTCACGGAAACGGAGTAACGAGATGCTCGATTTATTCTACGTAGCTATTGGCTGTGGATTTTTGCTTGGTTGCTGGGCCTTCACGAAGGCCTGCGACAAGCTCTAGGGAGAACGTTATGGACTACATCATCGCTGGAATCGCGTCATTGGGGTTGTTCATTTACCTGATCTACGCGCTCCTTCGTCCGGAGAAATTCTGAGGGGAGAAAAATGACTAGCATTGGAGTTTTGCAAGTCGCGATCTTCTTCGTGCTGATTCTTATCTGCGCGAAGCCGCTGGGTGCTTTCATGGCGAAGGTGTTTGAAGGACAGCGCACCTTCCTGCATCCGGTTCTCCGATGGCTCGAAGTACTCACCTACAAACTAATCGGCGTGAAGGAAGAGGTGGAGCAGCGCTGGACCCACTACACGGCGGCCTTGCTGAGCTTCACTATCTTCGGGTTTCTACTGGTCTATGCGATCCAGCGGTTACAGGGGTTCCTGCCCTTCAATCCGCAGCACTTTGGCGCAGCCCAAGTTCCCCCGGACCTTGCCTTCAACACCTCCACCAGCTTCATCACCAACACCAACTGGCAGGCGTATTCCGGTGAATCGACCCTCAGCTATTTCGTGCAGATGGCGGTTCTGGCGGTTCAGAATTTCGCTTCCGCCGCAGCCGGAATCGCCGTCGCGGTTGCGGTGATTCGCGGGTTCGCCCGTCAGGAGAAGAAGACCATCGGCAATTTCTGGGTCGACGTGACGCGCGCCACAGTTTACGTGCTGCTGCCCATATCGATTATCGGCGGGCTTCTGTTTGTCTCGCAGGGCGTGATCCAGAATCTGCATCCTTACACCGAGGTGACCACCGTAGAGGGCGCAAAACAGATCATCGCGCAGGGCCCGGTAGCTTCGCAGGAGGTCATCAAGCAGCTCGGGACCAACGGCGGCGGGTTCTTCAACGCCAATTCGGCGCATCCTTTTGAGAATCCTACGCCGCTCAGCAACCTGCTGCAAATGTTTCTGATCTTTCTGATCCCTGGCGCTTTGACCTACACTTTCGGCAAGATGGTCGGCGACACACGGCAAGGCTGGGCTATATTTGCGGCTTTCTCAATCATGTTCCTGATTGGCGTGTTCGTCTGCTACCACTTTGAGCAGGCCGGCAATCCCATCCTAGCCAAAATGGGGATTCAAAGCGCCGCCACGCCAGGACAGTCCGGCGGGAACATGGAGGGTAAGGAAACCCGTTTCGGGATAGCCAACTCCGCGCTTTTCGCAACGGTGACGACGGATGCCAGTTGCGGCGCCGTCAACGCCATGCACGACAGCTTCACTCCGATTGCGGGAATGGTTCCTCTATTTAACATGATGACCGGTGAGGTCATTTTTGGCGGCGTGGGCGCGGGACTGTACGGCATCCTGCTCTACTGCATCCTCGCCGTGTTCATCGCGGGCTTGATGGTAGGCCGCACACCGGAATACCTGGGAAAGAAGATCGAGCAGAAGGAAGTCAAGATGGCCATGCTGGCGGTGGTTGCCACCGCCTTTAGCATTCTGGTTTTCGCGGCTCTTAGCTCCGTAATCACGTTCTCTGCAAAAGGCTACTGGAATCCCCAGGGCGCCGCCACCGCGAACCTGAACAACAGCGGACCGCACGGGTTCGACGAGATTCTGTATGCCTACACCAGCAACACCGCGAACAACGGAAGTGCGTTCGCTGGAATCACGGTGAACACGCCCTGGTACGACCTCACCACCGGGCTGGCGCAGTTAATTGGCCGGTTCCTGTTCCTGATTCCGCTGCTGGCGGCGGCCGGTAGCCTGGCCGCAAAAAAGAAGATCCCTGAAACGGCGGGAACATTTCCGACCCACGGTCCTCTGTTCGTCGGATTGCTGGTCGGAACGGTGATCATCATCGGTGCGCTGACCTTCTTCCCGGCGCTAGCTCTCGGGCCGATTGTCGAACATTACTTGATGCACAGCGGCAAGCTCTTTTCGATGATCTTGTTGCCGTTGCAGGGAATTTGGAGCTAGCCATGGCCACCACTACGATCCAGGAGCCTAATATGACCTCGCAGATTCCACCGGACGATCCTACGTCGCTTCTCCCCAAGAAGTTGGTGCGCGCGCGTCCGCTCTTCGATCCGGAGATCGTGCGGCGGGCCACCGCGGCATCCTTCGCCAAGCTGAACCCGATCACCTTGTTGAAAAACCCGGTAATGTTTGTCGTCGAAGTGGGCGCCGCGATCACCACCGTGTTCCTGGTGCGCGACATGTTCACGGGCGGCGGGATGATTGGGTTCCAAATCCAGATCTCACTGTGGCTCTGGTTCACCGTCCTGTTTGCCAACTTCGCCGAAGCCATGGCGGAAGCGCGCGGCAAGGCCCAGGCGGATGCTCTTCGCAAGACCAAGACGGATGTCATCGCAAAGCGGTTGACGGCCACTGGGAAAACCGAACAAGTGCCTGGTTCCCTTTTGCGCGCCGGCGACGTCGTGGTCTGCGACGCCAAAGACCTTATTCCAGGGGATGGAGAGGTGATCGAGGGAGTGGCAACCGTGGATGAATCGGTCATAACAGGAGAGAGTGCGCCAGTCATTCGCGAATCCGGTGGCGACCGCAGCGCGGTTACGGGCGGCACTCGTGTCCTGTCGGATCAAATCAAAATCAAGATCACCTCCAACCCCGGCGAGACATTCCTCGATCGGATGATTGCTCTGGTCGAGGGCGCCCAGCGCCAGAAGACGCCGAATGAGATCGCGTTGAATATTCTGATCGCGGGCCTGACGCTGATCTTCCTGCTCGCGGTGATAACGCTGCAACCCTATTCGGTGTTCAGCGTCGCGCAGGCGGGCTCGGGATCGATTCCGACCGTGGCCGTGCTCGTCTCGCTGCTGGTTTGCCTGATCCCGACGACCATCGGCGGATTGCTTTCGGCTATCGGCATCGCCGGAATGGACCGCGTGATGCAGCACAATGTTCTGGCCATGAGCGGCAAAGCCGTGGAGGCTGCCGGGGATATCAATTCGCTGCTGCTGGACAAGACCGGTACGATCACACTGGGCAATCGGCAGGCCGTGAATTTCCTCACCATTAATGGAGTTACCGCCGAGGAATTGGCCGATGCCGCGCAGTTGTCCAGCTTGGCTGACGAGACCCCTGAAGGTCGCTCCGTTGTCGTTCTCGCCAAGGAAAGACATGGCCTTCGGGGCCGGCACATTCCGGAACATGAGGCGACGTTCATCCCATTTTCCGCTTACACGCGCATGAGCGGGGTCGACTTTGAGGGACGGCGGCTTCGCAAGGGGGCCAGCGATGCGATCTGCAAGTTTGTTACTGAGCAGGGCGGTAAAGTCCCCGGCGATTTCCAGGAAATGAGCGATCGCATCTCGCGAAGCGGCGGTACGCCCTTGGCCGTGTGCGATGGCAAGCGTTTGTTGGGCGTCATCCACCTGAAAGATATCGTCAAAGGCGGAATGAAGGAACGCATCGCACAACTTCGCCGCATGGGCATTCGCAGCATCATGATTACGGGCGATAACCCGCTCACCGCGGCTGCGATTGCGGCGGAAGCAGGAGTGGACGATTTTCTGGCGCAGGCCACGCCGAAGGACAAGCTGGAGTACATCAAAAAGGAACAAGCCGCCGGGCGCCTTGTAGCCATGACCGGTGATGGCACGAACGACGCACCTGCGCTCGCACAAGCCGACGTTGGGCTGGCCATGAACACCGGCACGACTGCTGCGAAAGAAGCCGGCAACATGGTGGATCTCGACAGCAATCCAACCAAGCTCATTGAGGTGGTTGCGATTGGAAAACAACTGCTGATCACGCGCGGTGCTCTGACAACCTTCTCCATCGCGAACGATGTCGCCAAGTACTTCGCTATCATTCCCGCGATGTTCATGACCATGTATCCGGTTCTGGACAAGCTGAACATCATGGGGCTGCACACTCCGCAAAGCGCCGTACTGGCGGCCGTGATTTTCAATGCGCTCATCATCATTGCGCTTGTACCGCTAGCCTTACGCGGCGTGAAATACCGCCCCGTTGACGCGGCCAGCTTGTTGCGGCGCAATCTGCTGATTTACGGTGTGGGCGGGATCATTGCGCCTTTCCCGGGAATCTGGCTCATCGATCAAGTGTTGTTCGCACTGCGTTTGGTATAAGAAAGGCAAATTACCATGTGGGAACAAATTCTTCCAGGACTTAGAATCAAGCTCTTCATGACGGTCGTGCTCGGAGTTGTGTATCCGCTTGCGATGACTGGTATCTCCCAGATCATGTTCCCGAAGCAAGCCAACGGGAGCCTGGTCAGAACCGGCGGCAAAGTAATCGGATCGGAACTCATCGGCCAGAGCTTCACGAAACCAGAGTATGTTCATCCTCGCCCATCATCCGCCGGCAGTGGGTACGACGCGACCGCCAGCGGCGGCTCGAACCTGGGACCCACCAGCGCCAAGCTCGTCCGTGGCACGACGAAAGTGGACGACAAGAAGAACGAGGTGGTCGATTTCGATGGCGTCAGCCTGCGCATCGTTCACTACAGCCTTGAAAACGGCATTCCCTATGAATCGTCAGTGCCGCTGGATCAGTTCAAGGATACGAACGGATTCCTCAATGATGTGAAGTTGATCAAGGCCTTCAACGATGACAAAGCGCCGTTATTGTTCACGCCGAAGGCGCCGATCCCGGCTGATGCCGTAACTGCCTCCGCTAGCGGCCTCGACCCGCATATCAGCCCGGATTTCGCGCTGGCGCAAGCAGCTCGGGTCGCCAAAGCTCGCGGCATTTCCGTGGAGCAGACCAACCAACTCATCTCCCAGTTCACGGAGGGCCCCGACCTGCGCCTCCTTGGCGAACCCAGGGTGAATGTGCTGAAGCTCAATCTGGCCCTCGACCAGCAGTTTTCCCGTAAGTAGAGAGTTTGTTCGGCAATTGGCACTCGCGGGTGGTCCAAAGGAGCGCTTACATGAGAACCATGTTGTTTTCAACCATACTGATGCAGGTTGCTTTAGTGGCCCAGAACCCGCCTCCGCAGGCCCCGGCCCAGCCGGCGGCTGCTGACCAGACTGCCCCACCGCCGGCCCCGGCGCCGCTCCCAACTCCTGCAATCACCGGCCCGCTGCAGGCTGCCCCCCCCAACACCTTCGACGCCGGACCGTTTGGCAAGGTCGCCGTGAACGGCATTCTCACGGGCATGGGCCTGTGGCAGGCCAATCACGTCCCAGGTGATGAACCCAGCCAAGCTGCTTTAAGTAACGGGCAGATCTTTATACAAAGGACCGAGGGCTGGTTTCAGTTCTATTTACAGGCCGGCGCCTACGACATTCCGGCACTGGGGGTGCCGTTCCTTGCCACCGGCAAAACAGTGAGCGATTTCTATAGCCCGCTGCCAGTGGCCTTTGTGAAGCTGTCGCCGGGGAAGAGCACCTCGATTGAGATCGGGTCGCTGCCCACGATTATGGGCGCGGAGTACACCTTCACGTTCGAAAACATGAACATCGAGCGCGGCCTCTTGTGGAACCAGGAAAACGCTGTCAATCGCGGAATCCAACTGAACCAGACGGTGGGCAAATTTACGGCCTCGCTGAGCTGGAACGACGGTTTCTATTCGAACCGCTACTCGTGGCTGAGCGGGTCCTTAACCTATGCCAACGGGCCGCATAGCCTGGTGTTCGCTGCAATGGGAAACCTGGACCAGACAAAGTTTCAGACGCTGGCTACACCCGTGCAAAACAACGGCAGCATATACGCCCTCATATACACGTACACAAAAGGGCCTTGGATCATCCAGCCATACTATCAATACAGCGATGTGCCAACCAATCAAAAGATCGGTATCGCGAAGGGTGCGTCGACCCAGGGTGGCGCGCTCCTGGCGAATCGTACCTTCAAACACGGCTTCTCGCTCGCGGGGCGCTGGGAATATATCACAAGTACAGGCAGCGCCAAAGACCAGGCTGTGAACTTGGTGTTCGGTCCGGGCAGCGCGGGCACTTCGGTCACTCTGACACCCACGTTTCAATACCGGCGCTTCTTCTTTCGTGGTGACCTTGCGTGGGTTCACGCCATCAGGTATGGGCCGGGTTATGTCTTCGGACCCACGGGCATGAAGGACACCCAGTTCCGCACCGTGGGTGAAATAGGATTCATGTTTTGAGGTTGTGCGCCGATCCCCGTTGATGCAGTGGCAGCCTCCACCGGGCGACGGCTCGCGGCATCCAAGCGGAGCAGGCTTACCAGTTGTTGTCCGGTTCACCGAAAGCCTGGTTTGGGTCACCTCGGAGAGCCGTGGGGCTCGATCCAGATGCAATTCTCAATCGCTCGCGCGCTTATCCTAAAAGTTCGATCATGACTGACAATCGCAGCGCAGCAGGAGAGAAGCATGGCCGCTGAGACGCGCCGGAAGACGCCGGAAGAATATCTTCGCGAATGTCAAGCAGAGGAAGCGGCTGCCACAAGTAAAGGGCATCTGAAGATCTTCCTCGGCTACGCGTCCGGGGTAGGGAAGTCATTTCGAATGTTGGATGAAGCCCGCCGCCGCCGGGAACGGGGGGAAGACGTCGTCGTGGGCGCGATGCAGCCCCACGTTCCAGCCGATGTTGAGCCGCTAGTGCGAAAGCTGGAAGTGATCCCATTGAAGGCCGGCAACGCCATTGATGTGGAGGCTTTGATTTGCCGCCGTCCCTTGGTCTGCATCATCGACGGGCTGGCCTACGATAATCCGCCGGGATTGCGGAACGCGACGCGGTGGCAAGATGTGAAAGACATTTTGGAGGCTGGCATCAACGTGATCGCTTCCATCAACGTCCAATATGTTGCCGAACTGCGCGAGCGCGTGGAGGCAATCACAGAAAAGCGCGTGAGTGAGACCGTTCCCCTGTCCTTCATTCAGAGCGCGGATGAAATCGAAATTGTGGATGCTTCTCCGCCGAAAGCGCCGATGGAACGGCCTACGGAAAGGATGCAAGAGCACGCGGAGCGGTTATCGAAACTGCGCGAGTTGGCGTTAGTGGTAACCGCGGATATCGTGGATTATCAGCTCAACGACTACCTGGAACGCCACGGCATCAAGCAGCGATTCGGAGCGTCAGAGCGGATTCTGGTTTGCATCACTCCTCGCGCCAACTTGCGGGAGATGCTGGAATTCGGTCAAATCATTGCCCAAAAATTTCATGGGGAACTTGTCGTAGCGTATGTCAAGCAGGGGGGCCTTTCACCGGAGGATCAGTCCGCACTTGAGGCAAGGCTGGCGATTGCGAATGCTGCCGGTGTACACGTCGAAATCCTCGAAGGCAACGACCCGGCAGAAGCACTTCTTGAGTTCGCCAGATTGCGTGGGGTCACACAATTGTTCGTCGGACACAGTCAGCGCACCGCGCTTGCCCGGCTCAAAGGCAGCCCGCTCGATAAGCTGATATGGGAAGGCCACGGTATCGACGTGTGCGTTTTCCCCCAATAGCCCGCGCAGGCCCGGGCTTGATTGTGCGGCAAATTCTGAGAAAACGATGACTGGACACCGGCGTGGGCAACTGAAAGTATTCATGGGCTATGCCGCCGGCGTCGGAAAGACCTACAAGATGCTGGAAGAAGCACAGGATCTGAAAGCTTCTGGAGTGGATATCGTCATCGGATATTTTGAACCGCATGGCCGGCAGGAAACCATCGCGAAAACGGTGGGTCTGGAGATCGTTCCCAGACGCAAGATCCAGTACCGCGATTCGCTTTTTGAGGAAATGGACACCGACGCTATCCTGGCAAGGCGTCCCAAAATTGCAGTCGTCGATGAGTTTCCGCACACCAATGTTCCGGGCTGTGAACGCGGCAAACGTTGGGAGGATGTCGAAGTGTTGCTGGCTGCCGGCATCGATGTCCTGACTACCATGAACATCCAGCATCTGGAGAGCCTAAATGACCAGGTCTGGCAGATCAGCGGCGTTCGCGTCCGTGAAACGGTCCCAGACTGGGTTGTAGAACAGGCGAAGGAAGTTGTGATGGTTGACCTCACTCCAGGAGCTCTCTTGAATCGCCTTCAGCGAGGAGTCGTGTACGAACGCGCGAAGGCTGAGCGTGCCTTGCAAAACTTCTTCCGGGAGCAAACTTTGGTGGCGCTGCGGGAGCTGGCACTTCGTCAAGCCGCGCATGAAGTCGAGCATCGGATGCCGGAAGAACAGAGGTCCTCGGTTCCAAAGCCACGGAAGCACCATAGGATTCTGGTTTTGGTCAGCGCCGATCCCAAGACGGCGATGGTCATCCGGCGCGCAAAACGCGTAAGTGACTTCCTGGGTGCAGAATGCTTCGCAGTGACTGTTCAGAGCAACGGCGACCTGAGCGGATTGGCCTCCGCTGACCGCGAAGCAGTGGAGCGCCACCTGAACTTTGCCCGCAACCTGCATATCGAGACTAGAATTCTCGAAGGGGACGACATCGCCTCAACGCTGGTTGATTTTGGGCGCCGGAATCAGATCACCCAGATCTTTCTCACGCGCCCTCGCCGCAAGGCTTGGCCTTTGGCGTTTTCCAGTGACCCGGTGCAGAAGATCATCGATTTTGCCAAAGACATGCTGGTTGTTATCGTCTCCGACAGAGAGCCTGCAAAGCGATAGAAGCTGTTGTCAACCGACAACTTTCAGCGCGGATCGACCCCAGTCGCGCTCCTCAAAAGAGTCCGGGCTCCTACCCGATCACCGCAGCCCTTGGAACCCTGGCCGCCGCCAACTACTCCTTCGCCTTCGTCAACGGCACGCTCACCGTCACGGCAACCGGCGCCGCGCCCTCCTCAGGCGCTGCCTGCAACGGTGCTTACACTGGCACCTTCAACGGCACGGTGACCGTCTCCAGCGGCAGCATGACGCTCAATGGATCTTCCACCTTGAACAACGCCTCGATTCGTCCCTCGCCGACCTTCATCCCCGAATGGCAAGCGAGGAATCTTAGGCGCTTTTTTGCCCATTTAAAACCATTGCGCAACTCAACATACACTAATCGCCCAACCCATTCGGTCATTCATGCAAAAGCCTCAAAATTTTCCTTCACAAACGCCACCCGGGGGGCTAGAGTCACAACTTACTGACTAGGTTGTAAACCTGAATGCGACTGGTCCGCACCGCTGATAAAACCGGTTCGGCTCAGTATGCTTCCTTA
>Ga0075015_100000466_pt1 | contig 14111 bp, 12 predicted proteins | sample AleBraG_ABR_2013_FD_71476 | JGI IMG/M metagenome (GOLD analysis project Ga0075015, IMG submission 71476) | Freshwater sediment microbial communities in response to fracking from Pennsylvania, USA - Alex Branch Run_MetaG_ABR_2013 | ecosystem: Environmental > Aquatic > Freshwater > Creek >...
GCTGAGATCTCTTTACCTCAGCGGGGACTTCGATGATTACTGGCCCTTTCACGTCGCCCAGGACCAACTCAGAATTCATCCGCCCGGCCTCTGGTCCGTCGTCGCAAAATAGACACACCCTTTCCGGAACACGGATTTAAAGGTCTTCTGTGCACTGCTGGAGCGTGAATTCTACGTCGACTTGCAGGCCGCGCGCGAAGCCATGCGCGAGGGACGCTCCTTTAGTGTGATTCACCTGAAGGGCGCGTTCAAGTTCGATTTCTTTCCGGTGAGCGCGGACGCGTTTGCTCAGTCCCAGCTTGACCGCAAGCGATTCATCGTCTCGGCGATCCCTGGTCTGGAGAGCCTTGAGTTTGCAATCGCGAGTCCCGAAGACACGGTCCTGGCAAAGCTGGTGTGGTTTCGGAAAGGGGGTGAGGTATCGGACCGGCAATGGCACGATATCCTGGGCATCCTGAAAGTTCAATCCAGTCGCCTCGATTTGGATTACGTGAGGGCCTGGGCGGAGCGGCTGGGAGTCTTCGATTTGTTGGAGCGAGCACTGGGGTGAGTTTTGGCAGCCTTGTTGCGAGCAAGTGGCAGGCCGGCGAGAGCGGGAACACGCGGGCTGTCCCCACTTTCCCACTTTCCCGCTTTCCCACTTTTGCCCACTTTTGCCACTTTTGCCCGAGCAAGTCCCAAGCCACTCCGGCATGTTGTCAGGAGGCCGCGAACTGGGCAGCCGCCCGCCCGGTGAGGACGTTCCGCGCGGCAAGGGCCATGTTTTGCTCTTCGCCAACAACCCGATGTGGCGCAACCACGCGAGGGAACTACTTTTGATTTTTAACGCACTGCTCAACTTCGATCCTCTCGGAGTAGGGCGGAAGGCGGCGGCCACGGATTAGTGGCTTGCCCGCGCCCAGTAGCGAGTTCGCACAACCAGCCCCCGAACCCAACCCCCTAATAATGGCGCGGTTCTCCCCGGGACGACGGCAATTTAGTACAAAACTCTGACAATCAAACTTGCAACTGCATGGCATAGTTGAGGTATGAGTAGTGAACCGGCAATTATTCAGGGCGGCATGGGCGTGGGCGTCTCCGGTTGGAGGTTGGCGCACGCAGTGTCGCAGCTCGGCGCGCTGGGAGTGGTATCGGGAACGGCGTTGGACCAGGTTTTCGCCCGGCGGCTGCAGGACGGCGATCCAGGCGGGCACATGCGGCGGGGACTCGATCATTTTCCCTTTCGCGAGATGGCGGAGCGAGTCTGGCGAGCTTACTACGTTCCTGGCGGCAAGCCGAAGGACGGGCCTTACCAGAAGCTGCCGCTACATACTAAAGACGACGCTCGTGAGCTCCAGGAGCTGTGCGTCACAGCTAACTTTGTCGAGGTGTTTCTGGCGGGCGAAGGCCATGGCAATCCGGTGGGCATCAATTATTTGGAAAAAGTACAGATTCCCCACCTGCCCTCCATCTATGGAGCAATGCTCGCCGGCGTGGATTATGTGCTGATGGGCGCCGGGATTCCGTTGAAGATTCCTGGTGTCCTGGATCGTTTTGTCCATCACGAACCGGCGACCTATCCTCTGCAAGTGACCGGGGCGCGGGAGGAGGACGATACGCTCATGACCTTTACGCCGCGAGATTTTATGGATCGCGAACTTCCGCCTCTGCGCCGTCCCAAATTTCTGGCGATTATTGCTTCCAACACGCTGGCGGCCACGATGCTGAAGCGGGCCAACGGCCGGGTGGACGGATTCATCATTGAGGGTCCTGTCGCCGGTGGCCACAATGCGCCGCCTCGCGGGAAGTTGCAGCTCGATGATGCGGGCGAGCCGATTTACGGAGAGCGCGACCGCGTGGATCTGGAAAGGATGCGGGAACTTGGCGTGCCATTCTGGCTCGCGGGCGGATACGGCACTGCTGAGAAATTGCGCCAAGCGCTGGCCGCGGGCGCCGCGGGAATTCAGGTGGGCACACCGTTTGCCGTGTGCGAAGAGTCGTCCTTGCGGGACGACTACAAGCGGGCGCTGTTGCAGGAGGCGGTGTCCGGCAATGCGCGCGTGTTCACGGATCCGGTGGCCTCCCCAACGGGCTTTCCTTTTAAGGTTGCGCTCTTGGCGGGAACAGTTTCCGATCCCGCGGTTTACGCCGCCAGACCGCGTATTTGCGATCTCGGCTATTTGCGGGAAGCCTATCGCACTGAGGAAGGCACTATCGACTATCGCTGCCCGGCGGAGCCTGTAACCACCTACGTGGCCAAAGGCGGGAAACTGGAAAACACGTTGGACAGAAAATGCCTCTGCAATGCGCTTTTGGCGAACATCGGACACCCGCAGGTTCGGGCTGGAAAACACGTGGAGCCGGGTTTGATCACGGCCGGGGACGATTTGGGCGGCGTTGTCCGATTTCTTGCGCCCAACCAGTTGTCATACCAGGCGGCGAACGTCGTGGAGATGCTGATGGAAGGATCGGGGTCTTGACGCCCAGAGCGGCGATAGTTGGAACCATGACATTTACGTGGATGGGCGCCCGGACGCCGGACCGATCGATGATGGCCCCGCTGCATGGGCACGAGTGACGCCCGGATACTTCGACGTCATCGGCAACCCGACCCTCAAAGGACGCGCCATTTCCGAACAGGACACGGCCACTTCCCGGCATGTCGCGGTGATCAATGAGGCGTTTGCCCGGAGTTTTTCACGAATGAGAATCCCATTGGAAAGCACTTCGGCCGACATCGCGAGCCAGCGGGCAGTCTGGCGAGAGCGGAAACACGCGGGCTGTCCCCCCTTTTGGGTTCTAAGATCCTGCTACCGCCCTCTGTTTCCGGCCCGGCCGCATGGGTTTGGTGAGGCGCTTGGGAGGCGCGAGCCCGACGGCCGCCTGCAGTTCCGCAAATGCTTCGTACAGGAAGTCCCGGATGCGGCTGAGATCCGGCGCCGAGGCTGAGTCACCGGTCAGACCAAAGTACAAGGTTCCGTTGTAGCTGGTGATCGCGCAGCAGACGCCCATGTAATTGCCAACCGGAACATAGGGATAGTAGGTCAACATCTTCCGGCCGAGCGCGTAAAGTGGGACCGGCGGACCGGCCACGTTGGTACAGACCATATTGAACAGCGGCATCGGAAGCTGATTTCCGAGCAGGCCCCAGGCCAGAGCATGAAAGGATGCCGGCGCAATCCCAAGCCAGGTGGTGATGGCGACAATGAGCTCCGCCAAGTGAGCTTGCTTCAGCGCCCCAGTCTTTTCGTGGATGGTTTTCAGTAAGGTCACTGGATCGTGTGTGTCCAAGGGAATGTTCACTGGCATCATGGAAATCATATTCCCCAGCCCCGGACTGTGCGTGTCGCGGCGCAAGTTCACTGGCGTCATTAGGCGCAATAACCTGCCGTTGGCTGGGAGCCCATGCAACTGGGCGTACCGGCGTATGGCGCCGGCCAGAACCAACATCGCCACATCGTTGACCTTGGCGCCGGATGGCTGACGGACGGCGTTAAAGTCGTCCAGGGAGAATTCGGCCCAAGCCACCTTACGGGGCCCAAGGCACTTCACATTAAACGGAAGGGGTTGGACGGGAGTAAACAGTTCCGGCACCAGTTGAGTCAACTGACTCACCGCGCCTGAAGAGAAATCGCTGACGAACCCCTCGGCCAGATTCAAGGCGGCTTTTTCCACCGAAAGGATCCGGTTCAACATCTCGGCGTAGGAACCAACCACGGCCTCGAGCAACGATTGCGGGGCGGCCGGAAGTGGCGGCGGATGGAAAGGTTCTTTCGGCGGTGATGGTTGTGCCTGCGCAGCACTCGAGTCCAACAGCACACTCAGCAGGGCCACACCGGCCACGCCATCCACCATACAGTGATGCACACGAGCGATCAGGGCGCTGCGGCCTCCCTCCAGGCCATCCACCACGGTGAGATCCCACAGCGGCCGGTCGCGTCTCATGATTTGGCTGTAGATTTGCCCGGCCTTTGTTTCCAACGCTTCCAGCGTGCCCCGCTCCAGGTGAGCCTGCAGGACATGGTTGCGAAGATCGAATTCGGGATCGAATTCCCAGGTGGGATGGCCAGCGAGAAGAGGCGGAAAGACCACCCGTTGCCGGTAACGCGGGATCAGCGGCAACTTCGCCTCGATGTACGCGGCCAGGTCCTCCCAGGAAATCGGGCCATCGAAGATGAATACGCTCCCGATATGGAGCGGCATCTCGGGCTTCTCCAGATAAAGCCAGAGTGCATCTCCCGGGGGTAAACGAGTACTCACGCCGGAGTTCGTCATGGCAAACCTCCGAATGCTGTCTGGTCGGTAAGATGGCAGCCAAGTTGCACCTGCATACTGGATGCCAACTACAACTCCTATGCCGGAACTGCAATCGGTCCTGAGCGCCTGCCTCGGTGACGGGCCAGCGGCCGTGGAATCGATACTGCGGGACGGGGGGCCGCATCTGCGCCAGGAAATCGGAAGATGGCTCGCCCTGAACGTACCGGTCGAACAGATCGTCCCCGATATCTACCGGGAATGGCGTCCTGTGGTTCACGACTCGATCCAGTTCGTGCTCACAGAACTGTCGCCGGCCCGCCTGGCGGCGAAATTGTCGCAGCAAACGGACTTGCCGCTGGACACGCCGCCCGCGCAACGCTTGCTCGTGCTGATGTCGCAAATGCCCGGAATTCAAAAGGTTGGGCAGGTGCTGGCGAGACACCGGCATTTGAGCGTAGAGCTCAGAACCGCGCTCTCGGCGCTGGAAAACGGCATGCGGGACGCCGAGCCGGAAAGCATCCATGCCATCGTCGCGCAAGAACTTGGGCCGCGTTTGAGTCAATACCAAGTGGAGCTGGATCCGGGTATCTTCGCCGAAGCCAGTGTCAGCGCCGTGGTGCGATTCACCTGGAAAAACCCCAGCAACAAGAAACGGGAACGAGGCGTGCTGAAGGTGCGCAAGCCGGATGTTCCGCGCTACTTTGCCGAAGATCTCAACCTGCTTCAGAAGCTCAGCGATTGGATTGGCCAGAACCAGAGTTACGGATTCGCCACACACCACGTGGCCGAGATGGTCTCGGAAGTCCGGTTGTTGTTGGAGCATGAGTTGGATTTCGTGCGCGAGCAGAAAACTCTGGCGGACGCCCGGAAAACTTATCATCTCCGCTTCGGTGTCCGCGTGCCGCGCCTCATCGCACCCCTGTGCACTCCGGAGATTACGGCCATGAGTCAGGAAGATGGCGTCAAGGTTACCGAGGCCTTTGCCGGCGATCCGCGCCGGCGCCGTCTGGTAGCGGAACAGTTGATTGAAGCGCTGGTCTCGGTCCCGCTGCTTTCGCGAGAAGACGAAGCGATGTTTCATGCCGATCCTCATGCCGGCAATCTCCTGTACGACGAACGAAGAAGCGAAGTCGTGATCCTCGATTGGGCCTTGACGGAGCGTCTGGACCGTGACTTACGGCGTCATCTGGCGCTGCTGGTAGTGATGACGACGCTGAGAAATGCCGCCGGGGTTTCCGAGGCCATCGAGAACCTGAGCGCCATGAGTGTCGAAAAGGATTCTGCAAGATCCCGTCTCATCGCCGAACACGTCGGACGATTCTTCGATGGGTTGCCCGGCGACCACAACCCAGGCAGCCTGGATGCGATGCTTCTGCTGGACCGGATCGCGCTGGAAGGCGTCCGGTTTCCTTCCGCGCTCGCCATGTTCCAAAAAGCCCTGTTCACGCTGGACGACGTGGCTTTCGACGTTGCCGGATCGAAGGTGAGCATCAGCTTCATTCTGGTCCGCGATTTTGTGGCGCATTTGATGGCAAGCTTCGGTCTCGATCATCCTCCCCTCTCGGTGAAGGATTTGATTGCCTTGCCCAAGAGCGCTCTGCTGTATCCCGCCCGTTGGGGCGCCTCGGCGCTGCTGGGCGCCCGGGCTGTCAAAACCAGTGAGCCATGACCGCTATGACGATTCCAACACTCTTACTCAAGAAGCTCTACACTCTGCATAGTCTGAAGAACACCAGCACTGGCGCGCAGTTTGCTCTCAAAAACCGGCTGCACGATGCCGAAGTGGTGGAGGTTCGCAAGATCGCCATCGACGGCAAGCCGTTAGCGCTCGATCAGGTCCGCCTCGATTTGGGCGAGGGCGTGGAACTGACTCCGGCCGAAGTCGACGTCGCCCATCCGATGCCGCTTCCCCTGCGCTCGGTGGTGACCATCCGGACCAGAGAACCCGAGTTGGCTGCGGGACGTCATGAAATTGAAGTCGACTTTGACAGTCGCCCTTTTGGCAAACTGCATTTCAAAGTGAATGACGCCCTCTCGAATGGCGTTCCTCCTCAGCGCCTGCGCGTGCCGCGCGACGAAAAAGACGACTATGACCAGGACATCATTAAAACGCGGCAGGCCTTTGTCGAACAGGTGAGCGGGCAGAAACTCAGGCACATTCTGGAATATTCCTTCGATCCGCATATCGCCCGGGGAAACTGTGAAAACTTTGTGGGCGTGGCTCAGGTGCCGATGGGGTTCGCCGGGCCTATCCAGGTCCATGGGGAACATGCCCAGGGCGAGTTTCTGATTCCGCTGGCCACCTCCGAAGGAACGCTGGTCGCGTCCTACAACCGGGGCATGAAGGTGCTAAATCTGTGCGGCGGCGTGAAGGCAACGGTGGTCGCCGACGCCATGCAACGGGCACCGGTTTTCGTATTTGCAGACGCGCGGGCCGGCCGCGATTTCGTGAACTGGGTGCGGGCCAATTTCGAGCCCATCCGCGACCGTGCGGAAGCGACCTCGAGCGTTGCCAAGCTGGAGAACATCGAGCCGTACCTGGCCAGCAAGTTCGCCTATCTGCGGTTCAACTTTACCACCGGAGATGCGGCCGGACAGAATATGGTCGGCCGGGCAACGTTTGCCGCCTCAAACTGGATTCTCGATCACTACTCGGGAATCACCAACTTTTATCTCGAGTCGAACTTCGCCACGGACAAAAAGGCTTCCCATGTCAACATCATGCGGACACGGGGCAAGCGAGTAACGGCGGAGGCGACGGTGAAGCGCGACATCCTCATCGATCAACTTCACGTCGAGCCCGAAACCCTGGCCCATCACTATGGCGTGGCCGGCATCGGGTCATTCCTCTCGGGCGCCAATAACAACGGGCTGCAGTCGGCCAACGCGATTGCCGCCCTATTCATTGCGACCGGCCAGGACGTGGCCAACGTGGCCGAATCGTCGGCCGGAATTCTGTATGCCGAGTTGACTCCGGAACATGACCTTTATCTTTCCCTCACCATTCCCTCCCTGATTGTCGCCACCTATGGTGGCGGAACTGGCTTGGCTACGCAGCGCGAAGGCCTGGAAGTGCTGGGCTGTTATGGGAAAGGAAAGGTCAACCGCTTCGCCGAGATTGTGGCTGCCGTCGCGCTGGCTGGCGAGATTTCCCTGGCTGCGGCGATCTCCTCGTCCGACTGGGTGTCAAGCCATGAGAAATACGGCCGGAACCGATAGTGTACACTTCGTGGGCGGGTTCCTGACCCGCGGCGGACGCCCTCGTCCGCCTGTGTTGAATGAAATCGCTCAAGAATAGTGCGGAGTGTCGGAGACGGCCGGGGAGTGCGTAGGAAATCCCGACCGGCGTAGACTCGGCGCTGCTACCATTGAATTGGAGCTTTCATGGAAAAGAGCGTTCTATATCAAGCCCGTGACTTGCCGCCTGAGAAGCGGCACGCCGCCGAGGTCCTCCTCGGGGGGGCCTTGGGCGAGGACGAACTCGTACTTATCAGATCTTCCAAGGGCCGAATCTTGAAGCCGGGGCTCACAGGCGACGCACTGACGGAAGCCTATCGGCGCTGGTTTGAACGCTCCGACGCAACCGCGCGGAAGGCAGAAGGCGTTCCTGAAAGTGAGATCGATGCGGCGATTGACGAGGCGGTCGACTTTGTTCGTCACAACCGTGGATGAGAGCCGCGATTGATACGGCGATCCTCGTTCGCGCCAACGCCAAGGCGACCGGTCCAGCAAAGGAACTTGTCCAAGCTCTCCAGGCTTCTGGAACCAGACTTATTATCTCCCCTTATTTGCTAGATGAGGTCCAACGGGTACTCCGCTATCCCAGGCTTCAAACGATCTACCGCTTGACTGACGGCGACATCTGGGAGCATGTGCGTTTCCTCGAATCCATTTCAGAAATAGTTGAGCCGGCTGAAGGCCCGCCGATTGTCCTGAAGGATCCCAATGATGATCCGGTAGTCTACACGGCCCTCGCGGGACAAGCAGATGTCCTTTGCACGGTAGACAAGCACTTCTATGAACCTAACGTTGTTGCCTTCTGCTCGCGGAACGGCATCCAACTGATCACCGACGTTGAGCTTCTTCACGCTCTTCGAAGAGCCACCGTTGGCGGGAGCGAGCTATAATCGCCTAGCAGTCTCAAAGAAAATCCTGGAGCGGGAGACGAGAATCGAACTCGCAACCAACAGCTTGGAAGGCTGTGACTCTACCATTGAGTTACTCCCGCTCTTCCTTGTTTTCAACAAGTTATGCTGCTACTTTTCAAGATAACACACAGGATCGGCTTAAGCGCTCACCGCCGGGTAGTGTAGAAGGTCAACCGCATTCAGATAACGGCCAGGGACTATGATTTACTCCAGCGCGCTTTAGCTGCCGCCCATTGCGCCGAGTTTGCCGAGTGCAATAATAGCAGCCGGGTTCTTCCCCGCGTTCAGATCATGCAATGGTTCGCCGGTCAGCTTCTCACCGATTGCTTGCTCGACTACGCGACGGCCGATCGCCATGAAGTCGTGATTCTTGCTTGAACGCGTAGGAATGCTACGATTTTGGCATGGACTGCAAGACTCGTCTTACGAAAATGGCGGAGGAAGAATTCCCCGGTTCCACTGTCGTGTTCGACGAGGAACGCAACGCGACCGTGCGCTTCCGCATCGATTCTGCGTCTGGCCAAGTGCTATCAAGAGCCTTTCCGGACTACCTGCCGTCTCAGATCGATGAGTGGTCGGACGCAAAGCTACGGTTCACACTCCGCGCACTTTGCGGATTTTCAAATTGATAAACCACCACCGCAGGACACGGTGCCCGTTTGCTGCCGCACCTGCGCACACTCGGGCCGGATTGGGTCACCATGATCGGTCGCCATGATGGACCTTGCAGAGGCAGGTTTAGCGACCGGGAATCCAATCGTGCTTCGGGAACCCTGGGCCCCGGTCATTCGCGAACAGGGAAGACCCAAGTCCGACGCCTTCTGCACTTTGAACCAGCCTAAACGCTCAGCACCGGACACGGCGCTTGGCGAATGATCCCGTGCGCATGCGTCCGTAGGCGCCCGAGTTTTTCATGCATGGCGCCGCGGCCAATCACCACCAAATCGGCTTCGTGCCGGCGCGCCTCTTCGGACACAATTTCGGCCACGTGCCCCGGCGTCACACACAACTCGGCATCGATACCGACGGATGCTTCCAGTTTCTCGATGGCCTCGTGTGCCTGCTTGCGCATGGTTTCTTCAAACTCGCGATCCATTTGCCGGGCGGGGAAGCTTTGCATGGCCGGAATTGCGTGCACCAGTCGCAGGGTTGCGCCAGCCTGCTTGGCCAGTTCCTTGGTCCAGCTCATGAGGGCTACGCTTTTGGGAGTGCCGTCCACGGCGCAAAGGATCGTGCGCCAGTCGACGTGGTCGCGGCAGGGCGCTTCCGCCACATGGGCCGCCGTCCAAACCGGGCAGGTGGTGTCGTGCAAAACCTTCGCCGTCACCGAGCCCAGCAGCAGGCTCCGGAACGGGCCATACCCGTGCGTCGGCATCATGATCAGATCAACGTCGTGCTCGTGAGCAAAGCCGGTGATACTTTCGGCGGGGTCGCCGAGTTCGGCCACCCGCTCCACATGCAGGCCGGAAAATCTTTGGGTTAGCGATCCCTCGAGCCGCTCCTTGAGTTCTCGCAATAGCTCTCCCAAGTCGACTCCGACCATTGCGCCCGGCTCCCCCATGACTGCGTAAAAGTAGGGTTGTGCCACGCTCAGCAAAGTGACTCTGGCCCCATAACGGGTGGCAACGGATTCGACGAAGGGGACTGCCGCGCAGCAGCGCTCCGAAAAATCGACTGGAAACAAGATGTGCCGGATGTTTGGCATGGCACTCACCTCTCCGGTAATACATGCAATCCAGGCACCAGTGCGAATCTACGGTTCCGGGAACACATTTGAGTCATTTCACCCAATGTCGGCCTCCTTTGCGTCACGCGGCTCAACCGTAAGCCGGATTCCAAACAGCCCAGGCCGGCGCGCTACGATAAGGAAGAGATCCCATTTTCCTATGGTTCTGCCGCACCCCGCACAGGTTTTGAGCGGTTTACTCGAAACATCGCGTTTGGGAATCATCGCCCAGGATGCCGGTGGCCGGGTGCAGATGTGGAATCCCGGCGCCGAAAGTATCCTCGGTTGGAGCCAGGAGGAGGCCTTGGGACACCCGGCGCCCGCGGCCTTGCAATTGCTTCACAACACCCCAAGTCAATTCGATGGCAGCCTTCCCCGGAAGGACGGCCTCTACGTCAATGTGGAAGTTTGGACGGGCGGGTGGAAAGACGCCGACGGAAACGAGCAGGGCACGATCGCAATCATCACCGAAACCGGGCGCTCCCGCGCCGCGGAGCGGCGGCTCGCGCAAGTTGAGCGGGAACTCCTGGCTGTGATGGCTCGAGAGAAGGAAACTCGCATCGAAATGCAAACCGAGCGGCGATTCCGCGAACTGCTCGAGGCCGCCCCCGACGCCATCATCGAAGTGGATGTTGACGGCCGGATTGTACTTTTGAATTTGGCCGCCGAAAAGTCGTTCGGCTACATGCGCGATGAGTTGCTGGGCCAGCCGGTGGAAATGCTCATTCCGGACTCGGTAAAAGGCAATCACCTGCGGCATCGTGCGCACTATTGGAGTCAACCCATCACTCGCCCCATGGGTCACGAGATGGCGTTGTTTGGGCGCCGCAAAGACGGGTCGGCTTTTCCGGTGGAAATCAGCCTGAGTCCGGTCAAGTCGGAGGATGGCTTTCGGGTTACCGCCATCATCCGGGACACCAGCGACCGCAAACGCGCCGAAGACCGGTTTCGGGAGATGCAGCAAGCCTATACCCAGGAGTTGGAGGCGCGCAATCGCGAAGTCGAGCGGGCCAACCAGTTGAAGAGCGAATTCCTGGCCAGCATGAGCCACGAGTTGCGCACGCCGCTGCACACGGTGATCGGCTTTGCCGAGCTGTTGGCCGAGGAACTGGAAGGACCGCTCAATGAAAAGCAGCAGCGCTTCATCGATCACATCCACAAGGATTCTCTGCACCTGCTGGAGCTGATCAACGACATCCTCGACATCAGCAAGATCGAGTCGGGACGCCTGGAGCTGCGGCGCGAGATGTTCGATATCTCCGCTGCTTTGGAGGAAACCCTCTCCACGATTCGGCCCCAGGCAGAGGCAAAGTCGATTGAAATTGAAACTGACCTCGCCATTCCCGGCGCTATTTTTGCCGACCGGCTGAGGGTCAAACAGATTCTATTCAATTTGCTCAGCAACGCAGTGAAATTTACACCCGAAGGTGGAAGCGTAGCCGTGGAGGCCATGGAGAGCGGCCGATTTATCCAGATCACGGTTAGCGACACCGGGATCGGAATCCCGAAAGAGCAGCACGAAGCGGTCTTTGACAAGTTCTATCAAGTGGGCGCCACCACCAAGGGAGTCCGGGAGGGCACCGGGCTTGGGCTGGCCATCACCAAGGCGCTGGTTGAGGAGCACGGCGGATGTATCTGGCTGGAAAGCGAGCCTGGCAAAGGCAGCCGCTTCACATTTACCATCGCGCTGGAACAAGTTTATGAAGAAGGTCCTGGTAGCGGACGACGAAGCGACAAGCCGTGAGCTAGTCCGCACGGTTCTCGAGAAGAGCGGTTATGAAGTGGTGGAGGCCACTGACGGCGCCGAAGCGTTGCGCAGCGCCCTGGAGCTGAAGCCCGATCTCATCATTCTCGATTTGCATATGCCCGTGCTGGACGGCTTTGGCGTCATCCAGGAAATCCGCCGCGATCCCAGCTTGGCCACGATCCCGGTGATGGCGCTCACCGCCAGCGCCATGCAGGGGGATAAGGAACGGGCTCTGGCGGCGGGCTTCACCGGATATATTTCCAAGCCGATCCGCCTGCGTACGTTGAGGAGCGAAGTGGAAAAACTATTGACCGTAGGACCGTCCATGCCATCTATGACCAGTGCCGCGATTTCGCTGCTCATCATCGACGACAACACCAAGAGTCTGGAGCTGCTCTCGAGCGCTCTGGCGCAGCCCGATCTCCAGATCCTCACCGCCTCCGATCCCGAGCAGGGTCTGGACTTGGTGTACAACAAGCATCCGCAGATCGTACTGACGGACCTGGTAATGCCGCACATGAGCGGCATCGAGGTTCTGGAGCGGATCATGGAATTCGATCCGTCCACCGAAGTGATTCTCATGACCGCGCACTACACCACCGAGTCGGCTGTCGAAGCGATCAAAAAAGGCGCCAGCGACTATCTCAACAAGCCGATCTTGTTGGGAGCCCTGCGCGCGCGCGTGGGCAAGCTGGTGGACCAGGCGCGCAAGCAACACCGCTCGTTGCAACTTGAGGGCGAGCTGCTGGCAAGCTCGGAGTTCGAGGGGATTGTCGGCCGCAGCCCGGTGATGTGCGAGATGTTGCCGCGCATCCGCCGCATTGCGCCGCACTATCGCACCGTGCTCATCACCGGCGACACCGGCACCGGCAAGGATTTGGTGGCGCGGGCGCTGCATCGCTTGAGTCCCGTATCCAGTGGCCGCTACGTGGTGCTGAACTGTTCCGCGGTAGTCGAGACGCTGTTTGAAAGCGAACTGTTTGGCCACGTAAAAGGCGCGTTCACCGGCGCCACCAGCGACAAGGCGGGCTTGTTCGAGCACGCCCACGGCGGCACGTTGTTCCTGGACGAGATCGGCGACATGCCGCTGGCCACCCAGGCCAAGTTGCTGCGCGCCCTGCAGAACCAGGAAGTGCAGCGAGTGGGTTCGCTTTCCATGCGCAAGGTGGACGTGCGCGTCATCGCCGCCACCAATCAGAATCTGCGGGCCGCCGTCGCCGAAAAGCGCTTCCGCGAAGACCTGTACTATCGCCTCTCGATGGTGGAAGTCCAAGTTCCCCGTCTGGCCGACCGCAAGGAAGACCTGGCTCTGCTGGAGCGCCACTTCATCGATCGCTTCGCGTCTCAGTATAAAAAGGACATCCGCGGTCTCACCCACCGGGCGCAGGTGCGGCTCTCGTTACACAACTGGCCGGGTAACGTGCGCGAACTGGAAAACGTTCTAGGGCACGCCTGCATGATGGCGATGGGCGACACCATCGACGTGCAGGATCTGCCTTCGTACATGCGCTATCCCGCCACGCACGAAGAGCCAAGACAAGCCCTGATCTCCGAACCGGAGGTCGGCACGCTGGCCGAGCAAGAGCGCATGTTGATCATCCGTGCCCTGGAGACCGCCGGCGGCAATCAATCCCAGGCCGCCCGCATTCTGCGCATCGGGCGCGACGCTCTGCGCTACAAGCTCAAGAAGCACAATCTGGAAACCCACGTGGTGACGCAGCGGGCGGTCAACGGGGAATAACCCTATTCTCCGCAATAATCGTCCGAGCCCTCAATTGAAACCCCGTAGCGCCTGGCAACGTGTCATCCTGATCGTTGCCGATCCTAACCTTGCCCACTGCTTCCGAACCATCTCTTCCGCCGTACTCGATCTACTCCGCTTGGCCATGCTCGCCGCGCATTCCCGCCGCGCCCTGGCAGCGGAGAACCTCTTCCTGCGCAAACAACCGGCGCTCTTCCACCCGCCGGACGATGGCCACCCTCAGCCGCATGTTCCCCTGGGCGTTCGTCGCTGGTGATTGTCAAAGCGGATATAATCCGTTGGCATCGCAAGGGATTCCGGCTGTTCCGGCGCTGGAAGTGCAAACCGGCGGGGCGGCCCCCGGCTCCCAAGGAACTGCGGCGCCTGATTCGCCAGATAGCCGCCGAAAACCCGACCTGGGGTGAGGAACGCATTGCCAACGAGTTGAGACTGAAACTCGGAATCCGGGTCTCTCCCCGCACCGTAGGCAAGTACCTGCGCCTTGGCCGCCCG